>ERZ779876.2413-NODE-2413-length-13444-cov-3.448129_pt1 | contig 13444 bp, 10 predicted proteins | sample MGYA00511068_ERZ779876 | MGnify/ENA primary metagenome ERZ779876 (study PRJEB29588, sample SAMEA1970858) | human gut metagenome | biome: human gut; feature: human-associated habitat; material: faeces | place: Denmark | collected 2008/2010 ...
TATATAATCTATTTTTAATGACAAAAAGTATGTTCGAATACGCTCTAGTACAATCTATTTTCTCTTGGATGTCACGGAATTTTCATTGATTTTAAATTTCTCCTTGCTATCTGGTTTTCAAAACTATATAATATCACATAGAGAGTTCATGACAGCGGAAGCGCCAAAATCGCCTCCTTGTTTCGCAGCTTTCGAATTTCAACGCAGCGAGGTACATACATGAAATCAAACGAAGAACGCCTGCAGGATCTGCTGGCTTATGTTGATAGTCTGACCCGGGTGCATCCGTCGGAGATTCCCGGTATTGATTTATATATGGATCAGGTCACGACCTTTATGGACGAGCAGTTAGAAGCCTGCAAACGCTATGAAGATGATAAAATTCTGACCAAAACAATGATCAACAATTATGCCAAAAACAATCTGCTCCCTGCCCCGGAGAAGAAAAAATATTCCAAGGAGCATGTGCTGGTACTGATTTTTATCTACTATTATAAAGGGATCATTCCCATGAATGAGATCCAGACGCTGCTTAAGCCCCTTACTGACCGCTATTTTCAGAACGGACAGGTCTTTGACCTGGAGAGCGTCTACAAGGAAGTGGTGGTGCTGGAGAAGGAACAGCTGGAGGATCTGAAAAAGGATGTTGTGGAGAAATTCCGCAGAGCAGAGGATTCCTTTACCGAAGTGACCGGAGAAGAGCAGGAGTTTTTACAGAAATTTGCCCTGATCTGCCTGTTGAGTTTTGATGTCTATATGAAGAAGATGATTGTGGAACAGCTGGTAGCGGATCTGGCAGATACGATGAAAGCACAGGAACCGGAGAAGGAAGCTCATAAGAAAAAGAATTAGACCGTTTTGGAAAGTAAAAGGACAATAGAATGAAAGCAATCATGGATCTTCATACGCATACTCTGGCAGCAGGGCATGCGTATAGTACCTTGTTGGAGAATATAGATGCTGCATTGGCAATGGGCTTACAGTACCTGGGAATGAGTGAGCACGGACCGACTTCCCCGGGAGGCCCGCATAATTTCTTTTTCAGTAATTATAAAGTGATTCCCAGAATATATGACAGAGAAGAGAACACCGGCCGGGTAATACCGAAGCCAGATGGAAGTCTGCGCCTGCTATGCGGCGTAGAAGCAAATATCTGCAGTACAAACGGTGAACTGGATCTGGAAGAGCGCTATCTGCAGAAAATGGATTATGCCCTTGCCAGCATTCATCCCTTTGCCTTTACTGCGGGAAGCCGCAAGGAGAATACACTGGCATCTGTCAGAGCTTTTCAGAATCCTTATGTGAAAATACTTGGGCATCCCGATGACGGCAGATTTCCGTTGGATTATGACGAACTGGTGCGAGAGGCCAGACAGGCACAGGCGGTGTTGGAAGTGAACAATTCATCCCTGAATCCCCAGTCGGCCAGACAAGGAGGCAGAGAAAATATTACAGAGCTGTTAAAGACTTGCATGAAGTATGGTCAGCCTGTTATAATGGGAACGGACAGCCATATGTGCTTTGCCATCGGAGCATTTGATGATGCAGAGCAGCTGATGCGGGAACTGGAATTTCCGAAGGAACTGGTGTTGAACTATGATCCGGAGAACATCCGTAAGCTGATCAACATAACATTATAGCTGATCCTGGCCGGCAAACCGGACAAGAATTTAAGCCGCAGACGGCAGGCCCCGTAAGAGGGCAGATAGGAGAACAAATGAAAGACGCAAATTGTGGATATTGTATGAGAGGAGAACTGTTAGACAAGTTCGGCATTTTTATCTGTGATCTGAAGGTAAGCAGCCTGATCCTGTTCAAGGAGCAGAGCCATCCCGGCAGATGTATCGTGGCATATAAGGACCATGTCAGCGAGATTGTGGACATCAGCGAGGAAGAGAGAAGATTATTCTTCGAGGATGTGGCTCATGCAGCCAAAGCTATTCATGCAGCATTCCATCCCGATAAATTAAACTACGGCGCTTACGGTGACACCGGCTGCCATCTGCATATGCACCTGTGCCCGAAGTACAAGGACGGCTTCGAGTGGGGCGGAACCTTCGAGATGAACCCCGGCAAGACTCTGCTGACCGATGCGGAGTATCAGGAGATGATCGATAAGATCAAGGCAAATCTGTAATTATATGGAACGTTTTCCCTGAGGTTACATAGAATAAATATGTAATCTCAGGGAGGATGAATGATTATGAAAAGAAGGAAAGTAACGGTAGCAGTATTGTCTGTAGTGCTTGCAGCGGCTGCACTTACGGGCTGCGGCAGCGCACAGCAGACGAACGGACCAAAGAAGACCAGAGTGGTGCTCAATGAGGTAGCCCACTCTGTTTTTTATGCACCGATGTATGTGGCAATCGAAGAAGGATATTTTGAAGATGCCGGGATCGATCTGGAGCTGGTGACGGGATTTGGCGCGGATAAGACCATGACGGCAGTACTGACCGGGGAGGCAGACATCGGCTTTATGGGCAGCGAGAGCACCATTTACACCTATGCTGGCGGAACGGAAGATTATGTGGTGAATTTTGCCCAGCTGACCCAGCGGGCTGGCAATTTCCTGGTGGCCAGAGAACCCATCGATGATTTTTCGTGGGATATGTTAAAAGGTACTACCGTCTTGGGCGGTAGAGCGGGCGGTATGCCGGAGATGGTATTTGAATATATTCTGGAGAAAAATAATATGGATCCGACAACGGATCTGTCCATCGATCAGAGCATTGACTTCGGTTCCACGGCAGCAGCTTTTTCCGGCGGACAGGGAGACTTTACTATTGAGTTCGAGCCGCATGCTACACTGTTGGAGCAGAAGGGTGACGGCTATGTGGTGGCCTCTCTGGGTGAAGAATCCGGTTATGTTCCTTATACCTCGTTCTCAGCAAAGAAGAGTTACCTGGAAAAAAATCCCGAGACCATTCAGGCATTCACTGATGCCTTGCAAAAAGGCATGGATTACGTACAGGAGCATAGTGCGGAGGAAATTGCCAAGTGTATTGCACCCCAGTTTGCCGAGACCGAAAGTGACACATTGACAGCTATTGTTGCCAGATATCAGGAACAGGATACCTGGAAAGAGGATCTGATCTTCCATAAAGATGCCTTTGACCTGTTGCAGAATATTCTGGAGGATTCGGATGTGCTGAAAGAGAGAGTACCTTACGAAACACTGGTAACTACGGAATTTGCAGAGAAAGCGGCGGCAAGATAAATAAAACAGGATAGTTGTAAAAAAGGAGGAGGATCAGACGTCCTCCTCCTTGATGTGTATATTTTTGATGGCCCAGAGCTTCAGAGCTTTGGCGTTGGTGCTGATCTTCTCCAGGGAATTCAGAATATCCTGGAAGGCCGGGCGCTCATCTTCGGAGATGATGCCGTCCTCGGAGATGGCAATCAGGGAAGCCCGCAGGGTGTCGATATCTTTTAAGGAACCCAGTACCTTCAATGCCAGCCGGTCAAAGTCCACAATGTCGACTTCCGATACACTGCTGCGGCCCAGAGGACATTCCCTGGCACAGAAGGAATTGTTCAGCTCCGGTGTATTGTAGGCCTTGGCCATGGCCTTGACTTCCTCGGGATAGGGAACAATGGTGTCCAGTTCGATCCTGGCCAGTCTGGTACGGTCGATGCCCACCAGTTCGGCGGCTTTTTCCCGGCTGCTGAAGTCCGCATTCGTCTCAGCGGCTTCGCAACGTGCGAGATAGTACATATTATCAGCGGCTTTTGTAGCTTTTTTACCCATTTTTCTTTCAACCCTTTTATATTATAGTTTAATCAAACATCTCTAGTATCACAGTTTAGTAGAAAAACGGCACATTGTAAAGGAAAAAAGACGATATTTTACGAAAAGCAGTTGAGGGAATGTGTAAAATTTGCTAAAATATAAGAGATGTGAAAAAGAACAGATTTTTCATATAAAAACGGAGGTGCGGTAATGGGTTTAATCAGAGCAGCGAAAGATGCAGTCAGCAGCATGATGGCTGACCAGTGGAGAGAGTATTTCTATTGTGATTCCCTTTCCAATGATGTGCTGGTAGTAAAAGGACAGCAGCGTGTAACCAATGGACGTAACAGTAACACCAAGGGTGTGGAGAACATTATCTCCAACGGCTCTATCGTGGCAGTCAACGAAGGACAGTGTATGATCATCGTGGATCAGGGCGGAATTGTAGAGTTCTGTGCCGATGCAGGTGAATTCGTATATGATTCTTCCACCGAGCCCAGCCTGTTCTACGGAAATCTTGGTGAGAGCGTTAAGAATACATTTTCCAATATCGGGAAGCGTTTTACCTTCGGAGGTAATGCGGCAAAGGATCAGAGAATCTACTTTTTTAATATTAAGGAGATCATGAACAATCTCTTTGGTACTGCAAGCCCCATTCCTTTCCGTGTGATCGATCAGAATATCGGACTGGATCTGGATACTTCTTTACGTTGTAACGGTGAATATTCATTCCATCTGGTAGATCCTCTGTTATTCTACAAGAATGTATGTGGTAACGTAACAGAGTCCTACACCAGAAGTGAACTGGTAGCGAAGATGAAGGCAGAACTGTTGACTGCATTGCAGCCCGCACTGGCCAAGATCTCCGCAAAAGGCGTCCGTCCCAGTGAGATTCCCGCACACACTGAGGAACTGACGGAGGCTTTAAAAGATGAACTTTCCGATCTGTGGACCAAGCTTCGCGGTATCGAGATCGTTACTATCAATATCAACTCTGCAAAGATTCCCGATGAGGATGCGAAGACTATTGCTGATCTGCAGAGAACCGCAGTACTGCGCAATACCGGAATGGCTGCAGCTACCATGACTGCTGCACAGGCCGAAGCTATGAAGATGGCAGCATCTAATACTTCTACAGGACCTATGATGGCATTTGCCGGTATGAACATGGCGAATATGGTAGGTGGTATTAATGCCGGCCAACTGTACCAGATGGATGCACAGCAGAATGGTATGGGTATGCAGCAGGCACAGGCAGCACCTGTGCAGGGGCAGGCTCCTAAGATGCAGGCACCGGTACTAGGCTGGACCTGTAGCTGCGGTGCTGCGGATAACCGGGGCAAATTCTGTTCCGAGTGTGGCGCACCTAAACCCTCCGATGCAGGTTGGACCTGCAGCTGTGGTGCAGTAAACCAGGGCAAGTTCTGTTCCGAATGCGGAGCAAAGAAGCCGGACGGCGCACCGATCTATAAATGCGACAAGTGTGGCTGGGAGCCGGAAGATCCTGCACATCCTCCCAAGTTCTGCCCGGAGTGCGGTGATCCTTTTGACGAGAACGACAGAGTATAATACATACTCAGCAGAATATTTCTACAAAACAGCAGTACAGCGGATGCCTTTTGGCGTCTGCTGTACTTTGCTGTAACAGTGCGGCTTTGCGAATGGCGCGCTGAACTGTTAACAGTTCAGCTATGTGGTGCAACTTTGGCACCTGCGTTCCTGAACTTATGCTATACAAACATTACAACAGAATGAAAAACAGAGAGAAACATAAATGAGCGGAAATCTGATTGCAATTATCGTCATATTGGTATTACTTCTGGTGCTTGCAGGAATCATTTATTATGCCTATTGCAACATCAGAAAAAAACTGCGGGATACCTCCCGGATGTTATTCGGAACGGACTCCATGATCGAGGGAATGAAACAGAGAGAAAAGGAAGTGGAAATGACACCGAAGTCGGTCTCTTCCGCAACCAACCTGTACATGCCGTCCATTATGCGGGATTTCCCGGAATTTCATTATGATGAGATGAAGAGCAGAGCGGAGAATGTGCTGACCTCCTATCTGCAGAGTATTACGAAACAGAATCCGGCCCTGTTGTCGGAGGGAACCAGAGAATTGAAAGAACAGCTCAGACTGCGGCTGGAAATGCTACAGAACCAGTCCCAGAAGGAGAGCTTTGAAAATATCCATATTCACAGAACGGAGATCCACCAGTACCGGAAGCAGAGGGGAAGACAGAGTATTGTCCTGCAGACGGCAGTGGAGTATTTTCATGCATTAAAAGAGAACGGAAAAGTAATAAGAGGCAGTGAAGAGCATAAAGAACAGGCCAAGTATAACGTGGAACTGGTCTATATCCAGGATCAGGATATGATCGAGAATCAGGAGGATGCCGGTCTGGGACTGAACTGTCCGAACTGTGGAGCACCGCTTCCGGGACTGGGAGCCAAGAAATGTATTTACTGTGACACGCCGATCGTGGAATACAATCTCCGTGTCTGGAATTTCAGCCGGGTGGAAGAGGTATAGAGAAAGCAAAAGAGGGTCTGCATGGAAGAAAAATGTATGGGATTGAAAAACGAGGTTGCATTGCAGGAAAAACAGACAGGGGATGTGGACAGACAGCTGGATGAGACCACCAGAGAACTGCATCGGGAGCGGGAAAAGCTGATGGCTGTGATCCGTATGTCCGGAGATCTGATTTTCGAATATGATATTGTAAATGACAAGATGTATTATGCCGGTCCGGGAGAGGGAATTCTGTATTCCCGGCAGATCACGGAAGGGTATACAGATCAGCTGCTCAAAGAAGCCGGGAACCGGACAGAAACGGTAGAACAACAGCTGGCAGAAGCACTGCGCAGTGGCAAGCCGGATATTTATATCGAACTCTGCAAGACTGATGCAGAGGGGAAACCCAGGTGGGTGAAGGTCATCGGACAGACTTTTTATGATGAAAAGGGAGAACCGGAGCGGGTTCTGGGAAAGGTCTGTGACATTGATGACCAGAAGAAAAAAGAGTGGGAACTGCGGGAAAAATCTCAGAAAGATTCCCTGACCGGATTGCTGAACAATTCTACCATCAAACAACAGATCGGTGCCAGGCTACAGAGCCTGAAACGCGGGCAGACTGGGTATCTGGTCGTACAGGATGTGGACAGCTTTAAGAAGATCAACGACACCAACGGCCATCTGTTTGGGGATGCGGTATTGTGTTCCTTTGCGGATGAACTCAGTAATATTTTCCCCGAGGCGTTAAAAGGCCGGATCGGTGGGGATGAATTTGTCTTCTATGTGGAGGACATGGACAGAGAACAGCTGGAGGAGAAATTAAAACAGCTGAACCGCTGCATGTCTGACCGTTATGATGATGACAAGACAGGGCTGCACATTTCCTGTAGCCTGGGCGCGGCGGTGACAGACGGCACGGTGACGGATTACAATCTGTTGTTCCAGTGGGCAGATGCAGCCCTGTATCAGGTAAAGAGCAAAGGAAAGGGTGCTTATTACCTGCTGGATGTCAAGGAAGGTGTGGCATTGCCCGGCAAGAGTTATCTGGACAGTGAAGAGAACAAGGAGGACGAGATTGCCCATAAAGAGGCACAGTTTGAGAGTGCGGAAGATTTGGTATTATTTTGCATGGATCTGTTGGAAAATGTGCCGAATCTGACCAGTGCACTAAAGGTGATCTGTGAGCGGACCTGTAGCTTTTTTGGAATTGATGACATGATCTGTATGGAAGTCAACGAGGCTGGACCAACAATCCGTTATCAATGGAATCGTGAAGAGAAGAAAGATTTTGCCAGAAGAATCCTGAATCCCGGCGTGTTCGAATGGGACAGGATCCGGAAAAAGGCCGATGAATCCGGTGCTGTGATCTACCGGCAGTCAGAGACTCCGGATGTCTACAAGGAAGAGGCGGAGTCCGTGATGATTGTAATGTCCACGGCCGCTAAGGGATTAAAGGCCAGCGTTATTTTCTCGAATCGCCACACAGACAGAAGCTGGCAGGAGGAGAAAAATGCACTGTGCAGAATTTCTCACCAGATTTTTAACCGACTGCGCACGCTGAAGAATGCGGAGAAGGATCAGCGTGAGCTGAACCGGAAACTGAATTATGATGCTCTGACCGGACTGCCGATATATAACAAGTTTGTGGATAAGCTGGAGGCCTATATGGCTGCCCACGGGAAATCAGGATTGTTTTTTGTGTCATCTGATTTTTCAAATTTCCAGTATGTGAACGAAATGTACGGTTATGAAGTGGGAGATAGGATCCTGCATGATTTTGCGATAGCCTTGCAGGAAAAGTGCCAGAACGGCGTACTGTTCTGCCGTGTAACTTCGGATCATTTCGTGGGAGTGCTGAAGGAAGATACGGTGGAGAAGGCCAGAGACAAATATCTGGAATTCACCAATGCTTTTGTGCAGAAGATCAACAGCCGCTATGACCAGTGTAATCTGGTCATTGCCACGGGAATGTATGAAATCCTGGAGAATGACTGGTCGGTGTCCTCCATGATGGATAACGCCAATGAGGCCAGAAAACAGTGCAAGACCCAGAAGGTAGACAGTGCGGTGGAAATCTATACAGAGAAGATCCGTAAGAATCTGGAGAATACCAGAGAGATCGTATCTGGTATGGTAGCTGCATACAATAATAAGGAATTTCGGGCGTATCTGCAGCCGAAAGTTTCTTTGCACACCGGAAAAGTAGTGGGTGCTGAAGCACTGGTCAGATGGATCCGGGCTGACGGTTCTATGGTAATGCCGGGGAGATTTATTGATGTCTTTGAGAGAAACGGATTTGTGACCAAGGTGGATTTTGCCATTCTGGATCAGGTACTGGAATATTTGCAGGATGCTTTGGCGCAGAGAGAAGAAGTGGTGCCGATCTCGGTGAATTTTTCCAGAAGGCATAATGAATATACAGACTTCGTACCGAATATTTTAAAACGCCTGAAAGACTACAAAGTACCCAGTGAACTTTTGGAAGTGGAAGTGACGGAATCTGTTTTCATGTCGGATCTAAATAAACTGACCAACAATCTGGAGACTCTCCGGGATAAAGGGGTAGAGATTTCAGTAGATGATTTCGGCAGCGGTTATTCATCCCTGAATCTGTTGTCCAAGGTAGCGGTGGATACGGTGAAGCTGGACAAGCAGTTCCTGGATGACACCATGAACAGCGAACGGGAAGAAACGGCATTGACAATTATCAAATATCTGACTAAAATGTTGAAGCATCTCGGCTTCAAGGTATTGGCAGAGGGGGTGGAGACGAAGGAACAGTTAGACATGCTGCGTCTGGCGGACTGTGACATCGTACAGGGCTATTTTTATGCAAAGCCTATGCCAATCGATGATTTCCGAAAGTTTTTGCAGGAATTTAATGAAAGGGATAATGCGTAATTCATGAGTATTTATGATACCTTAAATAAAGAACAAAAAGAAGCGGTGCTTCATACGGAAGGACCGCTCCTTCTGTTGGCGGGCGCAGGAAGCGGCAAGACCCGTGTCCTGACCCACAGAGTGGCTTATCTGATCGATGAGATGGGAGTAAATCCATGGAACATTCTGGCCATCACTTTTACCAACAAAGCAGCCCAGGAGATGCGGGAGCGTGTGGATCAGATCGCAGGTTTCGGTGCGGATCAGGTATGGGTAGCGACATTCCATGCCACTTGCATGAGGATCCTCAGAAGACATATTGACCGGTTGGGCTATGATACGAATTTTACCATTTATGATACGGATGACCAGAAATCTGTGATAAAGCAGGTCTGCAAGCGCCTGAACATCGACACGAAGATGTACAAAGAGCGGACGCTGTTATCGGAAATTTCCTCCGCCAAGGACGAGCTGGTGGATGTGCGGGAATTTGAAGTAAAATCCGTGGGAGATTACAAGAAATCCGTGATCGCCAAGGTCTACAGAGAGTATCAGGAGACCTTGAAAAAGAGTAATGCACTGGATTTTGATGATATTATTGTAAAGACTGTGGAACTGTTCAAAAGCTGCCCGGAAGTACTTTATAATTATCAGGAACGTTTCAAATATATCATGGTGGATGAGTACCAGGATACCAATACAGCGCAGTTCGAACTGATCCGTCTGTTGGCGGACGGTTATCGCAATCTGTGTGTGGTAGGTGATGATGACCAGTCCATCTACAAATTCCGCGGTGCCAATATCCGTAATATTCTGGACTACGAGAAGGTATATCCCGATGCAAAGGTGATTAAGCTGGAACAGAACTACCGATCCACCCAGAACATCCTGGATGCGGCCAACGCGGTGATCCGTAACAACAGAGGCCGTAAGGAAAAAGCCCTCTGGACGGAAAAAGGAGCAGGCAGCCGGGTACATTTCAGGCAGTTTGACAATGCCTATGAAGAGGCGGAATACATTGCGGACGATATTGCCGACAAGGTGAAAAATGACGGCATTGCCTATGCGGACTGTGCGGTGCTGTACCGTACCAATGCCCAGTCGCGACTTCTGGAAGAACGTATGGTAGTGGAGGGCATTCCTTATCATGTGGTAGGTGGAGTGAACTTCTATGCCAGACAGGAGATCCGCGATATTCTGGCATATCTGAAAACTATTGATAACGGCAGGGATGAAGTGGCTCTGCGCAGAATTATTAATGTGCCGAAAAGAAGCATCGGTGCGGCATCCTTGGAAAAGGTAGCAGACTATGCACAGATGAAGGATATTACTTTATTTGATGCATTGTGTGAAGCAGATCAGATCAAGGGACTGGGAAGAGCGGAGACCAAGATCCGTGGATTTGTGAATCTGATCGAGGTACTTCGCAGCGGATTGTCTTCGTATACATTGCCGGATCTGATCAAATCTCTGCTGGAACGGATCGATTATGCAGAATATCTGCGGGATCAGGATGAGGAATCCGCTGAGGATCGTCTGGGGAACGTAGATGAATTGATCACCAAGGCGGCCGCATATGAGGAGACTCACGACGAGCCTTCTCTGTCGGAATTTCTGGAAGAAATCATGCTGGTGGCAGACATTGACAATGTGGAGAACGGTGACAACCGGGTGCTGCTCATGACGCTGCACAGTGCCAAAGGCCTGGAATTCCCGGTGGTGTATCTCGCCGGCATGGAAGATGGATTATTCCCCAGCTTTATGACCATTGCTTCCGATGACCCGTTGGAGATCGAGGAAGAGAGAAGACTGGCTTATGTGGGAATCACCAGAGCCAAGGAGGATCTGACGCTGACATGTGCAAAGAGCAGAATGCTGCGTGGGGAGACCCAGTACAATCCGGTGAGCCGTTTTGTGAGGGAGATTCCGAAGGAATTATTGGATAATACCCTGCCGCCCAGCAGAAGATACCGGGACGATGATCTGGAAGATTTTCAGGCGAGAAGAGCCAATGAAGCAGCTCTTCGTGCCATGGGACTGGAGGCAATTGCATCTCCCCGGTCTGGATCCGGCTCGGATAGTGGTTTTGGCGGCTTCGGTAATACCGGCTTTGATCCAAGACCCAAGGCGACCTTAAAACCCCGTGTTACGGCAAAGGCGGATAAACCTTATATTTCCAAGGGCATCAGCGGACTGAACCAGTTGGCCGGACTGCAGAAGGGCACGGAGTTCAAGGCACCGGAGAAACTGGACTACGAGGTAGGTGACAGAGTGCGCCATATCAAATACGGCGAGGGCACGGTACTAAATATCGTGAGAGAACCCAGAGACTATAAGGTGACCGTGGAATTCGACCAGGCAGGGCAGAAGATTATGTATGCGTCTTTTGCAAAACTAAAGCAGTTGTAAGAAATTATAAGAATATAAGAATAAGAAATGTATTTCCTCAAATATGGTTTTTCTATAGTATTTTTGATGAAAATATGGTATCATATAAAGGAATGAAAACAAAATGCTTTGCATCCATAAATACGAATAGATGCAGGAAAGGCAGGTAAATAATATGAACAGAATTGAAAATCTGGTAGATCTTGACAAATTAAATGAGCTGAAAGTCAGCGAACTGAAGAAGCTTAACAAGCTGTTGGGCAAGGAAGTAGAAGAGAAGAAGGAACGCAATATCCTGTTATGGGTACTGGCCATCATCGGCGCCGTAGTAGCTGTTGCAGCAGTGGCTTATGCTGTATACCGTTTCTTCTTTGCACAGGATTATCTGGAAGACTTCGAGGATGACTTCGAAGATGAAGCAGATGACGTGGAAGAGGATGATGACGACTTCTTCGAGGATGAAGGAGAGAACTAACCCATGAAAAAAGGACAGGTATATGAAGGATCTGTTGTAAGGGTCGATTTTCCCAACAAAGGGATCGTCTGTGTGGGAGATGAGACTGCTGTAGTCAAGAACAGCCTGCCCGGACAGAAAGTCAAGTTCTCGGTGAATAAAGTGCGCAAAGGGAAGGCGGAAGGAAGGCTTTTGGAGGTGACGGAAAAGTCACCTCTGGAAACCGGCCGGACGTGTTCCCTTTTTGGGTTGTGCGGCGGATGTACCTATCTGTCTCTTCCTTACGAAGAACAGCTGAAAGTCAAGGAGGAACAGGTAAAACGCCTGCTGGACAGTGTGTTAAACAAGCAGGAGGAAGCCTGGGCTTTTGAGGGCATCAAGGGCAGCCCGAAGGCTTATGAATACCGTAATAAGATGGAATTTTCCTTCGGAGACGAGTACAAGGACGGACCGCTGGCGCTGGGCATGCATAAGAGAGGCAGCTTCTACGATATAGTGACCGTAGCGGACTGTGAGATCGTGGATGCGGATTACCGCCTGATCTTACAGACAGTGAGAGATTACTTTGCCCGGGAGAAGGTAAGCTTTTTCCACAGAATGAGCCATGAGGGGTACTTACGTCACCTGCTGGTACGTAAGGCATCCCGCACCGGAGAGATTCTGGTGGCGCTGGTGACGACCTCCCAGGATCCCTGGCAGGGAGAGACGGCGGTGGAAGGAAGCTTGGATGTGGATGCGCTGATCACAGGATTTAAGGATCTGCTGCTTTCCCTGGAACAGGATAGGAAGCTAGCCGGAAAATTCGCAGGAATCTTACATATTACCAATGATTCCATTGCAGATGTGGTGCAGAGTGATCGTACGGAGCTGTTATACGGACAGGAGTATTTTTATGAGGAACTGCTGGGGTTGAAATTCAAGATCTCCACATTCTCCTTTTTCCAGACCAACTCTTACAGTGCGGAGGTACTGTACCAGACGGCGAGAGATTATGTGGGCGACCTGGGCGGCAGCGACAAGACTGTGTTCGACCTCTACAGCGGCACCGGCACCATCGCACAGCTCATGGCACCGGCCGCCGGGAAAGTCATCGGTGTGGAGATCGTGGAGGAAGCCGTGGAGGCAGCGAAGAAAAACGCCGCTGCCAACGGACTGGATAACTGCGAATTCATCGCCGGAGATGTACTGAAGGTTCTGGACGAAGTGGAAGAGAAGCCGGATATGATCATCCTGGATCCCCCCAGAGACGGCATCCACCCCAAGGCACTGCCGAAGATCATTGCTTACGGCGTGGATCATATCGTTTATATCTCCTGTAAACCCACCAGCCTTGTGCGGGATCTGGAAGTGTTTCTGGAGAACGGTTACCGCGTGGACAAGGCCGTGGCCGTGGACCAGTTCCCCTGGACCGCAAATGTCGAGACGGTAGTTCTTTTGTCCCACAAAAAAGCCGACAGTTATATCCACATTGATG
>ERZ779876.2416-NODE-2416-length-13427-cov-1.941295_pt1 | contig 13427 bp, 9 predicted proteins | sample MGYA00511068_ERZ779876 | MGnify/ENA primary metagenome ERZ779876 (study PRJEB29588, sample SAMEA1970858) | human gut metagenome | biome: human gut; feature: human-associated habitat; material: faeces | place: Denmark | collected 2008/2010 ...
TAGGAATTGTACGACATTCCCTGAGGAACACGGTACTGACCCTCGAAAAGGTCTACATTATGGTCGTTTACGCCTACATAAAATACGCTTTCGGTTACTTTTTTCATCTCAAACCTCCGATTATGATAGTTTTATTATTGTAAATTCGTTTTTGCAGTATTCGATAAGTCCGTCTTTTTTCATTCTTGAAAGCTCCGCGGACATTGCGCTTCTGTCTACGCCGAGATAGTCTGCCAGCTCCTGTCGGTTCATCGGGATAACAAACGGCTTTTCCCTCTCCCGCTCGTTCACGGCAAGGTACGACATCAGCTTTTTTCTCATGCTACGCTGTGACATATGGCAGGACTTCCACACCAGAGCGGCGTTTCGTTTGGCAAGGGAGAACATTGCGTTATACACGAGCTTTCGGTGGGCGTCGCAGTGCCGTTCGCATTCGTTTAAGAGTCGGCTCGCGTCCATCATGAGTATCTCGCAGGCTTCTTCCGCGCTGACATACGTCTCGGGAGCGTTTTCGCTGTGTTTCTCGCTGATAGCAGCCGACAAGCCGAATATGCCGCCCTTTTCAATGGTGTCGAGAATGAACTTGTTCCCGTCCGGGTCTATCCATTCGGCACGAGCTTTTCCGGAGAGCATTATCCCTATCCGCTTGTAACGGCTTCCCGGCTTTGAGACGTACTCGCCTGCGTCAAACTTGCACACGACAGCTCCGGCACACTGAACGACCTGTTCTATTTCTTCGTCCGTCATGCCAGAGAACATTGCAAGTCCCGCGGCGTGCTTTACCAGTGACATTTTCTCACCGCCGTTCTTATTAAGATTAGTTCTCAATAAGTATATCACAAAATGATATTCTTGTCAAGAGCTTTTTTATAATTATAACAAAATATCCGCGTCTGTTATGTTGCAGTTACAACGGACACGGATATTGTTATCTTTATTTTGCAGGATTATTCAGCTGATGCGGTATCTTCCGGCGGAACATATCCCTCGGGGTAATCGAAGGTCAGCATTTTCTTGAAGAAGTCGAGGTTGTACTCGTACTTTTTCTCCGCCTTCTTCTTGCCAGTGAACACCGACATTGTAGAAAGTCTTCTCAGCGCGATAACGGCGTCGTCGGGGAATATTTTTGCGGCGTCATAGAATTTGCACAGCTTTGTTTCGGAGAAGCGCACGCCGTAGTCGTCTATAGCTCCCTCGGGAATCTCGTCAAATATCTCCGACAGCGGCATGAATCCGCTCTCCGAAGCAACCGACTGATACTGGTCTTCCGCAAGAATGCATATGGACGACTCGCTGCCGAAAATCTCGTAGGTGAAGCGTTCGCTCGTCTGCTTGTTCGTCAGCTTGTCCACCGCCGCAGTCTCACCTTCCTCGGCAACGCTTTCGATATAGTCGCTCATCTGGTCGCCGCTCATGAATATCATGTCGTTCAGCTGTGCGTACTTCTTTCCGTCGCCGTTGTAGTCGGGCATCATACCCTGCAAAACCTCGCAGAACGCCTTATTCTGGTTCGCTGTTATGTACTCGGGTCCGGCGTAGATAAGGCTTATGTCGGGGTTCTGATGCGTCAGAAACTGCCACGACGCTATGCCTATGATGAACGCGAAAGCCGCTATCATGATTATTCTGAATCGGTAGTGGTACCAGAAGTTCCCGAGCTTGTCTATTTTCAGCGGCTCTTCGTCATGCTCCTCTTCTCCTCCGCCGAGAACGCGCAGTTTTTTCGCCTCGTTGGATTCGTTTTCGTTGTTAAGATTTTTGTCGTCCATATGTGACTCTCCTGTTAAAAGTGCAATTCTGTTCGTAAATAACATTCATCACATTTTATTATAACAAATCATGATAAACAATACAAGAGAATTGTGTTACTATTTTTCTTTTTGAGCAAATTTTTAAATTGACTTTAATTTGAGTTTGGAGTATAATGTAGGTGTAGAAATTTTGACGAGGGGTGGAGATCGACATCGAAAAATACACTATAGGTATCGACTTCGGCACGTTATCCGGTCGCGCGGTACTTCTTCGCACATCCGACGGCGCTGAGATTGCAAGCTCGGTTTATCCGTATCCTCACGGCGTCATGGACAAGTATCTTCTGACACCCGACGAGGAGAAAATAAAGCTCGGGGATAACTGGGCTCTCGAGTCTCCCGAGGACTACCTTGACGTGCTTGCAAACGTGATACGCGAGGTCATGGGCAAGGGCGGCGTTTCGGCGGAAGACATCGTAGGACTTGGTATTGACTTTACGATATGCACGCTCATGCCCGTTTATGCCGACAGAACTCCGCTGTGCTTTGACCCGCGGTTCGCCGAGAATCCCTACGCCTATGTAAAGCTGTGGAAGGATCATTCCTCATCCCCTTACGCGAAACGGCTCACCGATATTGCTCGTGAACGCGGCGAGGACTGGCTGAGGCTGTACGGGGGGGAGATACAAAGCGAGTGGATGTTCCCGAAGCTGTGGCAGATACTCGAGGAAGCTTCCGAGGTATACGAAGCCGCCGACTACTTTATGGAAGCCGGAGACTGGGTCACGTGGATGCTGACGGGAGAACAAACTCGCTCATCAGCCGTTGCGGGCTTCAAGTCCATCTTCATTGACGGAAAATATCCGAGCAAGAGTTTTCTCCGTGCGCTCGACCCTCGAATGGAGAACGTTCCCGAAGAAAAGCTCGGCTACGGCAAAGTAAAAATGCTGTCCGTCGGTGAGAGAGCGGGTTACATAACCGAAAGCGCGGCTAAGCTCACTGGACTTACCACAAGCTGCGCAGTCACCGTAAATCTTTCCGACGCTCACGCCGCTGTTCCTGCCGCTAAGATATGCACCCCCGGAAAAATGCTGATGATACTCGGCACTTCCACCTGCACAATGCTGCTCTCCGACGAGATACACGACGTTCCCGGAATCTGCGGCATAGTCAAGGACGGATTCATTCCCGGAATGTACGCCTACGAAGCCGGTCAGTCATGCGTGGGAGATCATTTCGCGTGGTTTGCCGACACTCTTGCTCCCGCCGAATACAAAAAGGAAGCGGAAGAAGGCGGTATATCCACACTAAAGCTGCTCGTGAGGAAGATGGCGGAGCTGTCCCCCGGAGAAAGCGGACTTATCGCCCTCGACTGGTGGAACGGCAACCGCAGCATTCTCGTCGACTCGGATCTATCGGGAGTTTTCGTCGGAATGAGTCTCACGACAAAGCCAGAGGAAATGTTCCGTGCGCTTGTTGAAGCTACGGCTTTCGGATGCAGAGCGGTCATTGAAAACTACAACTCGCACGGAGTTCCCGTAACCGACCTGACAGCCTGCGGAGGTATAGCAGTAAAAGACCCCGTTACCATGCAGATATACGCGGACGTGCTCGGTCAGGAGATAAGGATAGCAGGCTCGGCTCACGGTCCGGCGACAGGCTCTGCAATTCTCGCGGCATATGCCTCAGGCGAATACGACACCATAGCCGAAGCGTCGGAGCATATGGGTTCGCTCTCGGACACGGTTTACCGCCCGATACCGCACAATGTCGTCGTGTACAACGAGCTTTACAGAGAATACATGACTCTCCACGATTATTTCGGCAATGAAAACAACGTTATGAAAAAGCTGAAAGCCATCCGTTCACGCGAGACTATATACAAAACTCTATAATATTATATAGTAAGTCCGCCGAATGTACAAGAGCTAAAAAGTAATTTTTTACGGCAATCAAATCTAAATTAACATATCCATATCCACAAAGGAGAATTTTATCATGAAAACAAGAGCAGTAAGACTGCACGGCGTTATGGATCTTCGTCTCGAGGAAATCGAGCTTCCCGAGATAAAGGACGGCGAAATCCTTGCCTGCATCATCTCGGACAGTATTTGTATGTCATCATATAAGGCTGCATCACAGGGCGCGGCTCACAAGAGAGTTCCCGACGATGTTGCGGAAAATCCCGTTATTATCGGTCACGAATTCTGCGGTAAGATAGTAAAGGTCGGCGCAAAGTGGGCGGACAAGTTCAAGGCAGGCGACAAGTTTGTTATTCAGCCTGCTATAAACTACAAGGGTTCTCTCGCTTCTCCCGGATACTCCTATAAGTACTGCGGCGGCGCATCCGAATATGTTATCATCCCCGAAGAAGTCATGCTCATGGACTGCCTGCTCCCCTACAACGGAGACGCGTTCTTCTACGGCAGCCTTTCCGAGCCTATGAGCTGCATTATCGGCGGATATCACGCTTGCTACCACACAAAGCCCGGCGTATATACACATGACATGGGCGTTACCGAAGGCGGCAATATGGCTATTCTCGCAGGCGCGGGTCCTATGGGTCTCGGATGTGCGGACTACGCTATCCACGGCGGAAGAGCTCCCAAGATGCTTATAGTTACCGACCTTGACGACGCGAGACTCAAGAGAGCCGAAAAGCTCCTTCCCCCCGAAGAAGCAAAGAAGCTCGGCGTTGACCTCCGCTTCATCAACACGGGAAGCATCGAAAACCCCGTTGAATATCTCCGTTCTCTCACAGGCGGCGAGGGCTTCAACGACGTATTCGTATACGCTCCCGTAAAGCCGGTTGTTGAGATGGGCGACGCTCTTCTCGCACGCGACGGATGCCTCAACTTCTTCGCAGGTCCTACAAATCCCGAGTTCTCCGCTATGTTCAACTTCTACAACGTACACTACCTTTCCACTCATATCGTAGGCACATCCGGCGGCAACACTGACGACATGAGAGAGGCTATCAAGCTCATGGAGACAAAGGCTATCAACCCCGCGGGAATGATCACACACGTCGGCGGTCTTAACGCCTGCGCTGAGACTACAATGAATCTTCCGAAGATAAAGGGTGCAAAGAAGCTTATTTATACTCACGTAGAACTTCCGCTGACCGCTATAGAAGACTTCGGTAAAGCCGCAGAAGAAAACAAGGGCACAAAGCTCGGCGAACTCTACGCTGACCTCGACGCTATCTGCAAGGACGCAGGTGAGCTTTGGTGTGCCGCAGCCGAAAAGAGACTTCTCGAATACGCCGGCTTTGAAGCGTAAAACCACATAATATACCCACAGAAAGGATTACCCTATGAAATTCACCATCCGCAATCCCCTTGACGAAGGCTGGTACGCAGACCCGGAAGCAAGATACTACGAAGGAAAATATATTATTTACGTCACGCACTCCCTACCCTACGATGAGCAGAAAAACCACTCATGCTTTGTCTCGGAGGATCTTACACACTGGAAGAAAATCGAAAACATCATAGACATGAGCGGCTTCCCGTGGGCAAAAAGCGCAATCTGGGCTCCGACAATTGAAGAAAAGGACGGAAAGTATTACTACATCTTCGCCTCGAATGATATCCCGCACAAGAGCGACGTCGGCGGACTCGAAATTGCCGTTTCCGACAGTCCGACAGGTCCGTTCAAGGCTCTTCTCGACAAGCCTCTCGTAGGAGAATTCCACAACGGCGCTCAGCCCATAGACGCGCATCTCTTCAAGGACGACGACGGAACAATGTATCTCTACTACGGCGGCTGGGGTCACTGCAACATCTGCAAGATGAACGACGAAATGACAGGCTTCGTACCCTTCGAGGACGGCGAGGTCTTCAAGGAAATCACACCTCCCGACTATGTTGAAGGTCCGTGCATGATGAAACGCGGCGGCAAGTACTACTTCATGTGGTCGTCGGGCGGCTGGGGTGACGGCTCATACCGCGTCAACACCTGCATTTCCGACAAGCCGTGGGGTCCTTTCACTACAGCTTCCACAATTCTCTCAACGGGAGACAGCAAGATTGCAAACGGACCCGGACACAACGGATTCCTCTATCTCCCCGAAGAGGATCAGTATCTCATGGTGTACCACCGTCACAAGCCCGGAATAAAAGACGGAAACGCGAGATTCTTATGCATAGACCGCATGGATCTCGATGAAAACGGCAATATTCTGCCTGTCACAATGACGTCTGAGTGGGAGTTTGATTCAGATAAGTAAAATATCGCTCAAATAAAGCATAATTTCAAAAGCCGTATCTTCGCGTGAGGGTACGGTTTTGTTTATGGTGCATAAATTAAATCTATAGCTCAGCATAAGTTTTTAGTTTACAAACCGCGCGAGTTGTGGTATGATATATATATATATTGTGATTTATACGATTATTAAGGCAGGTCAACATAATGACGATACAGCAATGCAAATATACTCTTGCGATAGCTCGGTGCGGCTCAATGAACGAAGCGGCAAAGGTTCTCGGCGTATCTCAGGCGAGCTTATCCTCCGCGCTGAAAGAGCTTGAAGACGAGTTCGGCGTACACATCTTCGACCGCTCAAACAAGGGAGTCAAGATAACCCGAGACGGAGCGGAATTCATTCGTTACGCACGCCAGCTAATCTCACAGTACGAGGTAATAATCGACCGCTACGACAACGGAAACAAGAAGAGCGTCCGCAACTTTGCCGTCACATCACAGCACTACGACTTCGCGGCTGAAGCTTTCGTAAAATTCATGAGCAGATTCAGCGGGGACTACAACCTCTCACTGAAGGAAGCGAAAACAGCGGAGGTTATCGGTGACGTTGTAAATATGCGCTCCGACATCGGTATTCTCGCGTACCTCAAGGCGTCGGGCGGGGTCTACATGGAGAGATATCTTCGCCGCAGCGGACTGGAGTTTCACGAGCTTCTTGAGACTACTCCGTATGTATTCCTCGGAAAAAATCATCCCCTTGCTAAAAGCGAACAGCTCAGCGCGGACGATCTGCACGATTATCCCTACATCACCTACGACCAGGGAGAAACAGGTCCGGTGGAATTTTCGGAGGAGCTTACCGAAAATAACCGTGCAAGCCGCCAAATTCGCATAAACGACCGCGCGACGCTGATGAACCTGCTGCTCAGCACAAACAGCTACACAATCGGCACGGGAATCATGTCCTCGGAGCTGAACAACGGCGGCGGTGTTATCTCGGTGAAAATGAATTCCTCCGACATTTACTCCATTGTTGTGATAAACCGTGTTGACATAGGACTTAGCGACGACGCACAAAAGTATGTGAAGCTGCTCGACGAAGCAATACGCCACAAGAATCTGACCTAAGGATGCTCTGAAATGAATCGGATTTTTGCGATGAACTGAATAAAGAAAACGCCTTCTGACTGATTTTAAGCCAAAAGACGTTTTTTTGTTAGTAAAGATTTACGGCGGATGCTATAATACGGTAGGCGTATGCTATGCTCTGACCGAACGGTACCGGCTGAAGAGGGTCAATAAATCCGCCCTCGTCGTCAATCAAGCCCTCGCGGTACACTTCTTCAACTGCACTTCTTATCTCTCCCATCGGAAGTCCGATAGATACATTATCGTCGCGTACCTCTGTGAAGGTCAGACGGTTCAACAGTGCCAGCGCGTCCTCGATTCCGTCCTCATTCACAAGAACGAAATATCCGATATTGCCGCCGTCCTCATCGGTGAGCTGCTCAAAGTAATCCGCGAAATTGTATCCCGTTCCTTCAAGCCGCTTCGATATTGCGTTAAGCTCCGCACGGCTGAGGACTGCGCATGATTCCTTTGTTATGCTCGAATATGTTGTCTCGGCTATCTCCGCGTAGCCTTTGAGTATTTTGTCGGCGGTATATCCGCTTCTTCTGAACAAAAGCTGAGCTATTTCGGTAGTACAGCCGTCCTCGCGGTCTTTGAGATAATACACGTCGTCTCTTTCCCCCGCTTGTGCCGCACCGAGAATGTTCCGCAGTGCAGTTTCCTCTACAGGCGTAATGTCCGGGTCAAGCAGGTAGAACGAGCTTTTGTTCTTGATGAGCTTGCCGATATTGACGATTTCCTCACTGTAGTACCTCTCGGTGAACAGCGCGGAGTCAATTTCGGTATAGAAGTCGGAGAATTTCTTCCTTGACCAGTCGTCGTTTATTCGCTTCAGGATAAGCTCCATCATAGCGGAGGTGTAAAATCTCTCGAAGGACACGTTTGCTCCGGCTACTCCCTTGTTGTACCACTTCATGAGCGCGTCGGCTTCTGCTGCGGTAAGCTCGGACAGCACGGTTTTCATGTCGTCCACAGAAATATACTCAGGCATAATAGTAAGACTGTTATCATTTGTTTCTCCGCCTGAGAGGAGATTCGTCACACAGTAGTTTATCACGGCGCAGGCTCTCACTGAAAGTATCTCGTCGCTTCTGAATCCACGGACTTCGGCTTTTACAGCGGACGGAATATCGCTCTCGTTCACTGTTCTCTTGAATTTTTCAAGGCTGCCGTTGCCCATCGTTTGTCTAAGCTCGGGAGAGAGTTTTTGCTCCACCAGAGCTGCAATATTGCCGATGTAGCTTGACACGGTTATTTTGCCTGACAGCTGTAAAACTCTTTCGCTGACTCCCGCGTCCGCTGAAAAATTCTTTATATAAGCCTCATATTCACTGTTCTGCGAAATAATGGGATTCGTCAGGCAGACGGCAATAATGGCAGCGCACAGAACGAACGACGCACCTCTTGAGATGAACTTGTTGTTCTTGCTGTGGGAAATGCTGCGAAGTCTCGTTTTAAGGCTGCGTCCCGTTGCGGACATATGGCATCCAACTGCGGCGGCTTCGTCGTACAGGGAGTGACGGCATATCATCTTCGCGTATTCAGCGGATGACATACCGAAGCAGTCGATGGTTCTGGAGTCGCACAGCACTTCAACGTCGTCGCGGAGTATCTTTTTGACTATCCAGATGAGCGGATTGTACCAGAACATACACGCGACGTATGCTGAGAAGATTATGACAAAGTTGTCGTTGTGCTTATAGTGGCTGAGCTCATGCGCAAAGACAAACGATGCTTCTTTTTCGTCCATATCCTCGCGGCAGACTACCACGGGACTTAAGCATCCGACAAGCATTGCGGTGTTTCCGTATCTGAGCGACGGGAGCTTTTTCTTGCTTATTCCAAGCTTTTCGGCGGTAAGGAAGTAGGTTTCGGTCATTTTCTCATCTATGCAAAGCTCCGAGTTTTTGAGCACTCTTCTCTTCACGCAGACGTACATGAGAGTATTGACCGTCATGCAGAGCACTGTTCCCACGGCGTACACTGTAAGAATGAGCGAGTTTATCTTCTTCGCGCTGCTTACGGCTTCGTCTCCGATGTCGTTGATGATGTACTCGCCGATTGTCACGGGAGCGTCGTTCTGTTCATTTTTGCTCTTGCTCTCTTCAAGCGTCCGCTCCGCTTCTTCGGTCGTGATAATGACGTATGGGTTTTCCTCCAGTGTCTTCTCTTCTTCGTAGCTTGCCAGCTCGTCTCCGATATCGTTCGTCAGAGAATACATTATCTCCCGTCCCGCCGGTATCAGATTGTAGACCGATATCCTGCTTTCCGGGAATATTGGGCAGATAAGGCGCGCGAGAAGAACCACCCACATAACCATACCGATTCCGGGCGGAATTCTGCACTTGAATATTTGTTTTATTGCGATAATGATTAATGCGGTCACAGATGAAAACACCGTAACCTGCATTAAAAGCAGAATCAAAAATTCTGTCATGGGTAACTCCGGGGCGATGTTCAGCCTTCGATATCGTTTAAAATATTAATAATATCTTTCTTTTCCTTTGCGCTGAGCTTGCCTTCGCGGAGAAGTGACGCCATAAGGTTGTACGCGGAGTTGTCAAACACTCTCTCGACAAACGAGTCGACCTCGCACTTTACGCAGTCGCTCTTTGAGGTTTTGGGAGTATATTTGTAAACGCCGGTAGTCTTGTCGATATCGACCGCACCCTTTTCGGACAGTCTTATCACAAGAGTACGAATGGTAGTGTTGCTCCATCCCGTGGTTTCTGTAAGCTCCTGAACGATTTCTCCGAGAGTCATGCCGCGTTCGTTCTTTTCGCAGCCATCCCAGAGAACCTTCATTATGCTCCACTCAGCTTCGGATATTTTAACGGTTTTTCTTCTTCCTCTCATAGTGTCAGCCGTGCGAATATGTGAGAGAACGCCTCTCCGCACGACCATGCCTCCCTTTCATAATACATACGTTATTTGATTAAGATTTTAACCAAATCATTAATACTTTTTACATAATTAATTATACATTATTTATGAGCGTATGTCAACATGCATAGTGCCGATATTGCCGTCCTGTTTTATATGCACTATTACCAAAGGATTATTTATACAGTTCCTTATTTCAGCATTTCCTGACCGCCGGTTACAGGAACAGCCTGACCTGTCTCGTATTTCTGGTCGATTATGTACAGCACAGCCTTCGCTACGTCCTCTATTCTGCATCCTCTTCCGAGCGGAACCTTAGCTTCATAGAACGCGCGGACGTCGGCGACTGTCTTAGCTCCGGGAACCTTTCCGGCTTTGAGATACTGCACGAACAGTCCTTTTTCGGGATCAGACCACAGCGGACCGTCGAGGAAGTTGCCGGGGCAGACAGCGTTTACCTTGATTCCGTAGGGCGCAAGCTCGAGGGCAAACGACTGGGTAAGTCCGATACCTCCGAATTTGCTTCCGGCATAGGCAAAGTTCTTGTTGGAGCCTGAGAGACCGGACTTGGAGTTTATCTCAATTATATCAGCCATGTATTCGGGAGAAACCTCTCTCTGCTTCTTCATAACAGCTGAAGCATATTTTGCGCAGAGGAAGTACGCGGTGTAGTTTACGGATGCGACAAGCTCAAAGTTCTTCTTTGTCATGTCTTCAAGAGAGCCTGCGCGGACGATACCTGCGTTGTTTACGAAAACGTCAAGTCCGCCGAAGGTGAGAACGGTTCTCTCTATCATCTCTCTCACGCTGTCCTCGTCGGAAACATTTGCGGACACTGCGAGAGCGGGAGTTTTGTATTCTTCTGCAATTCTTTCGGCTGTAGCGCGCGCACCGTCGTAGTTCATGTCAGCAATAACGACAGCAGCACCCTCAGACGCGAGATATTCCGCTATGCCTGCACCGAATCCCTGTGCGCTTCCCGTGACTATCGCTATCTTGCCGTTCAGCTTCTTTTCCGCACCTGACGCGAGGCTGACCTTTGCTCTGTAGCTTTCAACCTCCCAGTTCACGATGAAGTCTACCATAGCGGGAGCCATATGACGCACTCCGCCGAACGCCTTTGACAGAACTGTTATAGTCATAGCGTCGCGCCATACATCAAGTGCTGTCTCGGCTTCCTTGAGCGTCTTTCCGACTGTAAACATTCCTATATTCTTCACGAAAACTACCTTCGGTTTGAATCCTCTGCGGGACTCAAGCTCTGCGAAAGCGGATTTTATGCTGTCAGCCGTCGCTTCCTCGATGAATAGAGGTTCAGCCTTGCAGTACACGATGTGGTCGGGGGAAAGCGGCTCGCGCAGTGTCTCGAATGCTTCCTTTGATTCGGCGAACGAAAGCACGGTCTTATCTGCGGCAAACTTTACGAATGCCTTTCCCTCTCCGTCATACGCCATTCTTATCATGGGAGCTACTGCGGCGGCTGCGGTGTTTCTCTCCGGCTCGTCTACAGGAGTAAAGTCGGGATATTCACCGGTTTTTTCTTTAATTTTCGTCATAACGTCGGCTACTATTTTGTCAAGCTCTTCTTCCGTGTCAGCTGCAAAGAAAATTCCGTGGTTCTGGAGAAATACTACGTCGGCGTCGCGTCCCGTGTTCTTCTTATATTCGAGGAGCTTTTCGCGGCAGTTCTTCGCAAGGATGTAGCCGGGTTCGCACTCGTTTACCCACACTGCGTTCGGGAACAGCTTTTCCATGTCAGCCTTGCCGTTCTGTGAGCAGGTGAGGGCGTTGACTGCGCAGGGATGAACGTGGAGTACGTACTTCTGCGGGAACAGGTCGTGGAGCAGTGTTTCAACGGACGGGCGTTTTGCTTCTTCTCCGGGGAGCTTTGCCGCCATCATATCGGAGAGGACTTCCGCTTCTCTTTCAGCCTGATTATCGGAATAAGCCTTTGTCCATATTTTCTCAAGCGCAGCGCGGTCCATCTTGACAAATCCGTCGGCGGTGATTTTAGCGAGAGATGTTCCGCTTCCTTTTATGTAGAGTGTGTCTTCGGTTTTGCATGAGGTATTTCCGCCGCCGGCAAGAACGTATTCGTGCTCTCTGCCGTACTTATTTGAAAATTTTACAAGTGTTTCAAGCATATCTGTCATACCTTTCATATTTCCGCTCCGTTTTCGGCGTGAGCTGCATAGGCGTGCATTCTTTCGTTGAGGTCGGGGTATTTTTCCTTTGTGCTGTCGGAGAACATAGCTTTTGTTATATCCTCCGTAGCCGCCATTTCGTGACCTATAAGCGCGTATGTCGCGGTCATGAGATGCGGATATTTTGTCAGGGCTTCGCAGATGAACGACTGGCGGGGAGAGTTTATGTCTTCACCCGAAATTTGGAAGAATCCGTTTTCCTCGCACAGCTTCATTACGCGGTCAAGCTGCTCGGGTGTGTTTCTCGAGGGCATATATGTGACGGCATTGAATCCGCAGTCCTTTAATGTATCGAACAGGAGCGGGAGGTAGTCGTCCTCAAACTTCTGAGCCTTTTTGTCGCCCGTGGGGGATTCTCCGACGTCGCCGAGATAAGCGTATGCCGATATTGCGCCAAGCTCCTTTGCAAATGCGGTGAACTGTCGTATGTTCATGCATTCGTCCGTTGCGGGAACGTAGAACTTCTCGACAAGACTGCTCTTCAGCACGCCGAGGATATCGTATTCGTAGAAGTTTTCGGGAGCCGAGATGAGCTTTTGTCTCGTCTTCTCCGCCATCTTCTTGCCGCAGAGCTTGTCAATGAAGTCGCACGCCGCTTCTCTGTCGGGATATTTTGCGTTTATCTTCTTTGTAAGACCGTAGCAGATGTGTCTTTCCGTGACGCTTCCGCCCTCGTCCGCTTTGGAGAGAGGATAAACATCCTTGTCAAAATCGAGCGTTATTCCGTATTCCTCGGTGAGAGCGGTAATCTTCTCGCACATTTTGCGGTTGCGTACATTGCGCTTCTCTCTAAGCCCTGACAGCACAGCTTCAGCCTTGTCTATGCTCTGATGCGGGATTCCGTGCATTGCAAGATATGCGCAGGAGCACTGGTCGGGGTTGTTGATTTTTTTGCCGACGAGCGGTGTTGTGTCGACGTTCACTCTGCATTCGAATCCGCAGGTGATCGGCATACCGATGATCTCTCCGGCGCGTATGAACTCACGCATTCCGCCTACGCTGTCGTGATCCATGATACCCGCGGTTCTCAGTCCGGCTCTCCATGCGTTGAACAGAGCGGAGGTCGGGGTGTACGGCGAGAAGGAGTAGGAAGTGTGGATGTGGTTGTTCACAAAAATCCCGCGCTCCGGAGTCTCTATTTCTCCGCTGCGTACCTTTTTCATGATCTCGCCGAGAGCTTCAAGACGTTCGTCCGCTGTAATGTCGGCTCTCGAAATTCGCGAGATAAGTTCGTTTGTTTCCATTATTTTCC
>ERZ779876.2423-NODE-2423-length-13394-cov-3.238324_pt1 | contig 13394 bp, 8 predicted proteins | sample MGYA00511068_ERZ779876 | MGnify/ENA primary metagenome ERZ779876 (study PRJEB29588, sample SAMEA1970858) | human gut metagenome | biome: human gut; feature: human-associated habitat; material: faeces | place: Denmark | collected 2008/2010 ...
CCTTATGGGCATAAGTACCGCCATAGCGTCCGGCTTTTGCAATAAGCCCTCTCGAATTGGTCTTTTCAGTCCATTGCTTCACTGAAAGAATAAACCGATTTAGTCCGGCTTCATTTTTAATTCCCTCGAATTCGGGGGAATTAAAATCCGGATTGTACATTTCTTCCCATATTCCAAGAAACTCTATCGTATTCTTGTTGCGTAACCATTTTTCGATAAGAGCCAATCCGTTCTCTATGTTACGCACCATATCCGTCAATGATATATAATCCTTATCATCGTGGTTGATGATAGTTATCTCTGTATTCTGAACTTTAATTTTTGCCATGATATCCATTAGTGATTACTGTGCACAAAGGTATAAACTTTGTTTCAATACTGGTAGGAATACCAGCAAATTAGTATAGATCTGTGATTTTTATTTTCCCTTTGTTACCGTCTATGATTATGCCAAACAGTGAAAGATAATGGCTGTGTTACTGATAATCATAAAAGTAAGGAATATTCACAAAAGACTTTGCAACAGCTTTATGTGGAAAAGCTCGCTGTTTGCCCAAAACACGATACCAAAGAATATGGCAAAGAGCACAAACGTGGGCGCAAAGCAATAGAACAGGTTGCCAGGAACAGTTATACGTTCCGTTTGCTTGCGGATCATCCTTTCATGTTTCGCTATCCGTTGCTTCATTTTTCTGATACCAGTTATCCAATTATCTTACTAGCCTTGTATACCGGCTTTTCAACTGTACCGCCAAACATATGGCAGAAGCTGTCGTGCACTTCTGTCAAATGTCGAATGGTTTCGGGCGGAATAACCACTGTAGAAGCGTTACGAATATCGTCCAGTCTTTTGTCAAGTGTGGTGTCGGGTTTGCCTGTCTTTTCACAAAACGTTTCTGTCGCATTACAAACGACTGCCAACTGGCGGCTGCATACCTTGGCCTCCTAGAAGAAAACTGCCGCATTTTGAACTTCGGGAGCTTTGTTTATCTCCTTCTGAATCCTGCTGATTCCTGTGATGCTCTTGCCCGTAAACTGTTATCTCCTTATTCCTGTTTTCGGTTTCTTGCCCAAATGACAAGTTACCGCATCCATACAGCGACGTATCCATTTCGTATCGTTCTCATTCTTATCCCTCCACGAAAGGTGGCTTTGACCATCACCACCTCCACCGCTTGCCGGAGATTGGCTCAATGCTGCCAATTCAACAAAGATAGCTGCTGCCAGATTGGTAAGTTCAACGGAATAAACAACACTCCGGTAGTCATATTCATTCTCAAAAATATTCATGACCTTTTCAGGAAGATAGTACTTGTAGTTTTCCCCTCCGTAGTTGACAATGTACGGAACAGTACCGGTTTCCTATTGTGAATAGTCATGTGCCGGGATTGACTGCATTCTTGCAACCGGCTTCGCTTCCGTTTGTTTCTCCTTGTCAGTATTTTAATTTCATCTGTCGGGTGAAGTACGTTTCATGTTTTGGGCAAGTTTGCAACGGTAAGTCCGTATCTGTCTAACAATAGTACACGATGAAAAAAGAGCGAAACATGTCTGGGGCCTTTCTGTAATAATCACTTCAAAAGAAATCGAATACACATGACGTATTTACCCAACCGTCCAAATTCATGAATTCTGAATAATAACCGCGATATTCCCATATAAGATATTCATAGAATATACTTATATTTTTTCATGGCATTGTTTCTCATCAGGGTCTCCTCTTTGTTTAGAGCAAATCCCATATATTTACAGGTATGGTCATTGCGCAGGATGCATATACACATCCTTTTATAGGTAGGTATTTCCCGGAATTCTTCAATGTCGATATCGTCCAGATAGTCCATTTTTACCGGTTTCTTGTCTGTCTTGTAATTGGTGCTGTCACCTACTTGAATAGGAATGTTACGGTCCTTCAGTTTCTGTATGACTGCATCACTGAGGACTCCCCCCTTTTCTTTCCAGAACCTCATACTGGTTACCAGTTTGGATTGGTACCTTTTCCGGGTCTGCTCAGGCAGGGTTGAAAGCAGGAACTCCATGAACGATTTCCACGTATATCCTTCCGGCAGACGAACGTTTTTCCTACCAACAGCATGCGTATTCCCGTAAATTCCGGAAAAGTTAACCCCGTTCACCCGACCAATCATCCTCCCCCATGTATTAGGATCAATGACCTTGTATAAGGCAAGACTTTCTATAGCCTCATTGATGAACGGGCTTGCCACTCGCTGCCGGCCAAGGCTTATCCCCGCTTGGTAATACAGGTCATATAAGCGGTTATAGTCCCATTGGAACCGACCGTTGGCGACCCAGATATCCTCTGTCTTCCAGTCGTAAAGAGGATAGAGATTGTATATTCCCTCGTCTATTCGAGTAGTCCATTCGTATCCTTCATACCGCTCTTTGGCACTTTTATAGATAGCCCGCCAACGGTTATAGCTTTCTTGGGTACGTATCCCTACCAGACAGCAGGTACGTTGGGCATTCTTTTGCTGATGGAGCCAGTAAGAAAATTTCACTTGAAAGTCATAATCCCACATTTGGCGGTTATAAAACGGGAAGTTGTCCACAGTCATTGCATTTTTGGGCATTTCCCTGACCCATGCCTCCCTTTTGGCCTCGTCCCATGGACGCCAGTAATTCTGGAACATGGAGGTGCAAGTGGTTACACGGAAAGGTACACATATCCAATAGACTTCCAGTATATCCCTGTTCGCTTCCAATACCCGTTCCACATAATCAATAGTCATGCTGTACTGTATTTCATAATCCATATGAAATACTCCAAGACGGCGTTTTAAACGGTTCCGACGAATATGGTCTATACATAAGTTCAGTAACACTCCGCTATCTTTTCCTCCCGAAAAGGAAATGTATATATTATCAAATTCTTTAAATATTATACCCAGTCTTTCCTGAGTCAGTTCATATACATTCTGTAAAACCATAGTGTCCATAGAAATTTAATAACCGACAGCAAATTTAACACAAAGTACCAACAAATTCCAACAGAATATGAACTATTTATTTCTGGATATTCTAAATTTGCATTGAGAAACTGAATGGTTTATACTACTTTTAGAAAAGTGTAGAGGGTGTTTACATTAAACAGCCAATTCATAATATATGACTTACCGAAAGACACGAACAAGGGACGTGCGCTTGACCTAATCATTAATAAAGATTTGAATATTCCTTACCACTCTCATCCTTATGTATTCGGTTGTGAAAATAAAAAATAGAAGAAGAAATCAATACCAGCCTTATGCTGATACTTTATCATTATCCACAGATGACTATGGAGGGAATATGCATGGTCAATGGTGAATGAAAGAATTCGTGAGAAAATGGTGAAGCAATTACGTTTTTAACCGGCGGATATGTCACAAAATAAAACGATAGATGGTTTATTGCAATTTATGCAGCAGTGTGCATCTGAATATATTATTGACGATTAACAACATGGGATTGAAAAAACTATTTTTGAAAAGACACCGTTCTATTCACAATACGATTTGCGGTATATATTAGAAGTCGAAAATCAGTTGATAAGATATCTGGAATATGAAATATAGCCATATATTCTGATATACCGATACATAGCGGTGGAACTCTTTATAAAGACAAGTGTTTTTATAAAGTGATGATTTATCACCAAAACAGTTTATTACCAACCTTGTTGGATAAGTAAAACGCATTATAACCCTATAAAGAATCATAATGCGTTTCTTATGAAGCCAAGAAATGATTATCCTACAAACTCCTTTAGATACAAGTATAACCCATATAAAAGATTTACCTATTTTTACTTTTCAACCTATTAATTGTCTTAACGACTTCATTCATTACTGTTTTCTTGGAAGTTTGGAATGTCTCAAGCTCCTTGATAATGTTTGTCTTGTCATAATATAAGTTATACCAACCTAACGTTTCGGCGGATATTATGCGAAGCCCCTCTTCCCGATTTTCATCCTTTATAATATTGAGTAATGGTTCAATTGCCTTAGTGATAGGTTTATTACGAAATATGCTTATTTCATTCTGTATCTGTTTTGTGGTACTTTCTGGATTATTAATAACAGAGAAATCTCTTTCAAGCCCTTCCTTTCGCCGAGGGTAGTATTCCGATAATTCTTTCACGTATGAGGGGTCATAGAATGACCAATCGGCGGACTGTCTTGTCAATTCGTTCAAAGCTGTATCATGGTCAAATATATCAATACCACTGAAAAATCTGAAGCGGTACCTGTTTTCGTGTCCACGAAGCAAATAGCCTTCTATCCATGCCGGAAGCAATTTCGGATTACTGTTCTTTTCAACATATTCTACCGCATAACGACGAATCAGTTCATAGCTATCATTCATAGCAGTTTTCAATACGTCGACAGCTTCTGTAGGGTAGTTCAATGCCAATAAGCGTAAAGCTTCCAGGCGCACTACGAAATAATCCGATTCGTAATAGCTTTTCTTTAACAGGTCAACAAGCCCCTTACAATCGGCCATGGACAATTGGCGGAGTGCCATCGCTTGCATATCAGCCATCGGAGATTTCAATTGTTTCTTCCAAAATACAGTATTGCCTTCTTCCAAAACCAGGGTCGAGTTGATATCCATATCCAGCCCCGCGTTGTCGGTAAAGTGGAAAGTCGGGTCACCGATCAGATGATTTTCCAGAAAACAGGTGAAACGGGTAAACTGTCCGATACGCATGCCGGCTGCCAATAAACCAATAAACTCATCCGGCCATTTATCCTGGATAGTATTGACCGTACATCCCATAGTGGAAATAGTCCTGCCCTTATTAAAAATATAAGAGCCCACAATGTTGTCATCCAAATGGAAAGAACCATTAAAGCAAGCGTCAAATAGTATGAATCGTGCATTGGGACTTAACAGGCGAATATCTTCGGTATATATATCCATGTTGCGGTTTAAGATGGAATCCGATTCGATTTTTTCTTCATCAAAGGCCTCTGCACACCAGCTTTCAGGTACGCCATACTGTTTGGCATATTCTTTGATTGCCGCTTCACGCCCATGCTTCTTTGCGTAGGAGGGCACTTTGCTCCGCAAGAATATTTTGGTATTTTCAATACTTAGATTGACGCCGGAACCGCTTTCATAACCATTGATATATTGCATGGTGGGACCACCATGATGATGGAACAACATGATGTCCAATCCTTCACGCTGGATTTCGTTCAGGTAGAATGGCTTCATCGGATAGCGCATGTCAAAATCGTAGAATTTCACAGTATTGCCGGGCTTGAATATTTGCGGCAGCTGTTCTCGTAATGCCATTTGCTCGCCGCTCCATGCGAGAGGATCTTCGGAATTGTAACCATGACCACGGGCCATGGTCAACTGGTCGAGTATATTTTGTTTTTCTTTTTCGGCAACCGCCTTTTTCAAGTAGTCACGCAACATCTGGTAACGATCTTGCCCTTCCAAATGTAACGGACGGATACGGGCCGAATAAATATCCGGTGAAATGTATTGTTTGGAATCGGCGCGTAATGTCAGATAATGATAGTCCGGCTTCAAGCTATCTTGTTTGATGTAATCGAAGGTTAGCCCAAAATCGTCGTAATAACGGTCAGAAGGAATACTCGATCTTTGCCAATTGGCTTTCGGAGACATCTTGAAAGCCGAAGATAAATGATGTGCATCACGGATCATCGGGATAGGGATGTCACCGATGAATACACAGCCTTCCAACGGCGCTTTTTTATTGTTGTGCCATTTGATAAGTTGTGTACGGATAGGTTCGGGCCTTTTCCAGTCATCAATTAGCAGATAAGTACCTAAACCCTCTTTTTCTACACTGGCACGATAGGCGTCAATTTCATTTTTTGCTTCACCATAACTTTTCTGGTCGACTACAATTGCAAAGGTAGTCATCGTTTTTACACTGGGATGCACGACCGTTTGTGCCTGTATATTCATAGAACACAAAGCGGTAATTGCCAAACTGATGTATTTTTTCATATTCATAAACTTAATCGTCTAATTGTCTGTTCAATTTCAATTTTCAGTTCTTCTGGAAGAATGCTTGATCGTTGTATTTTCTTCATCTCTCCGAGAATATACGGACGTTGCACGGAGTAGGTGAACCAGCCTAATGCTTCGGTCATTACTACTCGTACTTCCAAAGGATTGTTAGTATCACGAACTACATTCAGATAATCATCCACATGAAAATGGAAGGGATAGTTGCGTACACTACGGATCGCACTGATACGTTTCGTTTCTGGAGCGGTTGTGTCCATCAATGTCTGATGGCTTTTCGCTTCTTGTACGGACATCCTTTCCAAACTTCTTAACAATCGCGTTTTTTCTTCGGTTTCATTCAAGCGGTTGGCCTTTGCATAGAAGTCTTCTATCGCTCTTTCTACTTTTTCTCTCGGATAGAGGCTCAAGGCCTTATTGGCACTCATTTGTACGCGTAAACGTTCGTTATGCTCCACCAATGCCTCTACAATAACGGGCAATAAAGAATCGTCACCTACGAATCCTGCATAAATGGCACTCTGACGGGCTACCATTTCGTAGGCGTCGTTCAACCCTTCGCGCAGTGCTTCAATGAAATTTGCATCCTGATAGCGGCTCAATAACTTGATGGCTTCCATACGCACGGTGTTGAAACCGCTCTCTTGATACATTTTCAAAAACAACGGGGATAATTCTTTCTGCGTATCAGTGTCGGCAAGCATACGCATCGCCAGACCCTGTACATCGGCATACGGGCTGTTTAACAAATCCATCCAATAGGCCTTGTCTTTTTTACGTATGGTCATGTCGGTACTTAAGTTATTGGCTTCGACAGGAGCGAAACGAAGGGTCGGGTCACCCAACAAATGGCCTTCGAGTGATGCGATCAGTCTGTTGTATTGTCCGGCCCGTACGCCGTGGGACAGCAGACCGATCATTTCTATGGTCCAACGGTCCTGTAACACATTACGGGTATTTCCTTGCGCCACTAATGTCCGGCCGTCATTGAAAATGTATTGTCCGGCTATATAGTCGTCTTCATGGAAAGAACCGTTGTAGCATGCATCAAACATGATCATCTTCGGATGGGTGGAGAGGTTGCTCCTCATCAAGTCTGCGGTCACGATACGTTCGTCGGCATAGTGGATGGAGTCAGTTTTCCAGAACAGCGGATTATCCAGATCCTTGAAGAAAACTTCATTTACCTGTCGTTTAGTTTGCATCTGGATACGTACAGTATCTTTATCACGTTTTCCGGCATGGTCCATGACTGCGTTATACAGCGTGCTCTTCAACATCTTATAACGATTGTCAAAATCAGTACACGCCAGCTCGTCGTTAATGAGTTGTCCCGTCGGCATTCCGTGCTCATGGAACATGAATAGGTCCAGGTCTTTTCGTTGCAGCTCACTGAACAGTCTATATTTCATAGGGTGTCTCATGCGGAAATTCCAATGTTTGAATCCCATTTGACGACCGAAAGCCAACGGGAAGTTTTCCTTATACGCTTTTTCGTCATCCATCCATACAATCAGGCAATCGGAATTGTAAGAAGCACCATTGAATGAGAATACCCGATCTAATTGATTATGCTTATCTGCCTTGGCAGCAGCAGCTTTCTTCAGATATGAGGCAATGGACGCATATTTATCCCCTTCCTTTTTTTCCGGATACTTGATACGGGCCGAATAAAAAGCGGGATTCAACTGTTGGGGACTATCTTCCGCCAATTTATAATAAAAATGCTGCTGATTTACCGAGTCCTGCCTGATGAATTCAAATTTCAAATTCAGGTCATCATAAAAACGGTCGGTCGGTACGGAAGACTGATCCCAGGAGAATGCTTTCTCGTTCATCTTGAAAGCAGTAGTCATATGTTGCGCATTGCGTACCAACACGACAGGCACATCACCCACTAAAACAAAACCTTCCAATGAAGGACATTCCTGATATATCTTAATGATTTCTTGTTTTACTTGATCAGGGGTTTGCCAATCTCCGCTAATCAGATAAGTAGCCAAGCCATCACTTTCTACCGCGGTCCTGTACTGATGCATGGCTTCTTTCGTGTTTACATAAGTCCGGTTGTCTGTTATGATGGCGAAAGCGGTAGGTTGCTTTGCCGACGGCTTTATCACTGTAGTTTGTGCATTTCCTGCCAGCGGCAAGAGAAATGCCAGATATATTATTTTTTTAATCATGGTCGGTTAATCCTTTAATCTGTAATACGTACGATTAGCTTCTTCACGGAGGCTTTCAGACAAGTTTTTGTCTTTTCTCAACTGGTCGCATGCTTGAAGAATGTCGGGCTTGCGGTAAGAATGAGTGAACCAGGCAAGGGCTTCCAATAAGCTGACCTTCAACTTTTCACTTTCATTGGAATCGACAAGCAAGTCCAAGAGACCGTCCACACAAGCATGCGCCATATAATTTTTTAAAGAGTTGCAATAAAGAATACGCCAGCGTTCAGCAGTTTCTTTGCTTAACAATTTCTTTTGCATGCTGCGGTTGTTATTGGCCTTTTCCAAAGCTTCACGCATTTCCTCTTTGTCTTGCAGCACATAAGTCTCAGCCATCACTTTATCAATCACTTCCCGTACGGCTGTTTCATCAAAAACATGAAGCCCTAAAACTATATTGAATGCCACACGCTCGGATAGATTATCCTCCACGTATGCCTTGATTTGTGGATAGACATATTCATTCAATCCTACGTGTTGCATCATGCGGATGGAAGTACGGCGAATGAATTCATAAGAATCCCTGATGGCTAAAGGCAGTACTTCTTGGAAGTTTTTATCACCTATCTTTTCGAGTAATGCCAGACTGGTGAAACGTACCATCATGAACGGGGAAGTCTCGAAAGTCTTTCTCAACAGAGTTGAAATCCCCGGATAGCCATTACGATAAAGATTGTGCAAAGCAAAATTCTGTATGTCGGCATAGGGTGATTGCAGCAATTCCAACATCCGGCCCTCATTGTATGGCGCTTTGAACAAAGCGTTGGCATCCATCCCGTTAATGGACTGGAAACGCAGGGTCGGGTCACCGATGATATGCGATTCGAGAATGTTTGTCAATTTTGCCCATTGGCCAACCCGGGCTCCCATGCCCAATAACCCCAGCATTTCGTTGGCCATTTTATCTTGCAGCACATTGACAGAATTGGCGAAAGTGGTCACACACTTTCCTTCCGACATGATATAACGCCCGGCAATGTAATCTTTTTCACGGAAATCACCGTTGTAGCATGCATCAAAAATGACCATACGGCTATTCGGCTTGAAATCTGTAACTTCCGGCAGGATAATGCCTGTGCGCAGGTCCAGTAAAGAATCTTCTGCAATTACTTTAGGATCGGCATATCCGGCAATCCAGGTACTGTCCAGACCGTATTTGTTTTTCATCTTGTCCAGCATCTCGTCGAAAGCCTTTTTGTTACCCTGTTTTTTGCGGGCCAAACTACGATAATAGTATTTCATGGCATCTATATGGGTGTTCCATCTGTTGGTGGCGGGACTTCCGGAAAGATACTGCCGCTCGGGGACACCATGTTCATGGAAAATAGACAAGTCCAGATCTTCGCGCTTCAACATATTAATTACATCGTCTTTGGGATAAGCGCTGAAGTTGTAACGGATGAAGCGGGCGCGTCCTTCTTTGTCAAATATTCCCGGCAATTGTTCGCGGATAGTAAATGTTTCCGGTGTCCATGCCGTCAGTGAGTTGGAGTAAGATCCATCACCCGTGTACGAAAAGAACTGGTCCAATTTATTGTTTGTCCGATGTTCGGCTACAGTTTTTTTGAAGTAACGGCTGATTTGTACATAAGGATCCTCACCGTTATCAATAGCTTTGACACGTGCGGAATAGATATCACACTGAATGCGTTGTGGAGATTCTACCGCAAGGTTATAATAGAAAAAGTTATTTTCTACACTGTCCTGCTTCAAGAAATCGAATTGTAGGTCGAAATCATCGTAAAAACGATCGCTGGGTACAGATGAATCCCTCCAGGCATTGTTCTTTTCATCCATCTTGAAAGCAGAAGTCATGTGCTGCGCTTTGCGGATCATCGGAATAGGAATCTCGCCGACAAATACAACCCCTTCCAACTTATTTTTCTTGTAGAGTTTGGCGATTGCTTTTTTTACATCTTCCGGGGTCTTCCACTCATTGTATACGATGAATGTAGGTAGCCCCTCCTTTTCCAAGGTTTCCTGATAGGCCTTGAGCTCGGCCTCGCAGGCCCGATACGTTCCTTCATCTGTAATTACGGCAAATGAAGTATCCTTTACTTTCATTGCCGGTTTGACAAATGTTTGTGCCTGCAGCGACAACATGCTGCAGAGCATCAAACTTCCGGTTATTAATTTACGCATATTGAAAATATTAAGTTTTGTGTTATTAGAAATTACATCCTAAGCTTATAGCCCAATAAGTACGTCCGTCATACTCATAGTCGGAGGTACTTACACGGTCGAATGCAACCTTGGCAAACAAGTTCATGCGTTTATTTTCCTTGACTTGCCGAGAATACGTTACCGATCCGCCGATACGGTAATGGTCACTGGTATAATAATTGGCCAGCCCCTGTTGTAATTCGGTTACGGTCAGATAATCTGCATGACTGCCGCCATATATATATTCACCTCCCAAATTAGTATTATAAGCTGCATGAATGTCTACTAAAAGTCTACGATTCATACTGTTGCCCAATACAAAATTCTTTTTACCTCCCAAGCCGAAAGATAAATTTTCTGCATTTTGTACAGAGTTAGGCATTAGATATTCATCGTCTTGTTTGGTATAATTCACATCTAATTCTATTTTCCAGCTATATTCAGCTTCCCGGTTTTTACTGAACGCGTAATTCAGAAAAGCAGCCTGGGTCTTATAAACAGAGCGGATGTTGCTGTACAAATCCAGCCAACCGCTTTGTGATTCAGAGTTGTCACGTTGGGAAATGTACTGGATACCGTCGATATGGCGATTCAGATAGGTCGCTTTCACATAACTAGTATAGCTTTTTCCTCCTTGGATGGCCGCCAAGGAAACCTGAGCGGTTTTATCTTTTACGCCGGCTATCTTTTTAGGAGTGGAATAGCTATGCTGGACGGTTTCCGCCTTTATATCATAACTGCCTTCAAGCAGTAGATTGAAAGAGGAGGTACTGAAGTTATATTGGAGAGCGCCACCAAAACGATCACCAATATAATTGCTGGTCACGCCGCCCCCAATACCCTTTATGGCTGTACCCAGACCATACAATATATAGTAGTCCTGGTCTACGTAAGTATTGACGTTGCTCATTCTTGAGTCTTCTTTGATGGAGGAATACTTGAAGTTTGCGCCTAACTTATGCGAATCATTCACCTTGTATGTAACTCCCGGTGTGAGTTCCAGTGTATAGAAACGGGTATCTACACGCGGGTCGCGCTGTTTGGCTGCCAATGTAGCCACATAATTCCCTTCGATACCCAATGCCCAATGGTTACCAAGCAGAGGAGTGGCGGCACGGAATTTCAGGTCGTAATATTGATTTCTCCATTTACTCAAATGTTGGTCTGCTATATAGTAAGGCATCCCCCTGAAGGGATCGGTGATGGACGCGTTATATCCGGCGTCTGTCAGGTTTTCTTGTGCGAATTTGAACGCGCCCCATACATGCACATTTTTCAGGTTTATAAAACCCTCACTGAATACACCCACAGCTGTCTCTTTTTGTCCTTCTTGTGGACGGCAGTAATTTCCATCCTGCAGGTCATATCCCACTATGACATTGGAGTAATTTTGTACATCGTCAAATGCCATACCGGCAGCATTTTGTGAATGGAACCACAATCGCTTAGCTTTCAACTGTTCCATAGCGGCAGGAGAGAGACCTTGTGCCGCTCCTCCCATATTTGCAAAGCAGGCTATTATCAGCAAGCCACTTTTCATATAATTCATATATTGTTTTTTCATTGTCCTGTCCTTTCAATTAATTATTGCAACATGTGATTCCATGAAGGCATTTTCGCATTGTGACGGCGCAATACAGGAACAACGCCACGCTCAAAGTCATCCGTACTGTTGTTTGTATCCTGATAGATGTATGCGCCTGTCTCTTCGCGAATGATGGGATTACCTTCATCGTCAGTAGACAACTTACGAGTAATACCTAAGCCACAATAAGTAGCTCCTACCCAAGTAATTCCGGCATCAAGTACACCGGGAACACGTTTGGCATTCATCATTGATTCATTATTTGCCGCTTCTACAGCGTCCAATACGTATTTGATAGGTATTTTAGCAAAATACGTAGTACTGTTCGGTTTGCTCAAATCCGTTGTTTTCATATTCTCGTCATTAACCGGATCCCAATTTTCCCCTTCAGGAACACGGAAAATCACATAAGCACCTCCGAATACGGATGTCAAATATTGTGGTATACTTCCCATCTCTGCTTTTCCTTGGTAGAAAACATGTTGCATATCATAAGCTGCCTGGTCAGGGAAGTTTGGATTATTCATATTAAACTCAAACTCAGAACTACTGCCGTCTATAGGACTTTGAGGGTTATAGATGTCCAACTGATGGTTAGCGGCAAATTGAGAAATGATGCAAGATTCACCTGGCGCTAACGGATATTCGGTTCCATTTCCTGGAAATTTCCACACACGTTCTCCATATGCATAATTATTACCGTCCGCTTCCGGCCAAATAGGTAATTTAGTGGTAGCTGTACCCGGAGTTAAATTTGCGAAATAAATACCGTCCAAATACAAAATGTCAGCAGAGTTATTGTATATCTCATAGAACTGGTCTCGGAAATAGACTCCTCCTTTTTCCGGACGGCTACCGCAATAATAAATCTCCTTGAATATTAATGGGCTCACTTTAAGCCCTTGTACTTCAATATTCAATGCGCTACCATGCTTAAATAATGCCGCATTTACAGAATTGCCATTGATGTAGTATTCATTGTTTTCTGTATCGATCGCTGTACCGGATACTGTTACCGAATAAATTCCGGGGATAATTCCGTCAACTTTCACACTATTATCAGTTACTTCTTTTACATAATGTAAATCTTCATCGTAATTGTCGAACTTTACAGTCAGATCTTTCAGTGTGGATATATTTTCAACGGTAATATCCAAATATACATCCACTGTGATAGGATTCACTTCTGCTGTGCCAGACATGTCCCTGAACGAATCGCATCCTATCAAAAGGGTACTTGCCAATGTAAACAAATATATTAAATATTTTTTCATAACTTCCTAAACATTATAAAGTGAGTGATAATTCCAGCCCAAAGAAAAATCGGTTATTCAATTGAATATATGAACCCGGATTACGTTTGGATTCTCTGCGCGGATAACTTCTGAACATATTGTTGGCAAAGAAAGAAACAC
>ERZ779876.2427-NODE-2427-length-13378-cov-9.011709_pt1 | contig 13378 bp, 10 predicted proteins | sample MGYA00511068_ERZ779876 | MGnify/ENA primary metagenome ERZ779876 (study PRJEB29588, sample SAMEA1970858) | human gut metagenome | biome: human gut; feature: human-associated habitat; material: faeces | place: Denmark | collected 2008/2010 ...
TTATAAAATTTTTCAACAACTGTTTGAAAAGATAAAAAAGTAACGGTTGATGATAGAAAAATAACAAAGCCACGCCAAAAAACAAAAAGGCCGCTTTCATGCCTTTTATCGTAGGAAAACGCCCGCTCCGGAACGCAGCAAGTCTCCAGCGTTCATCACACATTGTGGTTTTGAAGAGGTCCGTCCCTTTCGCATCATTCGAATTTTCCTACCCCGCCGCACAGAATCATGTTCCATAAGCGGATCGACGCCAAACCGGAAGGCAAAAGGAGCGGCCGAAGCCGCTCCCTCTATAAACAGCAATGCAAAAACTATTCTTCTTTCTCGCCCTCAAGGAATGCCTGCACCTCCAGCGAAGCCTTATAGACCTCGTTGCGGGAAAAGCCGGGCAGCGCCGAAACCTGCTTGACCGCATCCTTCATCCGCAGGCCCTGAAAGAGCTTTTCCAGCAGCAGACCCTGTGCGGACACGCCCGCGACCTGCTCCTCCTCTTCGGCTCCCGGGAGCTGCGCACAGCCCTGTTTGCCCTGTTCACCGGCCATGTGCAGCTGATCTTTTTCTACAAAAAGGACAGGATTCTCGCCTTTACACGCAGTGTTATGGCTTCTGCCGCAAAAAAAGACCAGAACCCCGCTCTGGTCTTGTATCGGATGGAGAAAATGATGCTCCCTGTCTCCTCTCTGCCCAGATTAAAGGAATCTAAGCTGAACGCGCTGATCGGATAGCCCCCTGCCGCTGAGATGGCGGCGGGAACCAAACAAAAACAGCCAGCGCCGTGGAAAGGAGGAGAAAGCGGCGCTGGCTGTGTATGAGAACTCCCAAACATTTGCGGCTGTCAGGAGATGGTTGGTAGTCTGTCCGCTGCCTTGGCTATTGCCTCGCATCAGCAGGGGACAGTGTTTTTTAAAGGGGCCGCGCCGCCCGGTTCCTGCCGGAGATGCGCGGTTTTCATTGCCTGCATGGCATCTTGGGAGGATATTTTTCTGTTCCTCCCTGACTGCACCTTTATTGTACAGGATAAAAATGGAGTTTCTTTGTGAGGAATTTGAACAAATTGAAAATAAACGGAGCCGCTGCACATCATTTTGTACAGCGGCTCCGTTTTTTACGATTTTTCTTTAATTTTCAGCCAGATTACCGGTGTAGAGCTGGTAATACTTGCCCTTCTTGGCGATCAGCTCGTCGTGGCTGCCGCGCTCGATGATGCGGCCCTGCTCCAGCACCACGATGCAGTCTGCATTGCGGACGGTAGACAGACGGTGGGCAATGACAAAGCTGGTGCGGCCATACATCAGGCCGTCCATGCCCCGCTGGACCAGCGCCTCGGTGCGGGTATCAATGGAGGAGGTCGCCTCGTCCAGGATCAGCATGGGCGGCAGACACAGGAACACGCGCGCGATGCAGAGCAGCTGCTTCTGCCCCTGCGAAAGCGACCCGCCGTCATCGCCAATGACGGTCTGATAGCCGTCAGGCAGACGCCGGATGAAGCTGTCGGCATGGGCGGCACGGGCGGCGGCAATGACTTCCTCATCGGTGGCATCGGGGCACCCGAAGGCGATATTCTCCCGCACCGTGCCGCCGCTGAGCCAGGTTTCCTGCAGGACCATGCCCCATGCGCCGCGCAGAGAGTGCCGCGTCAGGTCGCGGATGTCGTGCCCGCTGACAGACACAGACCCGCTGTCCACATCGTAGAACCGCATGAGCAGGTTGATGACGGTGGTCTTGCCGCAACCGGTCGGTCCGACGATGGCAACGCGCTGCCCGTTCTTCACAGACAGCGTGAAGTCCCGGATCAGCTCGCGGTCGGGCGAATAGGAGAACGCTACGCGATCCAGTTCCACACTGCCGTTTACATCGGCGGGGGACAGCCTGACCGCGTCCGGCGCATCCGGCTCCTCCGCCGGCGCCTCGATCAGCTCAAACAGGCGGGCGGCACACGCCAGCGCGTTCTGCAGCTCCGTGATGACGCTGGAAATCTCGTTGAAGGGCTTGGTATACTGGCTGGCGTAGGCCAGGAAGCTGGACAGCATACCGACGGACAGCGTCATGCCGCTGACCGGGTGCAGGCAGACCAAAGCTCCGAACAGCGCGGCGCCGGCATACACCAGATTGTTGACAAAGCGGGTAAAGGGATTGGTCAGGGAGGAGTAGAAGGTCGCGCGGCGGGATACGGTCTCCAGCCGCCCGTTGACTTCATCAAAATCCGATACCGCCTCGTCCTCGTGCGAAAAGGCGGTGACCACCTTGTGACTGCCGATCAGCTCGTCCACAAGGGCGGTCTGCTCGGCGCGGATACGGGATTGCTCGGTAAACAGCATGCTGGTGCGCCGCGCCACAAAGGACGCAACAAACAGCGACAGCGGCGTTATCAGCACAACCCACGCCGTCACAAGCGGATTGATGGTCAGCATGAACACCAGCGTTCCGAGTATGGTCAGGATGCCGGTGAACAGCTGAGTAAACCCGATGAGCAGTCCGTCCGTGACCTGATCCGCATCGGCTATGACACGGCTGACAATATCCCCCACCGGACGGCGGTCGAGGTAGGACAGCGGAAGCCGTTGCAGATGGACAAAGGCATCCTGCCGCAGGCGGCGCACCACACCGAACGTAATATGGTTGTTGACGATGTTCATCAGCCACTGGCACACCGCCGTCACCAGAATGACGATACCGGCAGTCAGCAGAATGCCGGGCAGCCTGCCGTCCGGATCGACCTCACCCTGACCGACCAGCAGATCAATGGCACGTCCGGTCAGGATGGGCAGGTACAGCGTCAGCACTACGACAACCGCCGCAAGCAGCAGCGACAGGACAAACAGTACCCGATAGGCAGCCAGATAGTGCAGAACCTTTTTCATGGTCGCCAGAGACTCTCCCCTGTCCAGCTTCTGCTTCTTTCCGTTTGCATTTCGCTTGCTCATTGTGCCTCACCTCCCTTGAACTGGGACTCATGGATCTCCCGGTACAGCGGGCAGGTCTCCAACAGCTCCGTATGCGTGCCCATGCCCGCCACGTGACCGTCCTCCAGCACCAGTATCAGATCGCAGGCGTGGATGGAGGAGGTGCGCTGGGAAATGATGAATACAGTCGGATTGCCCGGCAGTGCCCGCAGTGCCTTGCGCAGAGCGGCATCGGTAGCGAAATCCAGTGCCGAAGCGCTGTCGTCCAGAATCAGGATGTCCGGCGCTCCCACCAGCGCCCGCGCAATGGTCAGGCGCTGCTTCTGTCCGCCGGAGAAATTGCGTCCCTTCTGCTCGACCGGTGCGTCCAGCCCGCCCTGCTTTGCCCGGATGAAATCAGCCGCCTGCGCCGTCTCCAACGCCGCCCAGAGCCTGGCATCGTCCGCCTGTCCGTCCGCCGTGCCCCAAAGCAGGTTGGAGCGGACAGTGCCGCGGAACAGCTCGGCTTTCTGCGGCACAATGCCGATGCGTGCCCGCAACGCCTCGGGATCAAGCTCCCGGACATCGCGTCCGAATACCCGGACACTGCCGCCGGTCGCCTCGTAGAAGCGCGGGATCAGATTGACCAGCGAGGTTTTGCCGGATCCCGTTCCACCGATGATGCCCACCGTCTGCCCCGGCATCGCCGTGAAGGTTATATCCGTCAGCGACGGGGCACCGCCGCCGGGGTAGGTCAGCTCCACGTGCCGGAAAGCAACTGCCGGTACCGCCGCCGAACCCTCGCACGCCGCGTCCTGCTCTGCCGTTCCCGCCTCCGGGAGGATCTCCATACCGGCAGGCATATCCAACACAGCCGCCACGCGGTTTCCGCACGCAACGCCCTTGGTAATGAGGAAAATGGTGTTCGCCAGCTTGACAAGCTCCACCAGAATCTGCGCCATGTAATTGACCAGCGCGACCACCTGTCCCTGCGTGAGCGTCCCCGCGTTCACGGGCGCACCGCTCTGCCGGATGATAAGCACGACTGCCAGATTGACCAGCACATAGGTCAGCGGGTTCATGAGTGCGGACAGCCTGCCTGCCTTGTCCTGCAGGGCGGTCTGCTCGCGGTTCACCTTTCCGAATTTTTCAATCTCCTGCTCCTCCTTGCGGAAAGCACGGATAACCCGCACGCCGCCGAGGTTTTCGCGGGTTGCGGCTGTCACGCCGTCCAGCTTGCCCTGCACGCGGCGGTACAGCGGAATGCCGCCCAGCATAACCCCGAACACCACCAGCGCAAGAAGCGGTATGGCAGCGGCGAAGATCAGTGCCAAATGCGCATCAATGGTGAACGCCATGATCATGGCACCGAACACGATGATGGGCGAACGCAGTGTCAGCCGCAGCGTCATGTTGACACCGGACTGGATCTGGTTGATGTCGCTGGTCATGCGCGTGATCATGGCAGCGGTTCCGACGCGATCCGTCTGGGCATAGGTGAACGCCTGCATATGCGCAAACAGATCGTGGCGCAGGTTGGTCGCGGTGCCCACCGCCGCTTTGGCTGAAAAATACTGCGCGATGATCGTACAGGTCAGCCCCACAACGGCAAGCAGTACCAGCACGCCCGCGCGGCGCCAGATGAACCCGTCACCCTGCCCGCCCCGGATGCCGCCGTCAATGATCTGCGCCACCACGATAGGCACCAGCAGGTCAAAGCACGCCTCCAGCAGTTTGAACAGCGGCGCCAGAATGCTCTCGCGCGGGTAGTCGCGGAAAAACCGAAAGAAAACCTTCATGTCTGTGTCTCCTGTGTATGCGGAAGCGCCGGTTCCGGCGGTCTCCCGGAATGATCTACGCAGAAAAGCACCCCGGAGGAGTGCTTTCCGCAGTATGAATATCAGAGTGCGCGCCGGATAGCGGCAAGCAGATCGCCGAACTCCTCAAAGGCGGGCAGATCGGGGTTGTCCGCCTTGATCCTGTCGGTAGACCTGAACAGGAAGCCTGCCTTGGATGCCCGGATCATGCCGAGGTCGTTATAGCTGTCCCCGGCGGCGACTGTCTCGTACCCGATGGACTGCAGCGCCCGGACGGTCGTCAGTTTTGACTGTGCGATGCGCATGGCAAAGCCGGTAATCTCGCCGCTGGGTGCCACCTGCAGGGTGTTGCAGAACAGCGTCGGCATCCCCAGCTTTTCCATCAGCGGCATGGCAAACTGCTCAAAGGTATCACTCAGGATGATGACCTGCGTCTCGCGGCGGAGCGCATCCAGGAAATCCTTCGCGCCCGGCAACGGATCAATCGTTGCAATGACACGCTGTATTTCGGCAAGCCCCAGTCCGTGCTCACGCAGAACCCCCAGCCGCCAGTGCATCAGCTTATCGTAATCCGGCTCGTCGCGCGTTGTGCGGCGCAGCTCCGGGATGCCGCTCGCCTCTGCGAATGCGATCCATATCTCGGGGACCAGTACCCCTTCCATATCAAGGCAAACAATGTTCATTTTCCTGTTTCACTGTCCTTTCTTTGATCCGCGCCTCTGCGCTCAATCGTACAGAAATTCCCGTACCTTCCGCTCCGTGTAGGTCAGATCCATCTGCTTCGTCGGGTCATTCGGGTCGAGGAGCTTCAGAATTGACATGCCCTTGTAGGAAGCGAACCGATACTCCTTGCCCTGCTGGCTCCGGTTGGGCACACTCATAGACTTGACACCGGAGGAAAAATTGGTGACGATCGACAGCCCCACCGAGAGGAAGTCCGTCGCCTTGATATTGGTGCGGATAATATCCAACACGAAATCCAGCGTGCTGTCCATTTGAGTCAGGCTCTGCCCCAGCACCTGATGCAGCATGGCGATCATCACATCGCGCTGCCTGCGCGTCCGCTCAAAATCCGTCCCCAGCGTCCGGTTGCGAAGATGTGCCAGCGCCTGGTCGCCGTTCATGTGGATGCTTCCGGCGCTCAGATTATTACCGAACAGAACCGAGTGCTTATTGCTGTAATACTGCGCCTCCGCAGCCGTCAGCGTGATATCAATCCCGCCGATGTGGTCGATCAACTCGATCACGCCGTTGAAATCCACTACAATGAACTCCTGGATATCCAGTCCGAACGCTTCATTGACCGTGTTCACGGCAAGGCCTGCGCCCTCCAGCCGGTAGGCGGCGTTGATGCGGTTCCAGTCATGCCCCTCAATGGGTACCAGCACATCGCGCAGAACCGAGATCATCCTGACCTCTTTCGTCTTTTTATTGATGGACAGAACAATCATGACATCGCTGTTCCCGCGCTCCTTGCTCACGTCGCGGGAATCGGTTCCCAGCACCAGAATGTTCCGGATGTTGGGATCACGCTGTGTCTCGCGGTAGATCGGCACGTTGCCGAACACATCCACCTCATCGGTGCTGTTATGGAAGCTGTTGACCGACTGCTCGTTGCCGGCACGGCGGACGACAGCGCCCTGCGCGTTAAACACGTAGTATCCGGGAGGAATCATATTCTTCCCGTCCTCGATGTAATAGGTTGTGTTCCGCACCACATCGCCGGACGGCTTGACATAGTAGTAGTTCCCGTCCAGCCGGATCAGTCCCGCGCCGACCTTCTTCCCGTTTTCATAGTAGAACAGCTTGCCGTTCTCCTTGACAATGCCGTTTTTGATCGGTTCCGGCTCCGTGTCCGGCTCCGGCGGACGTGCCGTGGTCGGTTCTGTGGGCTTACCGGTCGGATCTTCCGGTCTTGTTGTCGGGTTCTCCGGCTTGCTTGTCGGTTCTTCCGGCTTGCTTGTCGGTTCCTCCGGTTTACCGGTTGGTTCCTCCGGCTTGCCTGTCGGTTCTTCCCGCTCTGTCGGCGCATCGGTCGGTTCCCCGGCGGTCGTTTCGTCCGGCGGGAAGGTATACTCCTTGTTCGGGTCAAAATCCGTGGGGAACTCGATATCCACAATCGACTCCTGCGTTTCCGGGCGGCTGTAGCTTTCCGGACGTTCTACCGGGGGGCGGTCGATGAGTCCCTGATTCCGGTCGTTGAACTTCTTCATTTTCAGACCGATATATGTGCCGATGACCGCTGCCGCCAGCAGAAGCAGTGCCGCCAGCACGATCAGGATCGTGGTCACCACGCGCCATACTTTGGAACGTTTTTTGCCGCCGGGGCGGTCTTTTGCATTTCGTTTCCGCATTTTTTGCACCACCCGCCTGCACGGGATTCCTTTCCGGGGGCGTACCCCCATTCGGCGCATAGGCACCTCTTATCCGATTTATTATACCACATCCTGCCAGCCTGCGCAATGGGATTCCGAAAAAGTTTACAAGTTTGCCGGTGCAGCGCAGGAATGTGAAACTGTCCCGGCTTGCCGGAACGGCTGTCACCCCGACTGCCAAGACGAAAAACCATCTGCCCGAAAAATTATTTTCAGACTTGCGTTCTCTACTTGTTTTCGGGGGAAAAGTATGCTATAATAGCTACAGCAAGGGTAACCGCAGAACGGGCGGAATCAGGAGGATTTTCCGATGGCAGTATTGGGACTGGTCATAAACGTGCTGACCGTGATCGTGGCAGGCAACGCGGGCGTCATGTTCCGCGGAAAGCTGCGCACGCGGTATCAGGAAATCATCGTGCTGGCATGCGGGCTGGTCATGGGCGTGGCAGGATTTGCCGGCGGACTGCGCTCGCTGTTTTCGCTGTCGGACGGCAAGCTGGAAATCGCCGGCTCGGTACTGATTGTGGTGTCCCTGATCATCGGCGGAATGCTCGGCTCCTCACTGAACCCGGAGGAGGGGCTGGACAGGCTCGGCAGGTTCTTCCGGCGCTTGACTGCGCCGTCCGAAAGCGTTGCCGCCAAGCGCAAACCCGTGAAAGCCAATGCAGTACCCGCCCCGGAAGCGGGGGAGAACGCGGAGAGCGCGGACGGCAGCAAAAAGCCGCGGCGTCGGCTGGAGGAGATGCCGGTGTACAATCTGCCCTCCGCCCGGTCGGGACACCGGTTCGTGGACGGATTCGTCATCGCCACGCTGTTCCTGTGCCTGAACCCCTTCACACTGACCGCCGCACAGCAGGCGGGACTGACCGGCTCGCCGACGCTGTACTACTACGTGTCGGTTCTGGATTTCATCGTCATCGCGGCACTCGCCACGGTGTACGGCGCGGGCGTGTCCTTTGCCGCCGCACCTCTGCTGGCAACCGAGGGCGTGACGATGCTGCTGTACAAACTGCAAAATCTTTATCAGACAAGCAATTTCGGACACAGCACCGCCGCAGATCCGGCGCGGCAGAAAGCGGTCAACGCACTGCTGGACGGGTTCTGGGGCACCACCTTCCCGACCATACAGGCGCAGTTCTGCGTGATCGCCGGCGTTATCCTGATTGCGCTGGGTCTGAATCTGGCGTTCGGCAAAAAATACCGGGTCGGCAACCTCGCACCCGCCATGCTGATTCCGGTTCTGTACTACGGGGTAACACTGCTTGTCCAGCTGGCTGTCTGAGCGGCACGCCTGAATCTGCTGAAGCAGTACGGAATCATTCGGTAGCCCCGCGCCAGACAAAAAGCAGGAGCCTTCCCACAGCGGAAAGCCCCTGCTTTTTTCGCGCTCCGGAGGAGAGGTGCCAGCCCGCACCGCTAATCCCCGAGCTTGCGCCGCGCCTGCCAGTCCGGCAGATAACGCTCCACCTCGCGCCAGAAGTCGGCGGAATGATTGCCGTGCAGGAAATGGCACAGCTCATGCACCACGACGTACTCGATGAACGCACGCGGCCGCTCGCACAGCCGCGCATTGAAACTGAGCGAATGCGTCCTGCCCGAACAGCTACCCCAACGACTTTGCATAATCCGGAAGCGGACGGCGGCGGGCGCCGCCACGCCGCGTGCCGCAAACAACGGAAGGTATTGCCGCAGGTATTCCTGCACCAGCTCCTGCGTCCTTTGCTTTTCAAAGGACTGCAACGCACCGATGCGCCAGCTGTCCGATGTCGGGTCGGGCAGCTCCACACGCAAAAGTCCAGCCGGCTCGTCCAACGACCAGCGCCCCTTTCGACTGTTGCAGGCGGCATACTGCACGCGCAGACTGCCGCCGAGGTACGGCACACTGTCCCGCTGTGCCAGCACGGGCAGGTCCGGATAAGCGTCAGTCCTGTCCGTTACCCGTTCAAGCGCACGCAGAATCCACTTCTCACGCGCGATCAGAAAAGACTCAATACTTTCCTGCGGAGTCCGCGACGGAGCAGACACGTATATGCTCCCGTCCGGCCGCACCCGCAGATTGATGTTCCCGACCGCCTTGCGCTCCAATTCATAGGACAGCCTTTTTCCGCTATCCGGCAGACGCAGGATCATCTTATTTCCCCACACGCCGGTTACCGCTGAAGTCCGCGCATGAACGCCTGCTTGTTCTCCCGCGCAGTCGTGGTAGGTCTGCCGAGATCGGCACGTGCGCCCAGCGCACAGCGCACCTCCAGCAATATCAGTTCTCCGGACTGATGCGCCTCCGCCAGTGCCGCATCCAATTCATCCTCCCGCTCGACGCACAGCGTGCGCGGGTAGCTGCATCCGCGTGCGATCATGCCGATATCCAGTCCGGATGCAACGGTCGGCATCCCGCCCACCGTCTCGTGTGCACCGTTGTTGATGATTACGTGGACGAAATTGCGCGGCTTTTCCGTCCCGATCAGCGCCATGGCGCCCATATGCATGAGCATGGCACCGTCCCCGTCTATGCACCAGACACGGCGCTCCGGCATCCGCAAAGCAAGCTCCAGCGCGATGGAGGAGCTGTGCCCCATGGAGCCGACGGTCAGGAAATCGTGCCCGTGCCCCTCGCCGCGTGCCTCGCGGATTTCAAACAGCTCCCGTGATGCCTTGCCGGTCGTGCAGACGATCGGATCGTCCCCGGCAGCGGCACTGATGCGGCGGATGACCTCCTCCCGCCGCAGGGTATACCCGTTGCGGTAATCCGGCTTTCCGTCGCAGGTCAGCGCACCCTTGCGCACCACGAACGCCGCCTGCCCGCCCGATGCGAACAGCGGCTTCCATTCCTCCAGCCGGGCATACACTTCGTCCTCGGTCGTCTCCTTGCCGATAACGAAGGTGCGTATATCCATATCCTCCAGCAGGCGGACGGTCACCTCCCCCTGGAAGATGTGCTGCGGCTCGTCATGAACGCCCGGTTCCCCGCGCCAACCCACGACAAACAGGCACGGGATACCGTACACCTTGCCGTTGAGCAGGGAGGCAACCGGGTTCACGATATTCCCGATGCCGCTGTTCTGCATATATACGACCGGCACCTTGCCGGTAGCAAGGTGGTAGCCAGCCGCCAACGCCACGCAGTTTCCCTCGTTGGCGGCAATGATGTGATCCTTGCCCAGCCCGTACTCCTGCATCAGCCACGTACACAGCGGCGCCAGCAGGGAGTCCGGCACGCCGGTGAAAAATTCAAACGATCTGAGAAAATCCGGTTTCACGGTGCGCCTCCTTACAGCTCGTCGATCAGCGAAATGATCTGCTTGATGGGCATCAGCCGCGCATCCACTTCCTGCGCGCGATGGTAGCGCAGAATGTCCGTCGCCGTGCTTTGCATGGCAGGGAACGCACTGCGCGTGAGCTGGTTGGCATAGATCACGATGTTCACGCCGTGCCGCGCCAGCTCCTCCTCCGTCACGCTGTTGAAGGAGGTCGGCACAACCACGATGGGCGTAGCCGGATCCTTCTGCCGGAAAGTATCGCAGAACGTGAATATCTCCGTTGGATCCTTCCGGCGGCTGTGGATCATGATGCCGTCTGCACCTGCCTCCACGTATGCGAACGCGCGTGTCAGTGCATCATCCATGCCCCGCTCCAGAATCAGGCTCTCAATGCGCGCGATAATCATGAAATCGTCCGTCAGCTGGGCACGCTTGCCCGCCGTGATCTTCGCACAGAAATGCTCCACGCTGTCCTGCGTCTGCTCTACCTCCGTGCCGAACAGGGAGTTTTTCTTAAGTCCCGTCTTGTCCTCGATGATGACAGCCGAAACGCCCAGCCGCTCCAGCGTCCGCACGTTATACACGAAATGCTCGATCATGCCGCCCGTGTCGCCGTCCAGAATGATCGGCTTGGTCGTCACCTCCATGATATCGTTCAGCGTCTGGATGCGGGAGGACATATCCACCAATTCAATGTCCGGCTTGCCCTTGGCAGTGCTGTCACACAGCGAGGACACCCACATGGCGTCAAACTGATCCAGCTTGCCGTCCGTCTCGACCACGGTCTTTTCCGCAATCAGCCCGGTCAGTCCGTTGTGCGCCTCGATGGTCTTGACGATAGGGCACATTTCGACCAGCTGACGCAGGCGCCGCCGCCGGAATTCCGGCATGGCGAGTTTTTCCTTGAGCCGCAGGTCGATCTTGCGCACCTCCTCGTTGACCGTATAGGGCGCCTCGATCAGCTCACCGCCGTACTGCGCCAGCGCCCGGATCGCGCTCTCGCGGAGCACGGCTTCGGGTCCCGTGCGCCAGTTGTCGCCGTGGATAACATAATCCGGCTTCAGTTCGGCAAGTATATCGTCATACAGCATATCGTCCTGCACCACCACGCGATCCACGCCGTCAAGACCTTCATACAGCCGGACGCGCTCCTCAAACGGGATGGTCGGAAACCGCATACAGCGGATCAGTGCGCGGTCACTCAGCGCACCCACGATAACGGCGCCGTATTTGTGCGCCTCCTCTATGATATGCAGGTGTCCCTCGTGGATGACATCCGTGCAGAAGCAGGTATAAATGGTTTTCATAGTTTGATGCTCCTTGTCTTTTGGCGGAGTTTCCGAATATCCGCCGGGCTTTCGCGCGGCGCCCCTCGGATTCTCCGTTTGTGGATCAGTCCCGGTACATGACCGGGATGCGGACACCGGTCACGCGCAGTGCGTCGGTAAACACGGCGAAAAAGTCCCGGATATCCGCCTCGTCAATGGCGCCCAGCGCGCACAGCCGGAAGGTATTGGTTGTAGAGATTTTGCCGGGGTATATGGTAAAGCCACGCTCATAGCAATAGTCGTGAACCTTTTCAAAGTCCCAGTTGGGATCGTCCGGATAAATGGCAGACACCACGAGCCCAGCCTGCCATTCCCGGCGGATGACATCCCGGAAGCCCAGCCTGTCCAATCCCTCATGAATGGCTTCGAACACCCGCGTGTGGCGTGCCCACTTTGCCTGCTCGCCCTCGGCGAAATACTCCTTCAGTCCCTGCACGGCGGCGTAAACCGTCTGCACGGGCGGGGTGAAGTGCATCTGCCCGGTGCGCTCAAAGAAGTCATACTGCAACCAGAGATTGCAGTAGTAGGAACGGCGGGGATAGTCGCGGCTCGCCTCGATGACGTCCCGCCGTCCGATGACAAAAGAAAGCCCTGTCATCGCCATCAGTCCCTTCTGCGCCGACGCCATGCAGAAATCAATGTTATCCGCCTGCACGTCGATGGGGCGCATGGCAAGCGTGGAGGTAGTATCCACCGTGAACACCGCCCCGTAGCGATGCGCCAGAGCGCCGATCTCACGGATGGGGTTCAGGATGCCGGTCCCCGTCTCGTTATGTGTAGTATGCACCAGTGCGATGTCCGGATTCTCACGCAGTACCTGTTCCACCCGGTCAAGGTCGGGAAGTTCATCAATCGGGAAGGACAGATCAATGTGCGACAGTCCGTAGAACTGGCAGATCTCCACTGCGCGGGTACTGTAAGCGCCGTTGTTGACCACCAGCACCTTGCCGCCCGCAGGCAGGAGGGAGTTGAGGCAGACGTCGATATTGAGCGTTCCGGAGCCGCAGAACAGCACGGCGGTGTACACGTCCGGATCGGCGTGAACAACCCGGAGCAGATCACGGCGGAAATCCGCCATCACATCGGCAAACTCGCGCTCGCGCGGGCAGATATCCGGCACCACCTGCGCCAGCTTGACCGTGTCGGTCGTGGTGGAGGGTCCGGGGTTGAGCAGTATATTCCGCTTTATTTTCATATCCATGGCATATCCTCTCCGGCGCGGCTTCTGCGCGCCACCAGTATTGCAAATACACGGCTTATTATACATGAAATTGCCCCGTTTGTCAAGGCGGTTTTGGTGAATATGCAGGGAAATCGCCTCGGGTTGCTCCGGCGGGGGTGGCGGTCCGAACCCTGAGGGCTTTCCTGCCTGCTGTGTCAGCCTTCCCCGCCGTTTCCGGTAACCGCGGACGGCAGGTCACACGCGGGTACCGGGACAGCAAAAGCCGCCCGGCGGTAGAAGGGACAAGCCCCCGCCGGGCGCATGGTTCGCTTCCCTGCTCCGATTCCGCCGAATCAATCAGCGGCGCCCTTATATGCTCCCCAACACCGTTCTGCTGTCCGACAACCCGCGCGTTACGTCGGAGAGCGCGGGCAGAATGTCCGAGGGAAGCATCCCGTACTCACCCCGTACAGCCGCGCATCGGTCGCCCGCCGCCCCATGCAGATACACGCCGGCGGCGGCGACCGCGGCAACCGACAGACTTCCGTCCCGCAAGC
>ERZ779876.2434-NODE-2434-length-13324-cov-3.091265_pt1 | contig 13324 bp, 9 predicted proteins | sample MGYA00511068_ERZ779876 | MGnify/ENA primary metagenome ERZ779876 (study PRJEB29588, sample SAMEA1970858) | human gut metagenome | biome: human gut; feature: human-associated habitat; material: faeces | place: Denmark | collected 2008/2010 ...
CAGCCTGCCTATTACGCTGCTCAATAAGATGTCGGCGGTAATAAGCAAGGAAGTGTATGATCCATTTTCCGGTATTCTGCACCACGAGGAAAAGGTAGACCTTGTTCCCGCTAATCTTGAAATGTCTGCGTTGGAAATAAGCCTTGTTGATGTGGAACACCGTGAAGCAGTAATGAAGAACTATCTTAACCGAGTTAAGGATAAATACGAATATATTATCATAGACTGTATGCCCTCGCTCGGTATGATAACCTTCAACGCCCTCACAGCAGCAGACAGCGTTATCATTCCCGTACAGGCGCAATATCTTCCGGCAAAAGCGATGACGCAGCTTTTAGGTACGATTGCCAGAGTGAGGAAACACACAAACGCCGATTTGAAAATCGACGGTATCCTATTAACGCTTATGGACAAAAGGACAAATCTCGCCAGAAATACGGTAGAAACGCTCAGGGAAAATTTCGGCAGTCACATCAGAATATATAGGTCTGCCATTCCTGTTGCTGTGAAAGCTGCGGAAGCTGCGCTCGAAGGCACGAGCATTTACGCTTATGAGCCAAGCAGTACGGTATCTAAGGCTTATGCCGACTTTACAAGGGAGGTGTTAGCCGATGGCAGGCAGAAAGAGCGACTTCACGCTGCCAACGAATACGCTCGATGATCTGTTTTCCTCACAGGAGGAACGGAACGAAGCAAAGCTGTCGAAAATCAGGGATATTCCACTGAGCGAAATTGATGATTTCCCCAATCACCCGTTTCAGGTACGGGAAGATGAGGATATGTTTCAGCTTGTGGAAAGCGTAAAAGAGCGTGGCGTTATCACGCCTGCAACCGTCAGGCAAAAGGAAGATGGCAGATATGAGCTTGTTTCAGGACACAGAAGAAAAAAGGCTTGTGAGCTTGCCGGATTTGAAACGCTGCGTTGCGAGGTGGTAGACCTTGACCGTGATGAAGCTACGATTTTAATGGTCGAAAGCAACTTCCAACGGTCGCAGATACTTCCCTCGGAAAAAGCCTACGCATATAAAATGCGGCTTGACGCTATGAAAAGACAGGCAGGCAGACCGAGTAAAGAAAATGGTGCAACAGTGTTGCCCCATTTACAAGGCAAAAAAAGTCGTGAGATTATTGCCGCAGAAAGCGGTGAAAGTCACGAACAAGTCCGAAAATATATCCGCCTTACTAAGCTTGTCCCCGAACTGCTCGAATTTGTAGACGAGGGTAAAATGAAAATGCGCCCTGCCGTGGAGGTGTCCTATTTAGACGAGGACTGTCAAAGGGATTTGGTAGATGAAATCGACTTAAACGACCGTACCCCGTCCCACGCTCAAGCAATCCGTATGCGGAAGTTTTTCGAGGAGGGCAAGCTGACAACGGAAGCAATTTCTGCGATTATGAGCGAGGATAAGCCAAACCAGCGTGAGAAAATCGTTCTGCGTGGAGAAAGAGTGCGAAGCCTGATCCCGAAAAATGTCCCGCTAAACCAAACGGAGGAGTATGTCTGCAAGGCGCTGGAGCATTACAACAAATTTTTGCGTAACCGTGCCGAGCGTGACAGCAGATAAGGCGGAGCGTTATTCCCCCTTCCTCACACTCCAACCCCTAATACTACCTGACTATCCGAAAGAAAAAACTATCTCACTGACTTAAACCTATCTCCGAAAACGCACAATTCCAAAAAGCAGGAGGTATGCCCTATGATGTAAGATTAGCCTTTGTTTTCGCACCTTTGCCTGAAACGCTGTTTTGTCATACAATAGCAGCAGAAAAATAAAGGAGCGAAACGCAGATGAAATTAAAAGCAATTCCTGTTTTAGCGGCTTTTATGCTGATTGTGCTTGCAGGCTGCAACAATACCCCGTCAAACGAAGATCAGCCGCAGCCGTTTTCTTTTTCGGAGAGTGTTCAAAGCACCCCTGAATCGAAAACGCCTGCGGAAAATGAGAGCAAGGAGGTTGAAACAACGCCTGAATCCACACAAAGCGTAGCACCTCAAAAGCAGGGAGAAACAACGGAAAAGGATACGGTCGCTTCCGAACAGCCACAGACGGATTCTGACAACAGGCAGCCGGCACAGCCTGCCGAGCAGCCGAAAGAGGCGGATAAGACCGATAAGCCTGTTTCCACACCGCAAACTGGCGCTTCTGAAAAAAGCGAAACGCCTGAGCCGCCTGAAACAGAAGAAACACCAAGCGAAACAGAAAGTAACTTTGACATTGCGTATTGGATTTCCTTTGCAAAAAACTATGCCGAAAGCGCAGGGCTTGCGCTTGACAGCGAAGCGGTTTACTGTTGGGATAATCCAATCCGTGCCGGAGCGCATTGTGAATATCTTGCAAGAGACATTCACAGCCGCTTAGACCGGTATGGGGCTGATGAGGAAATCACAGCCGTATGGATTTGGGCGGAGGAACTCTCCGACGGAATCTATGACATCTATATCGGCTATGCCTGAATTTAATATTTATTTTTGAGGACGCACCGAAAAAACGGTGCGTTTTTTCATTTTAAGGAGGATTTCAGATGAAAATAAAGAAACCGAAACGCCTTATGTCGCTGTTTCTTGCGGCTCTGATGTGCGTGACTTCCCTTGTGGGAATGGGAACGACCGCCTATGCCGCAGAAGAAACCGATGATGTGTATCTCGTTTCGTTCCCCCGTGACGGGGACTCGAATTACAACGCAGAGTGGGGACATAGCAATCTCAACCTTATGAATGGCTGGAAAACAGGCACTTCCCGTTATACAACCGTCCGTGCGATGGGATCGTATACCGGAAATATCTGCTACTGCATTGAGATCGGCGTTCCGCAGCAGACTGGAGACAGCTTTACGAAAAAGGGCGAGGATTTTTGGGATAACTATCCCTCATCCTACAACCATACCATTTCTCCCGATAATATCAAGCTGTTTATCGGCAGGATTTTTCAGTACGGCTATACGGGAACAATCTCAACCTCGTGGCGTTCTCAGAACGAGGGCGGCGACAAGCTGGCTCACGCAATCGCAACGCAGCTCCTCATTTGGGAGACTGTAATCGGCGAGCGTGATGAGAACTTTAACAAGGTCAGCACAGGCGGCAAGGACGCTGTTCTGGATCAGATCAGTCCTAACCACCCGCTTTATGACAAGATTATGAGCTATTACAACTCGATGTCGGCAAGTGTGCAGAAGCACTCCAAGCTGCCGAGCTTCCTTTCCAAAACGCCGGGGAGCGCACAGGAAATGGAGCTGGAATGGGATGGCTCAAAGTATACCGTAACGCTGACCGATACGAACAATGTCCTTTCGGGATATACGTTTTCGTCAAGCGATTCGGGAGTCAAATTTTCCGTAAGCGGAAATAAGCTTACCATTACAGCCGACAAAGCGCCGAGCGATGGGCTTACGATTACGGCTGAAAAAACGGCTCAGAGAAAGGGCGTTATTACTTGGACGGACAGTATTTACGGACCGGACGGCGGCGTGCAGGATACGGTAACTTATGCCCAGACCGTCAACGATCCGGTAAAGGGATTTGTCAAGCTGAAGGTATCTTACGGCTCGGCAAAGATCGTGAAAACCAGCGAGGACGGAAAGGTGGATGGTATCTCTTTCCGTATTCAGGGCAACGGGATTGATACAACCGTGAAAACCGCAAACGGCGGTCAGATTCAGGTGGATAACCTAATGCCGGGGGTATATACCGTAACCGAGCAGGAATACGACCGCTATGAGCCGCAGGAAACACGCCGAGTTACCGTTGTCGCAGGACAAGTCGCAACGGTAAATTTCAACAACACGCTCAAACGTGGAGATATTGAGGTTATCAAATCCTCGGAGGATAATTTCAATGAGGGCGTGACCTTTCACCTTTACGGCACATCGCTTTCCGGTATTGCCGTGGACGAATATGCCGTTACGGATAAAAACGGTGTGGCGACCTTTGAGGATGTACTGATTAGCGGCACAGCGCCGTACACCATTGAGGAAGTGGATACCGCAATCCGTTATGTCATTCCCGCAGATCAGAGCGCACCCGTCAAATGGAACGAGGTTACTACCCGTAATTTCACCAATATCCTGAAAAAGTTTACCGTTACCGTCACCAAGAGCGACGCTGAAACGGGAACGGCGCAGGGGAACGCTTCCCTTGCAGGCGCAAAGTACGGGATTTTCAAGGGCGAACAGCTTATTGACGAATACTACACCGATGAAAACGGTCAGTTCACCACGAAAGAATATATCTGCGATTCCGACTGGACAATCAAAGAGTTAGAGCCGAGCGAAGGCTATTTGCTCGATCCGACTGTCCACAAGGTAGGCGCAGAGCCGGAGCTTTACACCGTTGAACACAATCAGACCGCAAATGATGTGAACGAACAGGTTATCAAGGGGAATATCGCCATTATCAAACATACCGATGATGGCGAAACACAGATTGAAACGCCCGAAGAAGGCGCAGTTTTTGAAGTGTATCTCAAATCCGCAGGCAGCTTTGCAAATGCAAAGGAAACCGAGCGTGATACGCTCGTCTGCGATGAAAACGGCTTTGCACAAACAAAGGATATGCCCTACGGCATTTACACCGTTCATCAGGTATCCGGTTGGGAAGGCAGAGAGCTGATGGACGATTTTGACGTGTTCATTGCAAAGAATTCTCAAACCTACCGCTACCTGATTAACAACAGCAATTTTGAAAGCTATATTCAGGTTGTCAAGGTGGACGCAGAAACCGGAAAAACCATTCCCTATGCGGGCGCAGGCTTTCAGATTTATGATCCGTCCGGCAATTTGGTAACAATGCAGTTCACCTATCCTACCCCGACAACCGTTGACACCTTCTATACCGACGCCAACGGCTCGCTGGTTACGCCGGAAAAGCTGCCATACGGTCAGGGCTATTCACTTGTTGAGGTACAGAGTCCATACGGTTATGTCCTCGACAGCACACCCGTCTATTTTGACGTTACAGAGGATAACTCGACCGAAGAAAGCGGGGTAACAGTGATTAAAGTGGAAAAAACCAATATGCCGCAGAAAGGCACAATCACCGTTGAAAAAACGGGTGAGGTATTCTTCGGCGTTTCGGCTACGGGCGGGACAGATGAAAACGGACAGGAGCTTCCCGTTATCTACCAGCCGATCTATGAAACGCAGGGACTTCCCGATACGGTCTATGAAATCCGTGCCGCCGAAGATGTGGTAACGCCAGACGGTACGCTGAGGTACAGCAAGGGCGAGCTTGTCGATACGGTTACAACCGATGAAAACGGCTTTGCAAAAAGTAAGGAACTCTATCTCGGAAAATATGAAGTGAAAGAGGTCAAAGCAGGGTACGGAATGGTACTAAGCGATGAAGTCCATACTGTGGAACTTGTTTATGCCGGACAGAATGTTGCCGTAACCGAAACGGCGACTTCCTTCGTCAACGAACGACAGAAGGTAAAAATCAGCCTTGAAAAAGCGCTGGAAACCAATGATCTGTTCGGAATCGGAAACAACGGCGAAATCAAAAACATCAGCTTCGGCTTGTTTGCTGATGAGGAACTTGTATCCGCAAGCGGCACAGCTATCCCGAAGGACGGTCTGATTGAAATCATCACCCTTGATGAGATCGGCAAGGCTACTGTTAAGACGGATTTGCCTTTGGGCAGCTTTTATGTGAAGGAGCTTGCGACAGACGAGCATTATATCCTTTCGGATACCAAGCACCCCGTCATTTTTGAGTATGCGGGACAGGAAACCGCAACGGTTGAAATCGCCGTAAACGATGGCAAGCCGATGGAAAACAAGCTGATTTACGGCTCTGTTTCCGGCAAAAAGGTGGACGAGAACGGCGAAGGGCTTGAAGGTGCGCTCATCGGTCTGTTTGGGAGCGATGATGTTGCGTTTACTGAAAAAAACGCCTTAATGACCGCCGTATCCGGTGAGGATGGCAGCTTTTCTTTTGAGAATGTGCCTTACGGAAACTGGTATATCCGTGAAATCGAGCCGTTGACAGGCTTTGTCCTTAATGAAACCGTCTACGATGTGAACATCTCGGAAAACGCTCAGATCGTTGAAGTTGAAATCGTCAACGAGCTTATCCGTGGCAATATCGCTCTGACGAAGGTGGACGCTGAATATACCGACACGAAGCTGACGGGCGCTGTTTTTGAAGTGTATAAGGATTCCAATGACAACGGCGAGCTGGACAGCGAGGACGAGCTGCTCGGCACACTGACCGAAAAGGAGATCGGACAGTATGAAATGAACGATCTGCTCTACGGACGCCATTTCATTTTGGAATCAGCAAGCCCGGATTCGTATATCCGTGACGAAGGCGTGTACGAAGTGTTTATCGACACCGATGGAAAAACCTATCAGGTCGAAAATACAGAAGGCAAAGGCTTTGCAAACGAGCCTATGCGTGGAAACTTAAAAATCGTAAAAACATCGTCTGACGGAAAGGTGGAAGGCTTTGCTTTCCGTATTACCGGAGCAAACGGCTATGATGTTACCCTTGAAACAGATAAAAACGGCGAGATTTTCCTTGAAGGACTGCGTATCGGCGAGTACAAAATTTCTGAGGTAAGCAATTCCGCTTCCGCAATGAATATCCTTCCTGCTGATAAGGAGGCAACCGTAAAAACAGGCTCCACCACGGTCGTAGAAATGCACAACGAACTGCGGGATACGCCGAAAACCGGAGATAACAGCAAACTCGGTCTTTGGCTCACCCTTGCCGGCGTATCAGTCATCGGGATTACCGCTTGCGGGATTCTCGGATTTAAGAAAAAGAAGAAGGGAGACAGCAAGTAAATGGAACTGAAAGCCATTATCGGTATTGCACTGGTCGTCTTTATCGTAGGCGGCTTTATTTTTTTGCAGATCCGAAACAGAAAGAAAAAGTAACTGCTTGGGGCGGAGGATAAAAACTCCGCCCCTTTTACCATATTGCGGAGGCTGAAATGAAAACCCTTAAAACGATTGAAAACAGAGTGCTTGCGGTGCTGAAAGAATGTCCCGAAGCACGAAACGACGATATGAAGCTGTATCTGCTTGTCAGCAAGGCGTGTATCTATGATACCCACGGTATCGGGGATTTCCGCTTTGAAGATGTGATGAGCAATTACAAGGCTTACGGTATCCCCTGCTTTGAGAGTGTCAGGCGGACACGGCAGAAGATTCAGGCGAAATATCCTGAACTCGGCTGTTCTCCTGAAGTACGCAGGGCAAGGCATAAAATGCAGCGTGTCTATTCTGACTACGCTAAAAGCTAAGGGAGGAGGAAAAGAAAGTGGCAAGTAAAAAGGGAGCAAATACCGCCTTGCAGCAAAAGGTCAAGGTGCTTGCAAAGCTCTATGATTCCGGCTGCAAGACCGAAAAGGATTTGAAGGCGCTTAATCTGCAAAGCATTTTGAAAATTCCCGATATATCCGTTTCGGATATGACCGTTATCACGGAGCTTCAGGAGCAGATTGCAAAAAACAGGCTGTTTTCCTATTTGGGAGGTGCTGATGATGAGCAGCAGTCAGAGCAAAATACGATTTAGGCAAAGGAGAGGAGCAGACAGAAATGGATTTTACAATTCAACCGCTTCATTCTGATGAGCAGAAATACACTTACAAGCAAAGTACGCAGATCGAAGGACAGACCGGAAGTATTGGGTATCTTCGTGGCGATTTCGGCGCAGGCGGCAAAGAGTTCTTTTCCTCTTGGTTTGACCACAGGCGGGATTTGAAAACAGACGAGTTCAAAAATGAGCTTAACGAGGTTATCAACGCTTTGCGTTCTGATGAATACGGACTGTTGAAAAACCGCACAGCTATGGTGCAGTATGCGGAAAAATATCCCGACAGCGCTTTTCAGGGCAATTATGCGACAGAGTACGGATTTCGTGTGGATACCGAAAAGCACGCTTTCCTGATACGGTGCAGCCCTGCCCGTGGGGATTATAACTTTTACTGCTACTGCTATGTGCGGGAATGGCTTGACCGACATATGGAAAAAGCAAGCCGTGGAATCCGCTTTATCACGCCGGAGTATAAAGAACGGTTTGTTATTCCTGACGGTGACAAAATCCGCATTACTTTAAGTGATGGAGAGCCGTTTGACCGCACCTGCCGGTATATTGACGATTACCACTTGGAGGTCGGCAATAACCTTTATCATATCTGCGAGTTTGCCGAGCGAATGGAGCAAAACGGCAATACCGTTATCCCGCTTCGTTCCTCTCTGCCGGAGCAGTGCTATGTGTTCGTGCAGACGGAAAACTGCGTGGGCATTGTCAAAAAGGGAGAAAGCGGCTTTTACCGCACGGACATTCAGGGCGGAAAGCCCAGTGAAACAAACGCCCTTGTTAATGAAATGAACGCAAAGCTCGGAGTATCGAAAGATCAGGCGGAAGCGATGAAGGCAGGCTCAATGTTCGGTTGGGATACACCCGCCGCCGATCCGAAAAGCTATGAAAAAAGCGGTATCCCCTTAAAGCCGAAAAACAAAGACTATGAAAGATAGGAGGTGTATCACCGATGGCACGAAAATATGACCTGATTTCAGAACTCTACCGCCGCAGCGCACACGCCGTTGTCTCTGATCCGCAGAACTGGCAAGCCTTTCTGCGCTGCGCCTGCCGCAATTACAGGCTGCGATTTGACGAGCAGCTTCTCCTTTACGCTCAAAGACCGGACGCAACGGCGGTGCTGGAAATTGAGCGCTGGAATAAAAAGTTCGGTCGTTGGGTAAACCGTGGGGCAAAAGGTATCGCCGTATTTGAGGACGCTGACCGAAACACGCAGCGTTTAACCCATTACTTTGATATTTCCGATACCCACGAGAGCCGCTATTCCCGTCCCGTTCCGCTTTGGCAGATGAAGCCGGAATATACGGACGAGATTATTGAAACACTGGAAAATACTTTCGGCGAACTTGAAGAAAAGGAAACCCTTGCTGAAGCTGTGCAAAGCGCCGCTAAAAATGCCGTGGAGGATAATATTCCCGACTATCTGGGCGATCTGATGTACTGTGCTGATGACAGCTTTCTCTATGGTCTTTCAGAGGATATGATTGCCGTTATGTATAAGAAGGCGGTAACAGACAGTGTTGCGTATATGCTGATGTCACGGCTTGGGATAGATACCGAGCCTTTGTTTGAAACGGGAGATTTTACTGACATTACAAACTTTAATACGCCCGAAACGCTGAACGCCCTCGGTATTGCAACAAGCGATATTGCGGAAATGGCGCTCGGCGAAATTTCCCGCACCGTCCTTTCCCTTGATAAGCAAAATCGCATAATTGCGGAAAACAGCAGAGCCGATTACAATAAGGCTAACGATAAAACCGAAAGGAGTTTTGATGATGAACGAAATCACATACACGACGCAGGGCGATTACAGCCTGCCGAATCTGACAATGCCCGAACAGCCGGAGGTGAGCTTGGGCAGATACGCACAGATGAGACGGAAATTTCTCAGGGAACATCACAAAATCCTCTACTTCAATCTTCTGACGAGCTGCACTCTGACGGAGCATTTGGCGGAGGTCGAGCAGCAGGCACTGGAACTGGAAGAAACCCTGATGAAGCAGATGTCGGTACAGGAGGGCTTGACCGAGAGCCTGAAAGCGGCAGATATGATGAAGTGGGTGCAGAGAATGAACAATCTGAGGAACAGAGTACAGGAGATCGTGAAAGCGAAGATAATCTTCGCTTAGATTACTACGACCGAAACAACGAGGACAAGAGCCTGCCGTTTTTCGGCAGGGACAATACCATTCGTGAAATTCTCGGCACAACGCCGCACTTGAAAGCTTCTAAAGAAGAAATCAGAGCTTTTTATGAGAGCAATCCCGATGACGCCGCCCGCACCGAATATATCAAGGGTATTTTCAACAATGATTATACCGAAGTAATTTTGAGTGACGGGCGGCGAGTCGGCTACAAAACTTGGCAGAATGTGCTTCAGTTATGGGAAGGAAGTTACGCAAGCCGAACGGCGCAGAGCTTTTACGATTGGGGCGTTATCGCACAGTATTTTGAAGCAATGCGGTTGCTCGGCGAGCTTCGTGATACGATGAAACCCTTACCGTCTGTTGACGGGCAAATGGAAATGTTTAATGCTTTGGCAGAGGAAAAAACCTCTGCCTTTTCTTTTTCACAGGAAATCATTGACGCTGTTCTCACCCGTGGAAGCGGTATATCCGAGGGAAAATTCCGTATCTACGAGCAGTTTGAAAAGAGCCTGTCAGCAAAAGAAAACGCTGATTTTCTGAAAGAAGAATACGGTTGGGGCGGCGCTTATCCCGTGATAATCGGCGCAGGCATTGACGAGCAGCACGACGGAAAAGGGATTTTGATTTCAAAGGGTATCGGTGAAGATAATCCGCATATCCGGCTAACTTGGAATCAGGTTGAAAAGCGAATAAAAGAATTGATACGCCTCGACCGCTACCTTAATCCAAAAGAAAAAGAGATTTATCCGCAGTGGCTTGAAAAGCAGGAGGAACGCCGAGCCGAGCTTGCCGAAGAACAGCGAAACCGTGAAATCCTCTCCTCTGCTCCGTCTGAACAGGAATCGGCGCAGGCGGCTGAAAGCGAGCCACAGCAGGAAGCGCAGTATGCCTATCATCTCGGCGATACGGTGTATATGGGCGCAGACGAGTACGAAATCCTTTCCTTTGACGATGAGCGTGTCGTACTGCACGATATGCAGTACCCATTGTTCCAAAAGGAAATGGACAGATCCGAGTTTGACCGTAAAGTACGGGAAAACCCGATGAACGACCATCTAAAGGTCAAGGACTTACCGACCGAAGAAAAAACGAATGAAGCGCCTGCTTTTGACATCGGTATGGGGTATCTCGGCAACGGGCTTACCGTTTGGAACAGAGCTGTGGAAGAAAACGGCGATTATCAGAATATCGCCCATATCAGTCCCGAAGGTGAAATCCGTTACTATGCGGACGGTTTGCCCGAAGATGTAATTGCAAGGATTGAGCAGGCAGCGAAGCAGGAACAGCAAAAATCCTTATTTGCCGCTTCATATAAAGTGGGCGACAGAGTTTACTTGGACGGAAAGCCGTTTGAAATTACACGGGTAGACGACTGGAATGTTGAGCTTATGGATCGCTCCCTGCAAAACCCGCAGCCTCGCTTGGAAAGCAAGGATACTTTTATGCGGCTTGTTCAGCAGAATGAGGAAAACAGCCGCTTTGCGACTGCTTACCGTGAATACGGCGAAATCAAGCAGGAAAATCCCGACAGCCTTTTGCTTTATCAGGAGGGCGGCTCTTTTGAAGCCTACGGCGGGGACGCACAGACCGTAAGCGAAGCATTAGCGCTTCCTCTGACTTCCCGTTTTGTCGGGGATAATCAGAACATACCGGTATGCAGCCTGCCCGAAAACAGATTGGACACCTATTTGAATATGCTGCTTGACCGTGGCTTTGATATGGCGGTTCCTGCCGCCGAAAACGGAGAACGAAATACCCGAAAGATTGTATCAAGCAATAAGGAAGATCCGGTGCAGTCACAGCCGGTCGGCAGGATTGATTATCTGCACACGGACGGAACGGTGCGGGAAAGCGTTGAATACACAAGCCCGTATCAGTTCGCAACTGATATTCGGGAAGAAGCGTATTACGGAGTGCCTTTCAAGGTGATTTTCTATAAAGACAAGGAAGGCAATACCATATCACGGGATTTCGCCGAACATCTTGATCCGCCGCCGCAGGGAATAGAAATCATTGATTCGCCCTATCTTGCAAACGACAGGGCGGACGAAATGCTCCGGCAGGCAGAGCAAATCGCAGCAGAAAACGCACTGCCGCCTGATGAGAGATTTTTCGTCATTGAAACCGATGAAGGCTATGCTATTTGGGACGATTTGACCGAAGCAATCTATATAGACGATGAAGGCGTCAGCGAAGAATTTAAGAGCGAGTGGCAGGCGCAGGATTACCACCCGGTGTCCGACGCCTCCCGACTGATGCCCCATCAGGTCATCGGCGAGGTCTGCAACCAGTGCGGCCCCGAGGCCGTCTACGTCACCGACGTGGGCCAGCACCAGATGTGGGCAGCGCAGTACATCCGCCACGCCAAGAGCCGCGGCTTCATCACCAGCGGCGGTCTGGGCACCATGGGCTTCGGCTACGGTGCAGCCATCGGCGCACAGATGGCACTGGGCCGTGACCAGCGGGTGGTCATGTTCACTGGTGACGGCTCCTTCCATATGAACCTCAACGAGGCCTGCACTGCCGTCAGCTACGAGCTGCCCATCATCACCGTCATCTTCAACAATCAGGTGCTCGGCATGGTGCGCCAGTGGCAGACCGCTTTCTACGGTAAGCGCTTTTCCCAGACCGACCCCCACCGCAAGACCAACTTCGTCAAGCTGGCCGAGGGCTTCGGCCTCAAGGGCTACCACTGCGAGAACCTCGCCCAGTTTCAGGAGGCTTTCGCCGACGCCCTCAAGCAGAAGGGGCCGACATGGATCGAGTGCATGATCGACAAGGACGAAAAAGTCCTGCCCATGATCCCCGGCGGCGGCGACATCAACGACATCATCATGAAATAAGGAGGACACAGCGACATGGAATCCAATCAGCGCAGGGTCATCAGCCTGCTGGTGGACAACCAGAGCGGCGTTCTGGCCCGGGTGTCCAGCCTGTTCTGCCGCAGAGGCTTCAACATCGACAGTCTGACCGTCTCGGCCACCAACGACCCCACGGTCAGCCGCATCACCGTATCCGTCTCGGGCACGGAGAAGGAGCTGCAGCAGCTCATCCTCCAGACCGAGCGGCTGGAAGTCACTCGTCAGGTCTTCGTGCTCAACGAGTCCACAGCCCTCGAGCGGGAGCTGCTCCTGCTCAAGGTCATGGCGAACGTCACCAACCGCGCCGAGCTGCGGGAGATCGCCGGTATCTATAAGGCAAAGATCATCGACCTGTCGCCGGACAGCATGGTCTTTGAGCTGACGGGCCGCCCTGAGAAGATCGACGCCTTCCTGAAGCTCATGGCCGACTACCAGATCCTCGAGCAGTGCCGCACCGGTGTCACCGCCCTCGAGCGGGGCGGGATGCATCAGCATATGCAGAAGCCCTCGCAGGAAGTCCGGGCCGCGCAGTTCCCTCTGCCGGGCACGCGGTGCCATTAAAGCCCTCTCAGTCTGCTCCGCAGACAGCTCCCCCAAAGGGGGAGCCATTGGCAAACTTGCTTTTCCGCTCCCCAGTGGGCGAAAAATATACGATGCTTACATTTATCCTACACTGAAATAACGACATCAAAAGGAGAACACTATCATGGCGATCAAGAAATACTACGATTCCGACTGCAACCTCGGCGTGCTGGACGGCAAGACCG
>ERZ779876.2437-NODE-2437-length-13321-cov-8.497512_pt1 | contig 13321 bp, 15 predicted proteins | sample MGYA00511068_ERZ779876 | MGnify/ENA primary metagenome ERZ779876 (study PRJEB29588, sample SAMEA1970858) | human gut metagenome | biome: human gut; feature: human-associated habitat; material: faeces | place: Denmark | collected 2008/2010 ...
CCGTCCACGCCGCAAGCGTGACGCTGGCTGAACCGTTGGCCGTTGAGGGCGACATTACCGTTGCCGTGCTTCAGGTGACCGGCTCCATCCCTGATGATGCGAAGTTCAAAGCCGAAGTGACCAACAACGCACTCGACAGCTCCCCGGTCTGGCAGGATGCCACGACCGAGGTAAAAAAAGGCGTGAACATCGTCTTTGAGAATAAGACCGCCACCAACGGCGCGGCGTTTAACTTCCGCGTCAGTGTGGAGCGCGGCGAATCCGGCGAGGGCGGCTACATCGAAGCCGTCTCCGGCGCATTCCAGTAAGGAGGACAGTCACCATGATTCAGTGGAAAAAGGACAATCTGCCCACCCGGCAGGAGAAGGAAGCCGCAGCCAAGAAGCAGCAGGAGCACGAACAGTTGCCCGACCGTGTGGCCGAAATGGAAGATGCCCTGTGCGAACAGGACGCGGCCAACGAGAAGCGCTTGACCGACATCGAAACCGCGCTGTGTGAGCTGGACGCAGCGCTGAACAAGGAATAAGGAGGTATCACCATGAACATTATCTGGGCAAACCGCCTGATTGCAGGCACTAAGACTTGGGCAGAGATGCCCGCATCCCGCCGCGTTGGCGTGAAGAAAGTTCTGGCCGAGCGCGTAAACAAGGGCGAGATCACCGCCGAGGATTACAAGCGCATCACCGGTGACGACTATGACGTGGCCTGAGCTGTGTGAGAAGCTATTGACCCGGCTTGAAGCGCAGGGCGAGAACATGAGCACCGAGCGTGCAGAGTTCGGGGTGCTCATGGTGGACTGTGCCATGCGCGGGTGCGGGGCCGATCCGGGCATGAAGGGAGATGGTAGCAATGGCGATTAAAGCCTATTCGTATGCGAAGGACGGGAACAGAAAGCTCTCCGCAAATTTTGCGGTGAAGGAGTTCCGCTGCAAGGATGGGAGTGACCCGATCTTTATTGACGATGAGCTTGTGACCCTGCTGCAGAAAATCCGGGATCATTTCGGGAAGTCTGTGACGATCACGAGTGCATACCGTACCGCCGCCCACAACAAGGCGGTGAAGGGGGCGACCTACAGCCAGCATTGTTACGGCAAGGCTGCGGACATCCGGGTGCAGGGCGTGGGTGTTGAAGCTGTGGCTGCCTATGCCGAGACCCTACTGCCGAATCGTGGCGGCATCGGGCGCTATCCTGTAAAGGCGGGCCGCCCTGCTGGTTGGGTACATATCGACACCCGCGCGGCAAAGAGCCGGTGGGTAAGCTGAAAGTAGGAGGAAAACAGTATGGAGAACACTCTGAAAGTTTTTCTGATGGCATTCCCTGAATGGCTGGCCTGCATCTTCATGGTGGTCGGCCTTGTGGTCACGGCGCTGGCGGCGGTACGTCTGGGTTACGGCCTTGTGGTCGCAAAGACCGTGTACAAGTGGATCGTCAACGCGGAAGAAAAGTTCGGCGCGGGTGCAGGCGCAGAGAAGAAAGCGCACGTTATCGCGGTGCTGCGCGGCTACACCCCGGACTGGCTGGACTGGGCAATCAATGAGCGGACGCTGGATTGGATCGTACAGCTTGTGTTCGACTTTACCAAGAAGAAGCTCGAAGATTACATGGCAAAGAAATCCGTGGAAACCACCACTGTGGCCCGTTTCGGTAAGGCGGGGGAGGACAAGCGTAATGACTGACGAGGAACTGGAACATCGCCTGACAGCGGTCGAAAACCGTGCACAGAGCAACACCCACCGGCTGGACGAGCTGGGGAAGCTGACCGATGCAGTAAACGGCATGAACACCAATATCAAGTTGACCATCCAGCAACTCGAAAACACAAACAAGAGCCTTGAAATTGTAACGGCTCAAAACAAAAAGCAGGAGGACCGCCTGACCGCGCTGGAAAAAGCCCCCGGAACATTTGGAAACAAACTTTGGTGGGCTGTGATTGCGGCGCTGGTTTCCGGCCTTGTGGCCTATGAGCTGACGATGCTTCTGCACTGAAATGAAAATCCCCCGCTGGCATCCTGATGGATTGCTGGCGGGGGATTTTTTGTTTGTCTGGAAGTTTTGCACAAAGGAAATGTGCAAAGTGTGGAAAAATTGCGAATTGACAACGGTATACCGTATAATTTACGCTTAAAACGAAAATAAACGCCATAGTCGAAAGGAGGAAAACGGCGTGCGAGTGTTCAAACAGCTTACGCTTACAGACCGAATCCGTATCGAAAAGTGGTTGAAAGATGGGCTGAGAGTAAAGGAAATCGCAGACAGGCTGCGGGTTGACCCGTCCACGGTGTACCGGGAACTGAAACGCGGCAGCTACGACAAGTTGGACGGTAAGACGTGGAAGCTGATTCCTACATATAGCCCGGATATTGCAGAACAAAGGTATCAGGCACATCTTCGGGAGAAGGGACCAAACCTTAAGATTGGCAAGGATCATGAGCTTGCAAGCTATATCGAGCAGACCATTATAGATAAGGATTGTTCACCGGCTGCTGTGTACGGTTATGCCCTGGAAGAAGGACGGACATTCAAAACGCATATATCGGTGCCTACCATATACAGCTACATCAAAAAGGGCGTGTTCCTGAACTTGACGCAAAAGGCTCTGCCCAGACATGGAGTGCATAAGGGCGACTATAAAAAGGTAAAAACAAAGGATCCTGCTCGTGCGCCTGCCGGTGAGAGCATCGAAAAACGCCCGGCGGAAGTAAAAGACCGTGAAGAATTTGGACACTGGGAAATGGACACGGTGTATTCTGGCAAGAAGAAAAGCACGGTTGCGCTGCTAGTGCTGACTGAGCGCAAGACCCGGAACGAAAATATTATAGTGGTGCCAGATCGCCGCGCAGAGACGACCGTGCGGGCAATCAATGCACTGGAACGGAAGTTAGGTGCAGAGAAGTTTGGCATTATCTATAAGAGCATCACAGTGGACAACGGCAGTGAGTTTGCATTGGCCGACCAGCTGGAACAGTCCTGCATCACCGGAGATAAGCGGACGAAGGTGTACTATTGTCATCCGTATTCTTCTTGGGAACGCGGGAGCAATGAGAATGTGAACGGCATGATTCGCCGCAGGCACCCGAAAGGCACAGACTTCTCAAAGGTCACGGCAGAGGAAATCGCGGCTACGGAGAACTGGATCAACAGCTATCCCAGAAAAATTTTCGGCTATAAGAGCGCCGGCACAATGTTCCGCGAATGCCTACGGGAGCTTGGTTTGACAGCATAAAGCACATAGAAAGCAGAAAATCACTGGTAAAAATGAACAATAAGGGATAACCGCAAGCGGGGTGCGCTTGGCGGCTTGTTTGCTTTACGCTAAAATCCACAAAAACAGAGCCGAAAATTTGTTGCATTTAATGCTTTACTTTTCAAAATTCAAAATTTTTGGAAAAAGGGGTTGACATTGTTCCCGCCCTGTGGTATTATACTTGAGCAGTCAGCGAACAGCTGATGAGCGAAAAGCAGATGAGCGAAAAGCAAATATCGCGGGGTGGAGCAGTCTGGTAGCTCGTCGGGCTCATAACCCGAAGGTCGTTGGTTCAAATCCGGCCCCCGCAACCACCAAGCGTTCTGAGATTTCTCAGAACGCTTTTTTGTTGTGTTTTACGGCAAAAGGATCCTCCGGTCCACGCTGCAGGCGGACCGGGGGATCCTTTTGCCTTATACTTATAAATGTTCTGCCAGTTCAAACATGGCGCGCACGCTGGCGCGGCTGCGCTCCCGGCGGGAAATGAGCAGGAAGCTGAAGTTCCACTGCGGGCCGTCGATGGGCACGCTGCACAGGTCCGGGCGCAGGTATTTGGGCACGGAAGAGGGCAGCAGGCCGATGCCCACCCCGGCGCTGGCCAGCAGGAACAGCTCCTCCAGCGTCCGGGTGTGAAGGACCGGGTTTCCTTTCAGACCCAGCTGATTGTAGTACTGGCGCAGCAGCTCCTCGGTGTTGCCCCGGGGGTCCTCTTGAGTCAGGATCAGCGTTTCGCCCTGCAGCTGCTGCGGCGCGATCTTTTCCGCTCCGGCAAGGGGGTGGCCGGTCGGCAGCAGCCAGGTGGCGTGCACCTGCTGCAGGATGATGCTGTCCAGCCCCTCCAGATCGGGCAGGTCAAAATCCATGGCGACCAGCAGGTCGATCTTCCGGTCCACCAGCTGGCTGACCAGCTGCTGCCGGGAGCCGGCCACGGTGGAAAGCTGCACTTCCGGGTGCAGGCTGTGGTACTGACGGAGCAATTGGGTGATGGCGTGCTGCTCCAGGATGGTGGGGAAGCCCAGGGTCAGGTGGGTCTGCTGCTCCTGGGCGATGGTCTGGGTCCGGGTCACGACCTCTTCCAGCCGGGCCGTGAGCTCGTTGACCTGCTGGAAGAAATACTCCCCGGCCAGCGTCAGCTTGACATGGGCTGTGTCGCGCTCCAGCAGGGTGACGTGCAGTTCCTCTTCCAGGGCGCTGATCTGGCGGCTGATGGCTGTCTGGGACACAAAGCAGGCCCGCGCCGCCTTGGTAAAGCTGCCGGAGCGGGCTACCCGCTGAAAGTACAAGATCTGCTGCAATGTCATACGCTTTTTCTCCTGCCTGCATCAAAAATTGTGGAACCTTGCCAAGAGTATAACAAATTTATTGTGCAAACTCAACCACCTTATGCGTTTAAGTTATAAGCGGGCAAATTATTGGTATTTCAAATCTTTGCCGAAACCTGTTAAACTTGTAACAAGAGCGCCGGGCCTACACAAGACCGGTGCAAAAGAAGAAAAGAGGTAACCAAATGAAGAGCAAGATCTCTCGCCGCAGCTTCCTGCGCAACATTGCTGCCGCTGGCAGCGGTGCCGCTGCGCTGGGTCTGCTGGCAGGCTGCAGTTCCAGCAGCACCGCCGCATCCTCCGGCAGCACCGCAGCCGCCGAGGACAAGTACACCCCGGGCACCTATTCTGCCTCCAAGACCATCTCCTACTCCGAGATCGGTGTCTCCATGACCTTTGATGCCAACAGCATCACCGCCTGCGAGATCACTTCCTCCGGTGAGCAGGACCTGCTGACCGACGACAAAAAGACCGCCATGGCCAAGGCCATCGTGGAGGGCCAGAGCGCCGATGTGGACGCTGTGACCAGCTGCACGCTGGTGGCCTCCGTGGGCGCCATCCAGGAGTGCGTGGCCGACTGTATCGCACAGGCTACCGGCACTGAGGTGGAAAAGCCTGAGACGACCGAAGTGACCGGTCGCGTGCCCGGCTACTGCGGCCCCGGCGACTGGCTGGGCGAGGCTCCGGCTGACCCCGACAAGTACGAGGATGCAGGCACCTATGATGTGGTCATCGTGGGCGGCGGCCATGCCGGCGTCGGCGCAGCCTTTGGTGCTGTGGACGAGGGCGCTACCGTGGCGGTCATTGAAAAGCAGCCCTGGGGCAACTTTGTGGACCTGGACGGCACCGGCACCAACATGGGCGGTTGGTACGGCGAGGACATCGGCCACGTCAACTCCAAGCTGCTGATCGAGCGCGGCTATGGCCCCTATGACACCGGTGCCATCACCTCCGAGTTCTGCAAGCGTGCCGCAGGCCGTGTGAACCCGGAGATCATCAAGAACTTCGTGCAGTATTCCGGCCAGATGTTCGACCGCTACGAGGAGATTTACGACTCCTATGAGGAAGAGCGCAAGGCCAACGACAGCGATGTGTATCTGGCCGATACCGCTGTCATCGTGCCCAAGGCCACCGGCGACGGCAAGACCGGCGACCAGTGGGTGGACGGCGAGCCCGCAGGCGGTGCCGGTCACTACGACATGAGCGATATGTTCCAGTACCCGCTGTGCAACACGCAGGCAGCTTACGGCCAGCACAAGGCCAGCTACCCCATCAGCTGCGGCGGTTACCTGACCTGGCCCTGCAACGCCCAGTTCTACGGCTATCAGGGCAACAACATCGAGTACATCCACAAGTACATCGTCAAGTATGTGCAGGAGACCCCCAACTGTGCCTGGGACTTTGAGCGCGAGGGCATCAAGCTCATCCAGGACGACAGCGGCAAGGTCACCGGCGTGTACGCCAAGGGCGCAGACGACACCTACTACCGCTACAACTGCAACAAGGGCGTCATCCTGTGCGCAGGCGACTTCATCGGCAACCCCGAGATGTGCTGGGCGCTGCTGAACGAGGGCATGGAGTGGGCTGAGCGCAGCGGCGCGACCGCTGACAGCTGGGCCTCTGCAGGCACCCGCAACGGCCAGGGCCACAAGATGGCCTGCTGGGCAGGCGGCATGATCGAGCCCACCCCCCGTGGCTGGATGGCCATCGGCGGCGGCGCTTCCGGCCCCTGGGGCACCGCTCCCATGCTGATGCTGAACAGCCGCGGCAAGCGCTTCATGAACGAGGGCGCCATCGCCCAGATGCAGGCCACCTGCCTGCGTCAGCCCGCCGGTCTGGCCTGCTACGTCACCGACGCCAACTGGGCCAAGACCCTGAAGGCTGCTCCGCTGGACCACGGCGCACCCAACTTTGGCATGCAGGACTACTGGGATAAGATCGAGCAGGACATGAACAACACCGTGTCCGGTCAGGCCAACACCATCACCATTGCAAACCTGGCCGAGCGCACCCAGATGGCCGGTACCATCTACCGTGCCGACACTCTGGAGGAGCTGGCAGATCTGCTGGGCTACAAGGGCGCTGCCAAGCAGAACTTCCTGGACAGCATCGCACACTACAACGAGCTGTGCTATGCAGGCGTGGACAGCGACTACGGCAAGGATGCACCGTACATGGTGCCCATCGACACCGCTCCGTTCTTCGGCGGCACCAGCTCCACCGGCCACTCCTCCAACCCGATGATGGTCACCATGAGCGGCGTCATCACCGACGAGACCCAGAACGTCCTGAACAAGGACTGGGAGCCCATCGAGGGCCTGTATGTGGCTGGCAACTGCCTGGGCGGTCGTTACGGCTTTGGCTACAGCACTCCGTTCGCCGGCAACTCGGTCGGTATGGCCATGACCCACGGCTGGACCGCAGGCCATCAGGTGGCTTCCGACAAGAAGTTCCTGGGTGAGCCCGTGGAGGCCATGGAGGCACCCGCAGGCGGCCCCGGCGGCCCCGGCGGTCCCGGCGGCCCCGGCGGTCACCACTGGGCTCTTCTGGCGCGATTCTTTCTCTTCTTCTCTGGGGAAGCCCCGTTACAGGGCTTCCCCTTTTGCATGAATGCGTGTATACTTTATAAAAAACGACAAGGAGCATCACCATGGCAAAACCGCTCGTGCTTGACCTGCACATCCCTTACTGCATCCGCCCGGAAAACTACCTCGCGCACTTCAACGCGGTGGGCTCCAATGCGGAAAAAAACGCCTATATGGACGCCCTCAAGCGGGAGGTGCTCTTCTATGAGGGAGAACTGGACGGTTACGAGATCCGGGCCGTGCACCTCAGCGGCGGCAGCGCCAGCGTGATGGCCCCGGACTTGCTGGGCGATGTGCTGCGCACGGTGCGCACCCATCTGCCGGTGGCGCAGGGGGCAGAGGTCAGCTACGACTCGCTGCCTGTCACCATCGGCACGCCGTCCCTCACGGGCATCGCGTCCGGCCACCCCAACCGCACCGAACTGATGATGCGCTCGGACAACGACGCCGAGCTGAAGGCGCTGGGCTGCACCCACAACGCGCAGCATATCCGCAACGCCATGCTGTTTCTGGCAAAGTTCCACCTGAACAATGTGGGCCTGACCCTGAACTACGGCATCCCGGGGCAGACGATGCAGAGCTGGCACAACAGCCTGCACGCGGCGGTCATCATGCAGGCCGGGCATATCACGGCAGAGCCGCTGGCCGTGACCGACGCCGAGGGCATGCCCAACGCGGCGGAGCGGTTCGAGATGTTCCGCTATGCCTGCGAGTACCTGCCGGAGAACGGCTACAAGATGTATGCTGCCGGGTGCTTTGCCCGCCCCGGCTACGAGTACCGCGCCCGTGCCATGGAGTGGAACGGGGATGACGTCATCGGCATGGGCGTCAACGGCGGTTCGGTGTACGACGGCTATGCCGTGCGCAACACCAACAGCCTCAAGCTTTACATCAAAAATGCCGGTGACTTTGAAAAGCTCACGGCGCAGGCCGCGCAGCTGGACGAGAACGCGCTGATGCTGCGCTACCTGCGGGGCCGCATGAAGCTGAACGACGGCGTGGTGGAGCCGCTGTTCCGGGAGCGGTTCGGGCAGGAACTGCCGCAGGAATTTTCCACCCTGCTGGATAAGGCGGTGGAAAACGGCCTGGCCCAGCGCACGGCCGACGGCTGGATGCCTACCCTGGAAGGACTGTTCCGGGGCGAGGTACTGTAACACAAAAAGCGGGAGCTGTCTCATGGGAGAGACGGCTCCCGTTTTTTGTATGCCAAAAGTCCCCACGGCGGGCCGATTTGTGGTATACTGGTAGAAAACAGTGACCCGCGAAGGAGAAAAGCATGCAATACAAACTTCTGGTAAGCGATTTTGACAATACACTGGTGCCCTTTGGGGAGCCGAAGCCCCGCCCGGCGGTGGTAAAGGCCGTGAAAAAACTGCAGGCCGCCGGGGTGAAATTTGCGCTGAGCACCGGCCGCGCCTATCCTTGCGTGCACAGGGAGCAGCTGGGCGGCATCCGGCCGGATTACATCGTTACCTGCAACGGTGCCTGTGTGACCGACAGCAAGGGCACTGTGGTGGCGGAACACCCCCTCACCAACGAGGAAATGTACGCGCTGGTGGATTTCTGCGAGGATTACAACTACCCGCTGCAGTTCAATTTCCGGGATGCCTGCTATGTGTACTGTGAGTACGAGGCCCTGCGCAACAACTACGCAAAGATGGGCAGCAGCGGCCTGACCTGCGTGGACGGCGAGGACCAGGACCGGCACCTCATCGACATGCCGCATTCGGCGTTTGCCGCGGTGCCGCCGGAACATGTAGCAGACTTCATGGCAAAATACGGCCATCTGAACCTGAACTGGATGCAGGTGGGCGCGAAAAACGCCGACGGCTATGGCTTCTACGACATCGTGCGCGGCGGCATGGACAAGGGCGTGGGCCTGACCGACCTGTGCGCCCGGCTGGACCTGCCGCTGGAAGAGACGGTGGCGGCGGGAGACTCGGCCAACGACCTGAGCATGCTGCGCACGGCCGGCTTGGGCGTGTGCATGGACAATGGAACCGAGGATGCAAAGGCCGCTGCTGACCGGGTCATCGGTGATGTGCGGGAGGACGGCCTGGCGGCGCTGATCGAGGAACTCTGGTTTGATGGCCCGAAAGCAGAGCCCTCCGGCCGGGACCTGGGCTCGGCCTGGGCACAGATCGAAAGCGCAGGCGGCCAATGAGCTTTGCGCCGGTGTACAATGAGCATAGCCGGGCGCTGATCCTGGGCACCTGGCCCAGCCCCAAAAGCCGGGAGATGGCCTTTTATTACGGCCACCCGCAGAACCGCTTCTGGCCGATGATGGCCGCCCTGACCGGGGAGCCGGTGCCGAAGCGGGAGGACATCGAAGCAAAAAAGCAGATCATCCTGCGCCATGGGTTGGCCCTGTGGGACACGCTGGAAAGCTGCACCATCACCGGGGCGTCGGATGCATCCATCCGGGACGTGGTGCCCAACGACATCGCCGCTCTGCTGCAGAAGGTGCCCATTGAGGCGGTGTTCTGCAACGGGGCCACGGCCTATCGCATTTATACAAAGTATCTGCAGCCGGTCACCGGCCTTGCGGCGGTCAAACTGCCCAGCACCAGCCCGGCCAATGCGGCCTGCCACCCGGAGATGCTGCGGCAGGTGTGGGGCACGGCGCTGGCAGACTGGATCGCCAAATAATTGCCAAGCTGTAAATTCTTCATGAATCCGCTTGCGTTTTTCGCAAAGGGTTGTATTATGGGTACTATAAGGGGCACCTGCCCCGGAAAAGGAGAACGACCATGAGCAAGATCATCCGCACCAGAAAGCCCAGCGTTCTGCCATTTTATGCAATGGCACTGGTCTTTTTGGTATTGTGCGCGGTACTGCCGGTGTATAAGCTGTGGGCGCTGCTGGCGGCGCTGGGCGGTGCATTTGTGGCCTTTGGTGCGGCACAGAAGGTCTGCCCGCCCCGGGTGGTGGAGCACGAAGTGCCTTTCCACACAGGTGTGGAGGATGTGGACGCGATGCTGACCGACATCCAGCAGAAACTGGATACCCTGCACACCCTCAACGAGCAGCTGCCGGACCCGCAGCTCTCTGCCGCCATGACCCGCATGGAAAAGGCGGGCCGCTCCATTGTGGAAGCGGTGGAAGCAAACCCGGAAAAGGCAAAGCAGGTGCGCAGGTTCGCAAACTATTACCTGCCGGATGCGGTGAACGTTCTGCAGCAGTATGCAAAGCTGGCAAAGCAGGGCGTGCGCGGCGAGAATGCCGCAGCCATCCGTACCGAGGTGGAGCACAATGCTGCTTCCATTGCCACGGCGTTTGAAAACCAGCTGGATGCCCTGTACGCCGCCGAGAGCATGGACCTTTCTGCAGATATCACGGTGCTGCAGAACATGCTCAAAGGGCAGGGCCTGAGCTAAGAGAAAAGGTAAACGGTATTTGGAAAGGAAGGAATCTCTTATGGCTGATAATACATTCAACTTTGACCTCGATGCACCCGCAGTACCCACCCTGACGCTGGACCCCACCCCGGCAGAAGAGGAAAAGGCAGCACCCGCCCAGCAGGAAGCTGCCGCACCGGAGCAGCCGCAGGTGAACCTGACCCCGGAAGAACAGGCCATGGTGGATCAGTTTGCTGAAAAGATCGATATTACCAACAGCCAGCAGGTGCTGCAGTACGGCTCTGCCTGCCAGAAGAAGATCGGCGACTTCTCGGAGGCGGCACTTTCTAAGGTGTCCACCAAAGACCTCGGCGAGGTGGGCGGCATGATCACCGACCTCATCGGCGAGCTGAAGAGCTTCGACGCCGCCGAGGAGGAAAAGGGCATCCTCGGCTTCTTCAAGAAAAAGGGCAGTCAGCTCGACAGCATGAAGACCAAGTACAACAAGGCCGAGACGAACGTCGAGACCATCCAGTCTGCCCTCGAGAAGCATCAGGTGCAGCTGCTCAAGGACATCGCCATGCTGGATAAGATGTACGATCTGAACATGGCCTACTTCAAAGAGCTGAGTATGTATATCCTCGCCGGCAAGAAAAAGCTCGCCGATTTCCGCGCAAACGAGCTGCAGCAGGCCATGGATAAAGCCAAGGCCTCCGGCCAGCCCGAGGATGCGCAGAAAGCCCGCGACCTCGCCGACCAGTGTGAGCGGTTCGAGAAAAAGCTCTATGACCTCGAGCTGACCCGCACCATCAGCTTACAAATGGGACCCCAGATCCGGCTCCTGCAGAACAACAACTCCATGATGGCCGAAAAGATCCAGTCCACCATCGTCAACACCATCCCCCTGTGGAAAAACCAGATGGTGCTGGCGCTGGGTCTGGCCCACAGCCAGCAGGCCATGCAGGCCGAGCGTGCCGTCACCGACATGACCAACGACCTGCTCAAGAAGAACGCCGAGGCGCTCAAGCTGGGCACCATCGAGACGGCCAAGGAGTCCCAGCGCGGCGTGGTGGACATCGAGACCCTGCAGCAGACCAACAAGAGCCTCATCGAGACGCTGGACGAGCTGAACAAGATCCAGCGCGAGGGCCGCGCAAAGCGTGCCGCCGCCGAGCAGGAGCTGACCCGCATCGAAGATGAGCTGAAACAGAAGATGATGGAGATCCGGAGCTGAAATGGCAAACGCAGATTTTTCCAGACAACCGAATACGACCGGCGGCTTTGACGCTTCCAGCTACCGTGCCGCAAAGCCCGCCGAGGAGGAAGTTCGGCTGACGCCCCTCCAGCAGAAGCTGGCCGGTCTTGAAAAGGCCCTGCCCGCCGCGCTGGGCAGGCAGGCCGTGGCCGTCATCCTGAGCATCGTGGTGATGCTGGGGTGCTTTGTCGGCTTTGGCGGAGCGAAGGTCCGGGCCAAGTACGCTGCGGCCAAGGGCTGGTTCTCCACCGGCGTGGCCGCAGACAGCGGCTATACCCTGAATGAGGAATTGACCACACGGCTCAACACGGCCGCCAACATCATCACCACGGCGTCCAATACGCTGGGCGCTGACAGCGCCGAGGTGCAGACGGCTCAGGCCGCGCTGGACTCCTTTTCCGCCTGCCTCGGGGCGGTGCAGTCCGACGGCAAGACCCACGCACTGGACTCTCTGAGCGTCTATACCGGCGGCAGGATGCACATGCTCTACCAGTCGAACGAGGCGCTGGGCACAGCCATCGGCCAGCTCTACGCGAAACTGCAGGAGCAGGCCGCAGACCCCATGAAGATGGGCGCGGTGCAGGGGCAGTACAGCCAGTTCAACAGTGCTCAGACCATCCTCAGCAACCTGCATTATAACGACGCAGTCCAGAGCTATCAAAGCGACGTCGGCGGCTTCCCGGCCAATCTGCTGGGCAGGCTGTTCGGCGTACAGGAGGTGGAACTTTTCGCATGAAGACGATGAAAACGCTCTCCCGCCGGATGGCGGCCCTGTTCCTTGTTGTCGTGGTGGGTCTCACGGCGCTGGCCCCGGCAGCTTCTGCTGCCGCCATCCAGCTGCCCAGCCTGCCGAAGGACAAGTGCGTCGTGGACGACGCCGGTGTCCTGAGCGACAGCACCGCCACCGAGCTTGAGACCATCAACGCACAGCTCTCGGCCAGCTGTAACGGTGCACAGATCGGCGTGCTGACCGTGGATTACACCGGCAGCGCCACCACCGAGGACTACGCCACAGCGGCCTTCAACGCTTGGGGCATCGGCAGCGCCAGCAAGAACAACGGCGTGCTCATCCTGCTGGTGATGCAGTCGGCCCAGTACGCCGACGGCGACTACTACCTGACCTACGGCGACGGCTTCCGCAGCACCATGCTGGCCGATCAGGCAAGCACCCTCGTGCAGACGATGGAGGACGACTTCGCCGCCAAGAAGTACGACGCCGCCGTCCTCACCTGCGCCACCAATGTGGCAAACACCATCGCAGAGGTCTATGGCGTCGCCCTGAACGGTGCCACCATTTCTCCCGACGGAAATGCAGTCCCAAACCCCAGCCATCCGGCACACGCCTCTTTGGGAAACATCATCGGAGGGCTTTTTGAGCTGCTGGCTTATATCATCGTGACCATCGCCCTCTTCTTTGTCTTCATCACCCCCCTCGGCCACTCCTTTGGCTGGTACTGGGGTCCCTTCGGCTGGTTCGGCGCACGGCGGCGCAGAGGGTCTTTCTGGTCACGGCACGGACGTAGGAATTATCCTCCGCACCCAGATAGTCGATGAGGAGCGTGTCCACACGGGGAAC
>ERZ779876.2444-NODE-2444-length-13302-cov-7.687703_pt1 | contig 13302 bp, 17 predicted proteins | sample MGYA00511068_ERZ779876 | MGnify/ENA primary metagenome ERZ779876 (study PRJEB29588, sample SAMEA1970858) | human gut metagenome | biome: human gut; feature: human-associated habitat; material: faeces | place: Denmark | collected 2008/2010 ...
CACAAAACTACGGCTACATCGTGGAAACCGAGCATTACCGCTACTGCCTGCGCTGTAATCCGTCCCCTGGTGACTATAACGGGTATCTGACAGCCTATGATCTGGATGTCCAGCGGCAGAACATGGCGCGGGACAAGCCCTTGGTGGGCCGCGTTACCTATGCTGGCGGTGATACACAGGAGTTTACCGATGCCGAAGCCTTTCTCAAGTGTGTGCGGGAAGAACTTCCGTATCACCCCACCACAGGATTCCGTTACGAGGTGCTGACCGACGATCCCACCGTCCGCAAGCAGGTGGATGACATGATCTTCGACTTCTACGGCGAGGAAGCCCCTTGCCGGCAGGAGGATCACGAGCCTCGGCCCGATCAGGGCATGACCTTCGGAGGGATGTAATGGACGCTTCAAAAAAGCAGCGAGAGCCGGTCGCTTTCAAGAGCCTTGCCGAGCTGAAGCGGTTCATCCGACCCGGTGTGGAACTCAAGACCGTCAGCCACGCCAATCACGCGGATATGGTGGGGCTGACCCGTGTGGTGACCACGGTGCAGACGGTGGGCTTCTATTCCAAGATCAAGGATCAGCCGGAGCATCCCTTCTCCACCTGCAACCACGGCAAGGGCTTCTACACCGATTTTGGGAAAGCCGGCAATTACATCTTTGATGGTACGACGGTCAAGGTGAAGGATACCCGAAAGCAAGATCGCGGCGTGATCTACGAGCTGGAGTTTTACGACAGAGAGCAAAACATGGAGGAAACGATGATGGACAGAAAAATGGTGAATTTTATCAGGGAACAGTATCCCCCCGGCACCCGCATCCGGCTGAACGCTATGGACGATCCCCATCATCCCATTCTTCCCGGCACCGAGGGCGAAGTGGACTTCGTGGATGATGAGGGGCAAATTTTTATGAAGTGGGACAATGGCCGCACGCTGCCGCTCATCCCCGGCGAGGACAGCTTCACCGTACTGCCGCCCAAGCTGACCACCCTCAAGCTGTATATGCCCCTGACCGCCGATCTCTACGAGCGAAACGAGTACGGTGATCTCGATGACAGCAGCACACTGCTGGAGGGTAGTGAGCTGCGCGGCTACCAGGATCAGATCATGGCGGCACTGGTGAAAAGCCGGATGCCGGAGGAGACCGAGCGAGGTCTCATGCATTGGTATGACGAAGCCGACAGCGTTGACCGCAAGGTACGCTCCGCCATCTTCACCGTGGAGGAACGTGACCGGCAGCTCTGGGGCGTAGCGGAATGCCGCGTCGCCGGGGAATTGTCGGACACCGAAATGGATACTTTGAAAGAGTTTATCACCGGACAGGCTTCGGACGGCTGGTGCGAAGGGTTTGAACAGAGGGAGATTTCCGTGGATGACGGCGGTGAATTGTATGTCCACTTTTGGAATTCAGACGAGTGGAGCATCCAGACGGAGCAGGAGCTTTTCTCCCCCAAGCTGGCGGAGGGACTGCCGGAGCTGTGCTTCTCCACCCTCCCCGGCACCGGTGAGCTCATCTGTATCAAGCGCGGTGAGAGCGGCTACTATCCCAGCGACTGGTCCACGAACGATCCAGCACATAACCGTGAGATAGCGGACTATAACAACGAGCGGCTTGGCGTTACCCCCGCGCAGGAGAAAGCCATGAAAACGGGTTCCATGTTCGGCTGGGGCGTCCCCGGCGCGGACCCCGCCTGCTATGAACAGAAACAGGAAATGGGAGGGATGACCCTTGGGTAAGAAAATACTGCGTGTGTATCTCGCTAAAAATGATACGCCGTATAGCGCAGCCTATGCAAAGCTGGAGCTGCCCGCCTCCCCGTGGGAGCTGTGGGACGCAATAGAAAAGGTGCGGCTGAAGGATGGCGAAGAGCTGTACGTGGAAATCGAAGATTACTACGATTTCAGCTGTCTTGCGCCCCATTTATCGGGGTTGGATATCACCCTCATGGAACTGAACAACCTCGCTGCCCACTTATCCGAGCTGGATGAACTCCAGCAAATTGGCTTCAACGGCCTCCTCCAAATCGCGGTGGAGAGAAAGCGCTGGGAAAACGCGGGCATTCTCACTGTGCAGGATATGCGGGATCTGTCAGTTTCCGCAGACTGCTGCCATGTGGCCGATGTAACAGACGATGCGCAGCTTGGTCGATTCTATGCGGAAAACGACTTTGTACCGGAGGTCAACGGTCTTCCGAATGAGCTGTTCGAAATGCTGGACTTTGCCAAGCTCGGCAAAAAGATGCGTATAGAGGAAGGGGGTGTCTACACCGGAAATGATTATGTGGTGCAAAGCCGTAACCTGCGTACCGCTCCGCCTTGCCAAAAAGGTCTGCCTCAGAAGCCGGATTACCTTTTTCGCCTGATGCTTGGATTGCATCCCGACATTGGTGATGACCGCACGGTGACGTTGATCCTTCCCGCAGCAGAGGCGGAGCTGCTGGACGCACAGGAACAACTCGGCGTGGAGGGCTGGGAGGGCGTCACGGTCATTGATTATGACGGGATCATCCCCTATGCGGCGGACTTCACCGACCTGCCCATGGAGCTGGAGGAATTTAACGCCTTCACCAAGGCCGCGCGGGACATTCCGAGATCCGAGGTGCCAAAGCTGAAGGCTCTGTTGGAGCAGTTCGAGGTACGGGACATCGAAACCGCCCTGTTCTTGACGGAGCATCTGGCGGACTACGTCCTCACGCCGGACTTGAGTTCCCCGCAGGAGGCGGCGCTGGACCAGCTCTGCTTCATCATGAACCGTGAAGAAGCCGTTCGGCTGATCCCGTATGTGAACCTCTTCAACTACGGCGAGACAGTCATCCATGCGGACAACGCCGCCCTCACATCCTACGGCCTGCTGCACCGCGCGGACTATGAACCAATGCTCTCACCCATACAGCAAAAACAGGAAAAGGAGATGACGATGCAATGACCAGGGAACAGATCCAACATGAAGGCGACCGGCCGCTGCCCTGTGCAGTACAGGAGGCATTCCAATGCAGACAGGATGCTCTGAGCGATGATGAAAAGACGATCCTCTCCGCCATGGCTCTGCAAAAGGGCGAGGCGGAGGCTGGGGAGATTTTCAGGGAGTCACCGGAGCATCTGCGTGATTACACGATCCTCAAGGGCGTCAACAGCTACGCCGCGCTGGGCAGGTACTACCTCGCCAATGAGACTGCCGTCCCGGAGGAGCTGTACGAATACATGGATCTTGGCGCGCTGGGCTGCCGCTATGAGGACGAGCACCCCGGCATGTTCATCGGCAGTGATTATGTGCAGTATCCAGCCGCCGAACAGAAACAGTCGATGGAAATGCAGGTAATGTAATCCCGTCAAGTCCCCGTCATGACCAAAGCGTAAGATCATTGTGGCAGGCACTGCTTTGCAATGTATGTAATGAGATCTTCCGGCGTGATCGTATCACCGGTGTGAGGTATCTCGCGCCATCTCTTCTGTACGGCAGGGTCAGGATTGCACATCGCGGCAATCATGGCAAGCCGGATCTCTTTTCGCACCTCTTCCACGGTAGTGTGATGTCTGCGGGCAACCTCCAGCAGAGCAGCATCGGCATTGATCTTCTTTTTCTTCATGATATCACTCCTATTGCTTTTTAGAACGGGTATCGTTCTTTTAGAACTACAATAGCACAGGAGTTTTAGGGAAAAGTGTCGAACGCAGTCGAAAAAACAGAGGTTTGCTAAAAAGCAAACCTCTGCACCGGTGTTACCGCAATTCGTTGATCAAAGTGTCCAGCACATTCATCACCTTGCGCTGCCCTTCTGGGGACAGGGCTTTCAATCGCTCGGAGAGCTCTGTGGCGTGAAGCAGCGTTGCCGCATCCAAATTATCCTGAAGCAGCTCGTCCGTTCCTACCTTGAGTACATTGGCAATGGCGACCAGCTTATCCAGCTTTGGTGCTTTGACTCCGCGCTCGACCACGCTCATATGGTCAACGCTGTAATCAACAGCGGCAGCAAGCTCTTCCTGCGTCATACCGGCACGCTCACGGGCGGCTTTGATTCGTTTTCCCAATGCGATCTGATCCATGTGCAATCTCCTTTTGAACGGAATCCGTTCTTAAATTATATTGGAGAAGCTGTTTGTTTCACAGGAGCACACAGAACGGCGACCGTTCTAAAAGAACGAAACAAGCAAAACAATACACCAAGGGGCCGTATTCCCGGACGGGGAAAAGCGGCCCCTTCTTTTTTGCGCTGATTTGACCTCCTGCTCCGGGATAACGGGCCCGGAAAGGAGGAACTGTGCCGATCAACAAAGCCCTTGCAGAGTATCTTGACCTCTACCACAAGGGCGAGGCGAACGCCGTCACCAGCCGGGAGCTGGAGTGTGCCTTCCGAATGCGCGGCTCCGAGCTGCGCCGGGAGATCAACGCCCTGCGGGGCGACGGCATCCCCATCTGCAGCTTTGACGGCGGCTACTACTATGCCGCCACCGAGGAGGAGCTGCGGCGCACCATCCGGCAGCTCCGCAGCCGGATCAAGAAAATCGCATTTGCGGAGCGCGGCCTGTCCCGCACCTTGCCTGACTATGAGGACACCGGTCAGCTCTCCCTCCCGCTGGAGGGAGGTGACACTTCTTGAACAGCTTTATTCCCTGGGTAGGCGGCAAGGGCAAGCTGCTGTGGATCATCAATAAGCTGATGCCGGACCGCTACACCCGCTTCATCGATGTGTTTGGCGGCAGCGGCACGGTGACCATGTGCCGCCCCATCCAGCGCGGCTGCATGGAGGTCTACAACGACTTCAATGACAATCTCACCAACCTGTTCTGCTGCGTGAAGAACCGCCCCATGGCACTGCTGGCGGAGCTTGGCTTCCTGCCGCTGAACACACGGGATGACTTCAATGTCCTCTATAAGTTCTTCTCCAAGGGCGAGTTCACGGACGACTACCTGCAGGAGGAGATGGATCTGACGGAGGTCTACCTCAAGCCGCCCGACGCCGAGGCCATCCGTGCCCTCATGCTGGAGCGTGCGCCCCGCGGGAGCATCCGCCGCGCGGCAGACTTCTTCAAGCTCATCCGCTACAGCTTCAGCGGCGGCGCCAAGTCCGTCGGCGGCAAGCCCTGCGACATCCGCCGTTTCTTTCACCTGATCTGGGAATGCTCCCGCAGGCTGGCGAATGTCATCGTGGAGAACAAGGACTTCGAGGAGGTCATCCGTCAGTACGACCGGGCAGGCGCCGTGATCTACTGTGACCCGCCCTACTACAAGGCGGAGAGCTGCTACGAGGTGGAGTTTCCCCCGGAGGATCATCAGCGGCTCCATGATGTACTGGTCACCTGTGAAGGATACTTCATCGTTTCCTACAACTACCAGGACTACATCTGCGAGCTCTATCAGGATTGCTATATCTTCCGCACCTCCCGTCCCAACAGCATGTCCCAGACGGCAGGCAGCGAATATGAGGAGATCGTCATCACCAATTATGACCCCCGCAAAGCCTGCTGGCAGCTCTCTATGGATAGTCTGCTGGGCGGCGATGGCGACACCCGCTACGAGCTGATCCATGAGCCGGAGCATCCCTTAAAAATCTGAATAATAAAAGGAGAAGCAGCATGAAATTTGTAAAATACAACGACAACAAGAGCGTCACCATCCCTCCCGCCGTTCTGACCGTCTGCGGGCTGGAGGACGAGGAAAAGCTGGAAATGGCCGGCGCCAGGGGCGCGGTCATTTTGTCAAAGAGCGAGATGACCGCCATGGAGATGGTGCGCACGATCCTCGCCCTGACGGACCGCTCCGGTCAGCTGATGCGGGAGCTGACGGACCTCTGCGGCAGCTGCGAGGGCTGCACCGAGGGGCACTGCACCTTCCGCGACGCGGACATCGAGGAGCTGATCCGCCCCGCCGTCACCGTTCCCGATTGGGCCAGAGCGGAAGCGGACATCGCGCCCGACGCCAAGCTGGACTGCCATGTGGACGAGGGCTCCGGTGTGATCACCGTGTGCGAGACATTTTACGACCACGACCTCTCCGATATTCCCGCCGAGCTGCTGGAGGCCCTGCGCAAGTCCGGCTGCTGCCTGTCCGTACTGGAGGATCTGCTGATGGAGGACGATGTCATCTACGATAAGTGATACCGTAGGTATTCAAAGAAGAAACGAGGCGAGAGATCCAAATGAATGAAACCTATCCCTACCCGTATTCCGCTGCTGAAGCCCGTAAGCGGAACGAACTTTCCCTTTGGCGGGAGAGCCACAAGGCAAACATCGCCTGCCGGGATGCTATCGAGGACGCCATCCGCCAGAATTTCGATGGCATGAACCTTCAGACAGATTGTTTAAAGGCCGTGCTGGACGAATACGGCTACAAGCGCACCGCATGGGTGCTTGCCAATACCCTGCATGAACTCAAGTGGGACGGGCGTTTCAGCTACGCCAACAAGCATTGGGCAGAGAAGATATATATTCCCACAGATCTCATCCACAACAGCGATTTTGTTGTCCGAAGCCATCCGGCCGTGCTGGATGGCTTCGTCAGTTTCTACCGCAAGGCGGTGCAGGCGTTAAATCTCTTCGGCGCGGAGCACTGTGTCGGTGACCGCGCCGAGCAGGACTATACCGGCAAGGTGCTGGTGCTGTCACCGGATACGCTGAAGGAATCCTGCTGGAGCCAAGAAAACCAACTCTGGTATGCCCATGACGGCTTTGGCTGTTCGCCTCACGCCATTGGGCGTTCGGTGCGCTGCACCTGCCTGGGTGACGGCGAGATGACACGCTGGAATCGGCACGAGTTCATCGGTGTGCTGGACGAAAAATACCTGCCGGACTGGGCGCGGGAGAAGCTCATGGAGCTGACCGCACCACGGCAGGAGGAACCGGCCGCAGGTGAGATGAAGCTGGAATGATCGGAGGTGAAATAAGTGCAGCGCATCTTCATTGATAACCATGACCGCGTCCTCTATTACAGCAATCCTGCCGGATACATCGCGGAAAAGGAGGCGGTGGTGGATACCATGTTCCAAACGCAGGAGCTGGAGCGTTTTCTGCAAAAGCAGGCGCTCACCATCCGCTGGGAGGACGGTGTCTATGACCGCCTCCTGCTGGGGCAGAGGGGCGGCCGCTTCGACCCGGAGGCTCCGCCCCTGAAAAGCTGCCGTGTGTGGCAGCTCACGCGGGACAGCCCCATCAATATGCGCTTCATCCCGTATGAAGCCCTGCTGGAGCGTTTCGGACAGCCTGACCGTAAGCACTACGAAACAGTCTATGACGGTCTGGTCGGGACCAATGACCCGGAGGAGATCTACATGCTCTTCCGCGACCCGGTTCCCGGCTACGACGGCCGACCCATCGGCATCTCAGATGTACTGGAGCTGTACGACGCCGACGGCAGCGAGTTCTACTACTGCGACCGCGTCGGCTTCCGGCAGATCGAGTTCGCGCCGCGGCAGGAAATGGATCTGTGTCCGTGAACTGAGCACCCGTCCGGGTGCTTTTTTCATATCAACACCAGAAATAGGAGGAAAGAAAAATGCCCAAGAACCAGACCAAAGCAAGCACCCCCGTTCCCGCGCAGGAAAGCCGGTCCCCCGTGTCCTTCGATGTCCGAGTCTATCCCGTGAAGGACAGCAAGTACACCCTCGCCAACGCCAATGTGGACATCAACGGCGTATTCGCCATTCGCGGCGTGAAGGTCATCCGCGGCGAGAAAGGCCCCTTTGTCGCCATGCCGCAGTACAAGGACAGCCACGGCGACTATCACGACATCTGCTTCCCCTGCACGAAGGAGGCCCGCCAGCAGTTCAACGACGCGGTGCTGAACGCCTACGAGCAGTCGCTCCGGCAGGCCCAGCAGCCGGACAATGCTCCCGCCGCGGAGCAGGTCATGTAAGTCACCCACAACATAAAACATATAATTAGGAGGAAAATGTCATATGAAGAAGTTTATCAAGAACACCGCCAATTCCATCCGCACCAAGGCCATCCGCCTTGCCGCCACCCGCCGCTCCGGTGAGGGCTACATCGACACCGCTGTCAAGATCCTCATCGCTGTGGTGCTGGGCGCGCTGCTGCTGGCGGGCCTCTACGCTTTGTTCGGCGATGTGGTCATGCCCACTCTGAACCAGCGCATCAAGGATATGTTCAACTACGCCGGCGCGCTGGGTGGCTGATCCGTGGCATCTGTCCTGCAGGGGACGCTGTTCCTCATCGGACTTATGAGCGCGGCATGGACGGATCTCCGACGCAGGCAGATCTATGACCTTTCCGGTATCATCATCGCAGGGGCGGGGCTGATTTCCTTCAGCCCCGCCCGGCTTCTCGGCCTGACGCTGGCCGTCCCATTTTGGCTGGCAAGCCGGAGAGGACGCGGCGGCATGGGAGATGTGCTCCTCATCGCCGCCTCCGGCTTCCTGCTGGGCTTTCTGCGTGGAGTCGCCGGACTGGTGCTGGCACTGGTGTTGTACTGCCTTTTCTACCTTGCAATAGCCGCCCTGCACAAGATCCGCAGGCAAGAGCGTCCACCGGAGAGCTATCCATTCGCGCCATTTCTTGCAGTGGGCTTCTTTACCGCATATATCATCTAAAACAAAGGAGGACTTGCTCCATGAGTATTTTCAAAAACCGCACGGTCATCGGCGTCATCTGCATTCTGCTGGCGTTGGTGATCTGCTTCGGCATCACGCCGCTGTTCAATCAGAGCATCAGCCAGAAGGCGGAGATCGTCCGTGTGACGAAGGACATTCACTCCGGCGAGCTCATCACCAAAGACATGGTCACAACGGCCGAGGTCGGCTCCTATAATCTCCCCTCCGGTCTTATGACCGCGAAGGACAATGTGGTGGGCAAATACGCCAAGGCGGACCTTGCCGTTGGTGATTATATTCTCGCCGCCAAGCTCTCGGACGCGCCTGCCGCCGAGAATGCGTATCTCTATAATCTGGATGGCACGAAGCAGGCCATCTCCGTCACCATCAAGAGCTTCGCCACAGGACTGTCCGGCAAGCTCCAGAGCGGCGACATCGTATCGGTCATCGTGGCGGACTACCCGGAGGACGGTGAAACCACCATCCCCGCCGAGCTGCAGTACGTGGAGATCATCTCTGTTACCGCCAGCACCGGCTATGACGCCAATACCGGTGAAGCCACAGGGGAGGAAAAAGAGCTTCCCTCCACCGTGACCTTCCTCGTTCTGCCGGAGCAGGCCAAGGTGCTGGCGGAGCTGGAGCAGGTCGCCAAGCTCCATTTAGCGCTCGTCTACCGCGGCACAACAGATGGCGCAAGGCAGTTCATCGAGGCGCAGGACACGCTCATTGAGGAGCTGTACGCAGAGCCGGAGGAAGATCCCATTGAGGAGGGCGAAGCTGCCGACCCCGCCGCAGCTACGACGGGGAGTGAGGTGACAGGATGAATTTCAGAAAGGCCAGCATCTTTCAGCGAGACACAGAGAAGCCGGAGGAGCAGAATGACAGCGGCGGTATGCTGGCGGTCTGGGGCAGCCCCGGCAGCGGAAAGACAATAACGGCGGTGAAAATCGCAAAAATGCTCTCCGCCAGGAAGAAAAATGTCATCCTTCTGCTCTGTGACATGGCCGCACCCATGCTGCCGTGCATCTGTCCCGCGGACGCTCTGGAGAGCAATGGCTCTCTTGCCGGCGTCCTGGCAGCCGCCCGCATCAGCGAGAACCTCATCAAGCATAACCTTGTCACCTTTAAGCGCAACAGCTGCCTTGCGGTATTGGGGCTGCTCGAGCGGCAGAACGAGTACAGCACCCCGCCCTTTACGCAGAAGCAGGTGGTAGAGCTGCTGGACGGCCTGCGTCAGATCGCGCCCTATGTCATCGTGGACTGCGGCAGCTACATTGCCAACGACATCCTCTCCGCCGTTGCGCTGATGGAGGCGGACAGTATCCTGCGCCTTGCCAACTGCGACCCCAAAAGCGTCAACTACTTTGCCAGTCAGCTCCCTCTGCTGGACGGGCCCGAGTGGGACATGGACAAGCAGTATAAGGTGGCATCCAATGTGAAGCCCTATCAGGCAGCGGACCACATCGGCAAGGTGCTGGGCGACACGGCCTTCGTGCTGCCCTATTCGCAGGAGCTGGAGGAGCAGTATCTGGCGGGCAACCTGCTTGCCGACCTCGCCCTCAAGGACAGCCGCCCCTTCCGCAAGGAGTTAGATCGTATCATCGCGGAGGTGTTTTAATATGGCTCTTGGCGAAAAGCGAAACGGCTCGGTCTTTGCCACAGCTGCACAGCGGCGGAATGCGGCGGAATATCAGGTCACCTCGGAGCCGGAGGTCGTCCCCGTAGTGGTGGACGACACGCCGCAGCGGACACTGAGCACCGACATTGGCACACTCGGGCGGGCGCACAATCTGTTCTTTACCCCGTCGGCAGAGGGCAGGGACTTCAATTCCGTGCTGCAGGAGGTGCAGGAGTACATCTCCGGTGCCTACGCCGCACTCATCACCGGGGGCGGCGAGGACTCCAAGGAACAGCTCATGCGCTACATCACCAAGTACCTGCAGGACCGGCGTATCGCCGTAGCAGGCATGACGCAGACGGAGCTGGTGGACGCCATCTATTCCGAGATGGCGGAGTTCGGCTTTCTGACCCGCTATATCTACGCCGACGGCATTGAGGAGATCAACATCAACTCGTGGCGGGATATCGAGGTGCAGTATTCGGACGGTCGAAGCGAAAAGCTCACGGAACACTTCGACTCGCCGGAACACGCCCTCGCCGTCATCCGCCGTATGCTCCACGCCTCCGGCATGGTGCTGGACAACGCCAGTCCTCTGGTCACGGGACACCTGACCCGCAACACCCGTATTGCCGCTATGAAGTCCCCCGTGGTGGATGAGGATGTGGGCGTTGCCGCCTCCATCCGAATCGTCAACCGCCACAATCTCAGCCGTGAGGATCTGCTGCGCAGCGGTACGGCCACAGCGGAAATGCTGGACTGGCTCTCCGTATTTTTGCGCTATGGGATCTCCATCTGTGTGGCTGGCGCCACCTCCTCCGGCAAGACCACGGCGGCAGGCTGGCTGCTGACCACGATCCCCAACAGTAAGCGTATCTTTACCATCGAAAACGGCTCCCGTGAGCTGGAGCTGGTGCGGGAGGAAAACGGTAAGGTAGTCAACTCGGTGGTCCACACCCTGACCCGCGACAGTGAAAATGAGCGTCAGCGGATCGATCAGATTGCACTGGTGGATATCTGCCTGCGCTTCAACCCAGATATCCTGGTGGTGGGCGAGATGCGCGGCGCCGAGGCAAATGCCGCGCAGGAGGCCGCCCGCGTGGGCGTGGCGGTGCTGACCACCATCCACTCCAACTCCTGCGAGGCGACCTACCGCCGCATGGTGTCCCTGTGCAAACGAGCCGTGGATATGTCCGACGAAACGCTTCTCAGCTATGTGACGGAGGCATACCCCATCGTGGTCTTCTGCAAGCAGCTGGAGAACAAGCAGCGCCGCATGATGGAGATCATGGAATGCGAGATCCTGCCCGGTGGCGAGCGTCGCTACAACACACTGTTTCGCTATGTCATCACGGAGAATCACATGGAGGACGGCAAATTCGTCATCGAAGGACATCACACACAGGTGAGTGAGATCTCCGGGAGTCTGCGCAAACGCCTGCTGGAAAACGGTATGCCTAATGAGGAGCTGCAGGCTCTTTTGAAACCCGAGAAGGAGGTGAACGCCACTTGACAGCCCTGCTGCTGACTGCGTGCGTCGGCATGATCACCGGCGCATTTCTTATCTTTCGCATCTCGCCCATGGGCTTCACGCTGGGTGTGTTCCGCCGGTTGACCGCCGGGCCCAAAAGCATCCGGGATGAGATCAACGAGACCACCCATCGCAAAAAGCCCGGCCTCTTCCGCCGTGAGATATCGGAAGCGCAGACGGTCCTGCAAGCCACCGGCAAGGAGGAACGCTTTCCCGTGCTGTGCGCGGCATCCCTGCTGCTCTTTGCCGTGGGTGCGGGCATCGCCATCATCATGAATAACCTCTTGCTGGTGCCGGTGCTGGCGGCCGGCATGATGTTCCTGCCCTTTTGGTACATCAAGCTCACGGCCGGACACTACAGGAAAGCTGTTACCGCCGAGTTGGAAACGGCGCTCTCCATCATCACCACGGCCTACCTCCGCAGCGAGGATCTGCAGACTGCCGTGGAGGAGAACATCAACTACCTGAACCCGCCCGTGCATGGAGTATTCCGCAGCTTCCTTCTGCGGATCAAGCACATTGACCCCAATATGGATACAGCACTGGTGGAACTGAAAACTGCCATAGACAATGAGGTGTGGCAGGAGTGGTGCGAGGCTCTTGCGGCCTGCCAGTATGACCGCAGCCTGAAAACCACACTCAACCCCATCGTAGCAAAGCTCTCGGATATGCGGATCATCAACGGCGAGCTGGAGAACCTCGTGTTTGGCCCCCGTAAGGAGTTTATCTCTATGGCGGCGCTGGTGGTACTGAATATCCCGTTGCTGTACTTTCTCAACAAGGACTGGTATGCAACCTTAATGACCACTGTTCCCGGCAAAGCGGTGCTGGCGGTCTGTGCTGCCGCTATCTTTCTCTCCTTTGCCAGAGTGGTCAAGCTGACCCAGCCCATTGAATATCGGAGGTGACGGACATGACGATCTTACTGTTCCTTTTCGGCGTGGCCGTTGCCGCGGGACTGTTCTTCATCTTGGCGGACATTCTGAAGCTGCCCCGTCTCTCCACGGAGAAGGCGCTCCTGTCCGCAGGGCGAGCCGAGAAAAAGCAGATGAAGTCTCTGGACGCGATCTTCCTTGGCTGGGCCATCAAGATCTCCCACTTCATCCGTATGGATGATTACAAGCGTCACCGCATGGAGCGCACGCTGAGTGCTGCCGGCATGGATATGACGCCGGAGGTCTACTTGGCCTATACCATTCTCAAGCCTGCCGCCGCGCTGCTGGCGGTCATTCCGTGTCTGCTGATCTTTCCTCTGCTCTCGCCCATCGTGGTGCTGCTGTCGATATTGCTTTACTTCAAGGAGAGCCGCAAGGCGGAGGAAAAGGTTGCAGAACGCCGCGAGAAGATCGAGGGTGAGCTGCCCCGCTTTGTTGCCACAGTGGAGCAGGAGCTGGGAGCCAGCCGCGACGTGCTGACGATCTTGGAAAACTATAAGCGTCACGCCGGTCCCGACTTCGCCCGTGAGCTGGATGTGCTGACAGCGGATATGCGATCGTCCTCTTACGAAGCGGCACTGGTTCGCTTCGAGGGCAGGCTGGCGTCGCCCATGCTCTCGGACATCGTGCGCGGGCTCATCGGCGTCCTGCGCGGCGATGACGGGCGCATCTATTTT
>ERZ779876.2446-NODE-2446-length-13293-cov-3.167095_pt1 | contig 13293 bp, 10 predicted proteins | sample MGYA00511068_ERZ779876 | MGnify/ENA primary metagenome ERZ779876 (study PRJEB29588, sample SAMEA1970858) | human gut metagenome | biome: human gut; feature: human-associated habitat; material: faeces | place: Denmark | collected 2008/2010 ...
AACAGGCAAGCCGCTGGCAACGACCGTTCACTGACTTTGCAAGGGTCTTACTTCTTACAACCCAAGCGCGGTCACCCTATCTGAAGCTGTAGGGCATCTGGAGTATCATTATGTTCTCTCCCCGCCGTGGGTTAGGGTCTGCCTTGACCTTGCTGTGCGCCCCACCGGGAAAGTAAAGTACCTGTTATGCTGTGTATTCAGTTGTAAAGGTGCTGGTACAGAACGAATCTGTAAGTCTAATATACGCCGACAATTAGCATTCTGTCAACAGCAAGTGCTAATTGTTTACGTGACGTTCACAATTCACGGCGACAATCCACCTATGATGGATTTCATCAGCAAAGCTTGCTCATCATTCAAAGCACCGCACACATCCATCAGCAGTTCCCGCTGGCGTATTGTTAACCACCGTTGCTGCAGTCGACTCGAATCCAGAACAAACACACCTCCACCTGCTCCAACTTTGGTGTAAATCGGATATTCCAATTCTAGCACACGAATATCGTTACGGATGGTATGGAAACTCACATCGAACTCAAAAGCAAGGTTTCCGACGGTATCATTTTGCCGCTCATAAAGGGCTGCAATCAACAGCCTGCGGCGCTTATATAATGAGAATCTTCTTTTCCCAGTTATCGTTGTGATGACGTCCTTCCCTCTGCAAGCAGCAAATTCTATCGTTTAACCGTACAATTAGTATTATATCAACCTTTGTTCAAAACGGAATCTCACACCATGCTCATGTAAGCAATCCCCAATAGCATCATTTTGACGTTCATAGTGAGCTACCATTAACTGTCAGTGCGCACATGGGGGAAAAAAGATTTTTCACATTATAGATTTCTGTACGAAATCAGCTCAATCTGATTGTCCTCCACCCATTTCACAATCTCAGGACTTGTTACGGCTTCCAAATCAGATATTCTGTAAAGATTGTACGAAGACAATTTCATGAGATTGTGATCAACAAATCCCATATGACCAACAATTAACGAATAATCTTTTTTCAGTAGCTCCTCGCTATGCATCAGGATATAGGTTTTTAATGATGATTTCAATTGATTTTCAGGAGTTGCAGGTTTAAGATACCACTCCATTTTAGGCAGTGTTGTCTCCAGCTTGAATATTTTATGAAAAACATCAAGTGAAAAAGGAATACCATATGCCTTTGCCAGTTCACTTTCGGCATGGATGATTGCCGGCGTAGCATAAGCATGCGGGTGTACATAGTCCGGTTTCCGTCCAAATAATTCAACAAACCGTTTGATTTGATTTTCCAGTTCAAGAATCACTTCCTCCAGAACTGCGTGTTCCTGATTTTCCGCTTTTGCATCCAAAGTGCGACTTTCATTGCTTGTATGAAAGGCACCATTATCCTGAACCAATGAAGGAATTAAATCAGGCTTCGTTAACGGCGTTCCCGTTGTTAAATTCAAATCAATTCCTAACGCAATTTTATCCAGATATGGCATGATCAACTTTCCGCATTCTACACTCCACGGCATATTCATAAACATACCTGTATTCCGAATTATGCCATTTTCAATACCATAAAGAATACCTCTGGCCACTGCCGGAGAAATTGCATAGTCATCTGATTGTACCAAAAGTTTCATTTTCAATCAACCTCGTAAGTATAGTGGTACAGCGCACCTATCAAATTGGCATCATTTCCAAATGTACATGCGCAGATCTCCGGTTTTGTGGTATGAATATACGGATATGTTTCATATATAGACTGCATTTTCTGATTGATTTTTTCTATTAGAATTGGTTGCTTGGAAATTCCGCCTCCAATCGATATTTTTTGCACATCGAGAATCAGCTGCAAAGAGAACAATCCCGTTGCAAGATTTGTGCAGAACTTATCTAAAACCAGACAAGCCGTCGGTTCCCCGTTAATTACATTTTCAAAAAATTCTTGTCCGGTGACCGGCTCGTCTGTGCAGCCTTTTTCTTGCGCATAATGTTGTAACAAGATTTTTGTGCTCTGATACTTTGACCAAATTGTTTTCGTTGTGTACGCCTCTGTCCAGTTTGTACTTATTCCAGACAGTTCTCCCGCATAGCAAGATGACCCACGGTACAACTTTCCATCAATAATGACAGACCCACCGATTCCCGTCCCTAATGTAATAACCAAACCATTTTTTACGCTTTTCATGCTGCCCTTCCACAGTTCAGCCAATGCTGCACATTTAGCATCATTTTCAATGCTAAAATTGCAATCCATACGCTCTTTTATAAGTTTGGTTATATTTATGTCACTCATGTAGCGTAGAGATCCGCCAATAAAATAAGTCTTTTCCTTTGCATTGTAAGATCCTGGTGCACTCATAACGATTGTATGTGTTTCAGATTTGTACTTTTCAAAAATATGTTCGATTATTTTCAAAAAGTCATTTGCACCGTTCTTCGGCGTGGGGAGACTCCCCTGCTCAAGAATGACAGCTTCCTCTGTCACCAAACCGTATTTAATATTTGTGCCACCAACATCAATAGCCAAATACTTTTCCATTGCGTTTCTCCCTATCATTCATTAAAATTCCAGATCTTCTCCATTTGATTCAATACACTTCTTATACCAGAAAAAACTGTCTTTTTTGATGCGCGAAAAGTCACCACGACCATCATCGTCACGGTTCACATAGATATAACCATAGCGTTTTCTGAACTCGCCTGTGCCAGCAGAAACCAAATCGATTGGTCCCCATGAAGTGTACCCCATCAAAGGAACACCATCCTCTACAGCGCGCTTCATTGCCTCAATATGTGGCTTTAAGTAAGCAATCCTATATTTGTCATGCACCTTTCCATCTGCTGTCAATTGGTCCATTGCACCTAGGCCATTCTCAACGATCATAAGCGGAGTTTCCGGATAGCGGTCCGTTAGCCGCATCAGCGTATAATAAAGTCCATCCGGGTCAATTTGCCATCCCCATTCACTTGCTTTTAAATACGGATTTTTTGCCCTGAAGCTCATGTTCCCATGAGTTTTTTCAACATTCGGATTTGTCGTAATGCAAGAAGATGAATAATAGGAAAATGAATAGAAATCAACAACACCCTCTTTCAAGATTCGCTTATCATCGAGATCATCGATGAAATCTGCCTGCACGCCATAATCTGCAAACATAGATTTTGCCCAGCACGGATATTTCCCCCGGACTTGCACATCTCCGCAGAAGTCATATTTTTGATGTTCCTTCTTTTGATAGAACAGCATATCTTTAGGGTCTGGCGTCAGCGGGTACATTGTCCCATGCGCAATCATAGTACCGAATTTGAAATCCGGGTTGATTTCGTGACCGGCCTTTACGGCCAGCGCACTTGCTACGAACTCGTTATGGAGTGCTGTAAAACATTTTTGTGGATCATGCTTTAATTTTGTTACGGGAATTCTCTCCTTAGAACGAATATCCTCATCCTCCAACAATCCCAAACAATACAAATCGCCCATACCCGCATTCATCATCGCCATGTTGATTTCATTGAAGGGAATCCAGTACTTTACCTTATCTTTGTATCTTTGGAAGCATGTTTTTACATACTTCAAATATAAATCAATGGTTTTCCGGTTATAAAAGCCATGATATTCTGTGACAATATGCCATGGTATTTCATAATGACACAGCGTCACCAACGGCTCAATATTATATTTTTTACATTCATCAAAAAGAGCATCATAAAATTGTAGTCCTGCCTCGTTTGGCCGCTCATCATCTCCATTTGGAAAGATTCGTCCCCAGTTAATAGAGGTTCGGAAGCACTTAAATCCCATCTCAGCAAATAAGGCAATGTCCTCTTTGTAATGATGGTAAAAATCCACAGCTTGGTGACTTGGATAAAACGCTGTTGTATCTATCTGTGGCAGAAATGTACGAGGTGTATTCAAGCTGCCGCCAATTAACATATCCGGAACAGACAAGCCTTTTCCGTCGGTAAGATAGGCTCCTTCACATTGGTTTGCAGCTACTGCACCGCCCCAAAGGAATTTTTTCGGAAAGCTCATTATTATTCCTCCCCAAATTATATTTTTCTACATTGTTACTGCGAAAAAACGCAGAGAGCCCACATTCCTGCAGGCTCTCTGCTGTTATAGCATCTCCCTGACAAGGCCATCAGGATCGTATTTTTATCAAAGATATATATGGCAAGCGAAAAGTTTAGATAACATTTCTCCGCTCCACAGATATCCGCAAGTTATTAGTTTTTGCTTGAAACAATCTCTTTTCCATATCCCAAAACCATGCCGAGCACAAACGAAACGACAAAAGCAACAATCATGCCAATAGCACCGGCCACCGCGTATTCACCAAAACGCAGGAAATTGAGCCATACGAAGCCAACTCCGGAGAACAGCGTTACTTTTGCGCCAAGAATATACATAACAACAGCGCCGCATGCGGCACCAGCCATTTGATAAGCCAGAACTCGCTTCTCAACCAGCGTAATGCCGTATAGTGCAGGCTCACCAATATTTGCCGAAATCATAGTAATAAAGGCGGTCCAACCAAAAGCCCGTTTATCCTGATTGTTGGCACGAATTGCATAAGAAAGGATGGCACCCACATGGGCTAAGGAACTGGCAATAGCACCCGGAGATACAATAGCATCATACCCCATCTGCATCCAAACGGGAAGCAGGGTCATCATCAACGGCATGTGCATGCCAAACATCATCAGGAACAGCCAGAACACAGCCACAATAACGATTGCTACAATACCAAGGGTATCATTCATCCAAAGAATCACGTTGACAAGCAGCTGCATGATTGCGTTGCATGCAGGTCCACAAATGCAGAGCGCCGCAGGGAACGCAAGTACCATAATCAATACGGGAACACCTACAACGCGGAAATGATCCGGGACAATTTTCTTGACAAATTTTTCAATATACGAGATGACCCATGTACTTAATACAATCGGAATCACGCTACTGGTATAATTGATCAGCTGCATATTGAAAATGCCATACAGCTTAAAAGTTTCTCCTGCATTTATGATGTCCAGCATATCCGGGTGAATCATAACAGCGACAACCATCATAGCATAAAGAGGTGTGGCATTAAATTTCTTTGATGCCGTATAGGCAATAAAGAAAGGCAGGAAATAGAATACAGCTGTGTTAACCAAGTTGCAGAAAATGTACAGCTGGTTGTCTTCTGTAAAAACGCCCAAGTTCGTTGGTCCAAGCAGAACGGCAACCATTTTAAAGATACCGGCTGCAATAATTGCGGGAAGTATGGGAACCAAGCTCCCGGATACGGCATCAATAATACCATTTGCCACACTCTTTGGCGTAATTTTCTTCTTGGTTTTATTTTCTTTATCTGCGTCTGCATTTTGTTGGACAGGTTCCTGGCTTTCAAAGTTGCCTACAGCGCACACTTCCTTATAAACCTTGTCAACAGCAGAGCCGATGACGATTTGTAATTGTGTATCCGTATCAATGACACGAATCACGCCGTTAATTTCCTGGAGCTTCTTCATGTCAACTTTGGCGTTATCATTCATGACAAAACGAAGCCGTGTCATGCAGTGTGAGACATTCTCAACATTCTGACTGCCGCCAATAGCTTCCAGAATGTTTACGGCCAACTGATTATAGTCCATAGCCATTTGTTTTCCTCCTAATATTTATATCTTAGCAAATTTCAGTTGTAAATTGTAGAGGCTTCTATACATTAATTTTGTGGGTCTGTAATCGACTCACCATTTGTAGCAATCACCTGTTTATACCAGCCAAATGATTTTTTTCTAGTCCTCCTTAGAGAGCCTTTTCCCGTATCATCTCGATCCACATAAATGAAGCCATATCTCTTTTTCATTTCTCCTGTTGCAACAGACACCAAATCGATTGGTCCCCAGCAGGTATATCCCATAAGAGGAATACCATCGAGCTCTACTGCCTTTTTCATTTCCAAAATATGCTCTCTCAGGTAATGGATGCGGTAGTCATCTGCCACATATCCGTCTGCATTGGGCTGATCTATTGTACCCAAGCCATTTTCAACGATAAATAAGGGCTTTTGATATCTGTCATAGATTTCATTCATCGTAATTCGCAATCCGATGGGATCAATGAAACGTCCCCACGGCTCATGCTCTAGATAGGGATTGTCTGCAGATTTGAGCAAATTGGAATCATATTTTCCCTTTGCATTTGCTTCAGCTACCCTCGTTGAGTAATATGAAAAAGAAACAAAGTCCGCAGTATTCTCTTTTAGGATAGCCTTGTCCCCTTCTTCAAATGGGATTTTAAAGCCATACCGCTCAAATTCCTTGATTACATACTCAGGATACTCACCGCGTACCTGAACATCCGTAAACATATAGTGTTTACGATTCTCACTCTGGGCCGCCTGTACATCCAAGGGATTGCATGTCTTCGGATAATAAATTCCTGCATTGAGCATGCAGCCGATTTTTGAATTTGGAATCATCTCATGGCAGAGTTTTGTAGCCCAAGCGCTTGCAACCAAAACATTATGTACAGCATTATATATCGAGACATAACGATTTTCACCGCGCTCAAATACAATTCCTGCGGACATAAAGCATGCACTTGTCATGATATTGATTTCATTAAAGGTAATCCAATATCGTACTTGCTGCCCGTACTCAGCAAAAAGTGTTTTGGTGAGCTTTATATAAAGGTCAATGAGCTTTCGGTTTTTCCAGCCCCTATACTTAGTTACCAGATTCATCGGGATATCATAGTGTGTAATTGTTACGACAGGTTCAATTCCATGTCTATGACATTCTGCAAATACGTTTCGATAGAAAGCGATTCCCTCTTGATTTGGCCTTTCATCATCCCCATTCGGGTAGATACGACTCCATGAAATCGAAAGCCGAAGCGCTTTGAACCCCATTTCCGCAAACAGTTCGATATCTTCCTTATAGTGATGATAGAAATCAATTGCATTTTGTGCTGGATAATAGTGTTCATTATCCGGAGTCAACATTTGAAGATCACCCTTAATTACCGCAAGGCGATCCTCTCCATAAGGAAGTACATCTGCATTAGAAAGGCCGCGTCCGCCTTCGTTCCACCCTCCTTCGCATTGGTTTGCTGCAATCGCACCGCCCCATAGGAAATTTGTTGGGAAAGACATTCCTTTTTTGTTCCTCCTTTAGATCGTACATCTGTTATTTGATAGTTACCTTTTCCTTATTGATAAGCGCGCTTTTTCATAAGAGAATCTTTCGCACAAGACACACCGACCATGTTGGGTATCTTCTGCGATTGCAATCATATTATAGCGCGTGTTGCACGGTTTTGCAACATTTGCTGCACGTTTTTGTAAGCATGCACAGATATTTTTGCACGTTTTTGGTACATTTGCTTTTGCAAAAACGAACTGTTTGCCCAATTCAGTGTCTTTCACTGGACATTTGCACGTTTTTGCTATATAATATGGATGTTAGAATTTTGTATCAAGGGGGGGCCGTGCAATGTCGGTTCTAAAACTGCTCGAAGAAAATCTTTCAAATTTTTCCAGAAATGAGCGCCGTGTAGCAGATTTTATTTTGGCACATCCGAAAAGTATAAAAGAATTATCCTGTGAGGCAGTATCTGCCACATGTAATGCAAGCCGCAGCACAGTCCTTCGACTGTGCCAAAAGCTCGGTTATCAGGGCTACTCCGATTTTAAGTTTGCACTTCTAAGCGATCTGGAAAATACAGAAAGTGCATTACCAACAACTTCCCCTCAAGACCATTTGGCACAAGAAATTCCACATGCAATTTCCTACTATTTCCATGAAATAATGCAAATGGAAAGTTTGCTTGATTCCCAGATACTTGATACTGCCATTGATGCAATCTCACACGCCAATCGCGTAATTACACTTGGACTGCTTCATTCTGCCGTTTCTGCACAACAATTTGCGTTTCGGTTAAACAAATTCGGTGTTGATGCCCACGCAATAAGTGATTATACCATTATGGCAAGTTATGAGAGAATTCTGAAGTCGGGCGATGTCGTTGTTATATTCTCAATCAGCGGTCGCGATACATATATCTCTCTTGCTGAAGAGTACCGGAAAAATCGTGTAAAAGTAATTCTCATAACAATGACATCAAATTGTAGTCTCTCAAATTATGTGGATACGCTCATTGCCATTCCGTATCCAGCCAGTATATCTGGAATGTACCCTATGGACGAGGCTCCAATATTTTTTATGGTGATTGAAATGCTTATCGAGTCTCTACACCAAAAGCTGCAACAATTGGTGTGATTTGTAAAGTCCTTTTTACTGTTGGACAAATTCGTACAGCATGCAATCATGGTTTGGTTTAAAATATTTACAATGACTAATGTTCCTGCCCATCTGTGAACGGTTTGTTATAGGGGTTATTTTGACCACCATTTGACTACTACTGTGCAGCAGCACCGCAAAATGCCAAAAAAGTCTGTTGTGACAACCACCAGCAGGCTTTTTCTCGTTTTGGGCGCAACTGTGCAAAACTAACAGAATTAACGTCTTAACGTCGGTCTACACCGCCTTGTCGTAGTTCTCCGACTGAATACCTATTTTCAACTGCGCTACTTTATATTTTGCACAACTAAAATCGCCGTATTATCGTTTGTATTTATGTCATGCTGTTCGATTTTTTCATCTCTATTGAGGGTCGTTTTTTGCGATGTTGAACTACGACTCTTGAGCGATGCTCAACTCAGCTAAACTTCTTCTAAATGTATCTTGCGCAAGCCTTGATTTTTGTATAAGATAAGAATATACAAATATTATTTATGCGCCGCAGATATGTTTGGAGGGCTGTACATGAATGACGCCACAGAAATCTACATCTTAAAAAAACGCATTGCCTATCTGGAAAGTCTTCTCTCAGCCCACAATATTTCCTTTGATGCTCCGGATGTTCCCAGTAGTCAAAGTATAATTGCCCCGATTTCTGCGGTCATCAGCCCAACCCATGCCCGTTTCTTCTATTCCTTATTCCACGGGCGCAGTGACGTCTACGCCAAACGTGCGGTGATGAAAAACGGAAAAGCCGGGTATTTTCCTGTCTGTGAAAATCTGTGGCGATACGGCGTCTGCCCAAAAACAGACCGTCAAAAGGTCAAGTGTGCGTCTTGTCCCAATCGCAGCTGGGCTCCGCTGAATCAACGCGCATTGATGGCGCATCTGACCGGAGAAAAATCCGATGGCAGCGACGTGATCGGCATCTATCCTCTGCTGCCGGATGACACCTGCCGGTTCCTCGTTTTTGATTTTGATGACCATGAAGCATCCCCCGGCACGGTGTGGCAGGAGGATGTGGATGCTTTGCGCCAAATTTGCAGCCAGAACAGTGTGCCTTGCTACGTGGAACGTTCCCGTTCCGGCAGCGGCGCACATGTCTGGCTGTTTTTTGATGCACCGATTCCCGCCGAGCTGGTTCGCAGATTCGGATCAGCGTTGCTTACTAAGGGCGCGGAATCCGTCAATTTAAAAGACTTCAAAACCTATGACCGTATGCTGCCTGCACAGGAGCATTTGCCCGAGGGTGGTCTTGGCAACCTGATTGCGCTGCCGCTGCAGGGGCAGGCGCTTCGGCAGGGCAATAGTGCATTTGTGGATGAAAGCCGGAACGCCTATCCCGATCAGTGGGAATATCTGAAATCCGTACAGCGGATCAGCAAGGAATTTGTAGAGAGAAAAACAGCACTATGGAGTGCGGATGGTGAATTAGGTACACTTTCTAAAACAGAAGATATAGAAGATACTGAAAAGCCGTGGGAAAAATCATCTCAGGCGTTCCATTCGGAGGATGCCGGACAGCCGCTTTCTATAACGCTTGCCAACGGCATTTACATAGACACAGCAGGCTTAAAGCCTCGTCTGCAAAATGCGTTACGGCGGCTGGCGGCAAACAGCAATCCAGAGTTTTACAAAAAGAAAGCGCTGGGATTTTCCACTCGCAATATTCCCCGCATCGTTTTCTGCGGTGAGGATGTCGGCAGCTATATTCATTTGCCGCGCGGTTGTGCAGAAAAGTTGACCGCGCAATTGGACTCTGTTGGAATTTCCTACACAGTAAGTGACGAACGCCAGACAGGTCGCGAAATCAAGGTGGATTTCAAAGGCACTCTATACTCCCGGCAGGCGGACGCCGCCGCGAAAATATTGGAACATGATATCGGCGTACTCTGCGCCGCAACTGCCTTTGGTAAGACCGCTGTTGGTGCGTATCTGATAGCACAGCGCAAGGTCAACACGTTGGTTTTGGTTCACAACTCCGAGATTATGAAAAACTGGGTGGAAGATTTTGAAAAGTTCCTGCAAATCGACGAGGATCTGCCGGAGTACATCACCCCAAAAGGGCGGCGCAAAAAACGTAAAAGCGTCATCGGCACACTGTCCGGCGGACGCAATACGCTGGGCGGGATATTGGATGTTGCCATGATCACGTCCCTTGGGCAGAGCGACGACGTAAACCCGCTTATCAAGAATTACGGCATGGTCATCATGGACGAGTGCCACCACGCCGGGGCTGCTATTGCTGAAGATGTGTTGAACGTCGTTAATGCAAAATACGTTTACGGGCTGACTGCTACACCCAAGCGCGACGATGGGCAGGAGCAAAAAATCTTTATGCAGTTTGGTCCCATCCGCTACCGCTATACAGCCAAAGACCGCGCGGTTGCGCAAAATGTACGGCATTTTGTCTACCCGCGTTTTACGCGCTTGTTCGCGCCAAACGCAAACAAACTCAGCTACAATCAAGCCCGCCGTGCCGTGGTGGGTAGCGCGGTACGCAATGAACTGATTCTGACCGATGTAGTTTCCTGTCTGCAAGCTGGCCGCACACCCTTGGTGCTGACCAAAGAGAAAGAACATGCGGCGTTTTTGTACGCACAGCTGAAACCTAAAGCCGACCATACTTTTCTTTTGCAGGGCGGCAGCAGCGCCAGACAAAAAGAAGATCTGCGCGCCGAAATGTGGGCAGTTCCTCCAAACGAAAGTGTTGTGCTGGTGGCCATCGGGCAGTACATTGGCGAGGGATTCAACTTTCCACGGCTGGACACGATGATGTTGACGATGCCCATTTCGTGGCAAGGCAACGTGGAGCAATATGCGGGTCGTTTACACCGCGATTACGAGGGTAAGCGAGATGTTATCATCTATGACTATGTAGATGCGCACATTCGTGTGCTGGAGTCCATGTATTACAAGCGATTGTGCACCTATAGGCGTATAGGATATGAAATTCTTGCTGCTCCTAACGAGGAAAAGCAGACTGTCAACGCAATTTTTGACAGCGAAAGCTATCTGCCTGTTTATGAAAAAGACTTGATGCAGGCACGCAAGAGCATCTATATTGCAAGCCCCGGATTGAACAAAAACAAGGTTCGGCGATTGATTGCGCTGGTAGAGGAGCAGCAGACTGCCGGGGTGATTGTGACTGTCATAACGCAACCTGCCGAGAGTTACCCCCAGACTCGCGTAGAGCCAACCAAAGCGCTGCAAACTGCGCTGACGGCGGCGGGGATTTACGTTGTGCCACAACCCGACCTGCACACCCATTTTGCAGTTATTGATCAGGAGATTGTGTGGTACGGCAGTACCAACCTACTATCACGCGATAAAGAAGATGACGGTCTGATGCGTATTGGCAGCAGGGATGTGGCGCTCGAGTTGTTGGAGGAAATAGGTCGATAGTTTGGCAAACAGGATTTACGCCGTTGACTTTTTCACGGTATCGTGATATTCTGCTTATCACTCGGTTCTATGGCCTTACGGTCAAAATGTACTTGCTTGGCAAAGAGCACAATCCGCCGCATATTCACGCCATCTATAACGATGATGTTGCAGCCATTGACTACATGACAGGTGAAGTTCTTGAAGGCTATCTCCCTCCGAAAGCGCTGGCTATGGTGCGCGAATGGATTGCGTTGCATAAGGATACTTTGCAGGAAATCTGGGAAACGCAAGAGTTTAAGAAAATTCCGCCACTGGAGTAAGGAGGTTTCTTCTATGTTCCATAAGGTTAAAAGTGTATCACCTCTCCCTAATTATAAACTGAGCGTTGGATTTAGTGAGGGCATTGTAAAATTATATGACATAAAGCCTCTGTTTGAAAAGATTCCTGCGTTCACCTATCTGAAAGAGCACCCCGAAGAGTTTGCCTGTGTCAGCGTTGATGTCGGCGGCTACGGCATTATCTGGGGCGATGAATTGGACTTGTCCTGTGATGAATTATGGGAGCATGGTGAGCAGGTCAATACACCTTTTGATGGATTGATGTCTTTCGGGGATGCAAGCGAATTGTGGGGGCTGAGTGAAAGCACCTTGCGAAAAGCCGTCTCTTACGGAAAACTTGTGAACGGCGTAGATGTTTGTAAGTTCGGAAAGCAGTGGGTTGTATCAAAAGCAGCTATGAAAAGAGCTTATGGTGAGACTAAGAGGTAATGATCCTTTTCCATCTGTTTGAAAAATTGACCACCATTTGACCACTACTGTGCAGCGACACCACAAAATACCGGGAAAGCCTGTTGTGATAACCGACAACAGGCTTTTTCTTGTTTTGGCGCCAAATGTGCAGAACCAATAAAGTTCACGTTTCATCGTCAGTCTATACCACCATGTCGTAGTTCTCCGACGCCAGGTGCCGGGGGTTCGAATCCCTTCGGGCGCACTTAAAAAGAGGCTGTTGCACAAGGAAAAAATCCAAGTGCAGCAGCCTCCTGTGTTGATGAAGGAGAAACGAAGGGAATATCCAGTTACAGGTTCAGTTCAAACTGTTCCACAGTAATGGTTGCCTGACCGTCTGCAGCAAAGGTGATGCCATCGGCGGATTGCGGGGTGTAGATCCACGCTGTCATCGTCTGCTCGCCATCGTTGACAAAAACCTCCACGCTGTTTTTATCCAGCAGGATGCGAAGCTTGAGAGCGCCGTTTTGGCTGCGCACCTTGCAGCTGCGGGTATGCACAATATCGGCGCGGGAACCGGCACAGCTGCGATCCAGCGTCAGCAGCGAGGTGTAGGGGTCATAGGTCAGGCAGGTGTGATACGCTGCATCAGCTGCCAGCTTAACGGTAAAGCTGCGGTATTCGCCCGCTGCCACGGTGACGGTCAGGTCGGCAATGCGCCCGCCGATGCCAGCCAGCGCAGTTTCATTCTGTACAGTCACATCTTCGTGCAGAGTGCGCTTACCGTGGGCGGCATCCAGCTCCCGAACCGGGGTCTGCACAATGTGTCCGTCCTTCAGATGCAGCTCGCGCGGGCAGATGGTCTGCCCGAACCACTTGCATCCCTGCGGCTTATCCTCGGTGTCCGAC
>ERZ779876.2449-NODE-2449-length-13282-cov-7.911545_pt1 | contig 13282 bp, 8 predicted proteins | sample MGYA00511068_ERZ779876 | MGnify/ENA primary metagenome ERZ779876 (study PRJEB29588, sample SAMEA1970858) | human gut metagenome | biome: human gut; feature: human-associated habitat; material: faeces | place: Denmark | collected 2008/2010 ...
CGGCGCACCTGCTGCAATTCGGGCGAAGCGCTGTCCTTCACCTCGCCGCGGTCGTCGAGAATAGCGTCGATCGCCCGCACGATTTCGGGAAAGAGCGTCACGCGGCGGCTCAACTCCCAAAGGCGCGGATAGCGTGCCCCGCCCCGCCCCAGGATGAACTCCGCGATCGCCCCGACGGTAACGAGCGCCTTGCGCAGCTGATCCGCTTCGGCAGCGAGCAGATAACTCCCTTCGACCCGGATTTTAGCCACCAGCGGCGCAGGATCGGGATAGTCGCCGTCGGGAAAGTCGCGTTCGAGCATCAGCAGCGAACGCATTTCGTTCATCAGCGACAGGCGGCGTTCGATCTCATCGGCCGAGGTCGAGAAACCCTCCTCCGCCAGCTTCGCTTTCGCCGAAGGGGTGGAACAGAGCGCCGTCACCTGCTCGCGGATGCGGTCGAAACCTATTTTCTCTTCGAAATTCGCAGGATAAATCATCGTCCGATAGCCTCTTGTAACGACAGCACCGCGCTATCGGGCCGCCGGCAGCGAGTCGCCCGCCGAGATCGCCGCCTCTTTCGTTTTCACCTTCTCGCCCTTGTCCTTGCGACCGAAGAGCGAGAAATGAACATACCGCTTGGGGTGAGCCTTCAAATCTTCGAGCAACGCCGCCAGATTGGCGCTCGCCGTCTCCAACGACTCGTAGAGCCGCGGATCGTTCATCAATCGGCCCACCGTGCCTTTCCCCTCGTTGATGCGGGCCACGGTCCGATTCAATTCGCCCAGCGTCGTGCGCAGGCCGAGCGACAGCGAATCGATGTCGGCCTCGGTCAGCTGCTGCGAGAACCGGTCCAGATTGGCGATCATCGACGAGAAGCGCTCGGAGTTCTCGCCCAGCGCGGTCGAAAACTTGCCGATGTTGTCGATCGCCGTCCGCAAACTGCCCTTTTCGGCCGCCAGCACGGCGTCCATATTGCCCGAAATCGAGTTCAGGTGCGTCAGCGTCCCGTCGATATTTCCCTTGTTGTCTTTCAGCACGGCGTTGACGCTTTCGAGCGTGACCGACAGGTTGTCCATCACCCGCGTCAGACGCTCCTTCACGTCGGCCAGTTCGGTTCCGGCCGCCGCCAGCATGTCGCGCGTCTCGGCCGCCACGAGCGTGTCGCCCTTCGACAACAGCTGCGGGCTGTCGCCCATCTCGATGGCGATCGCCTTGCCGCCCATGAAACCGTCGCTGTAAATGCGCGCCTTGGAGTCGCGCGGAATCCGGAAGGAGCGCCGCACGGTGAGCTGCAACACGACGTCGCGGCTCACCGAAGGATCGAAGCCGATCGCGGTGACCGTCCCGACCTTCACGCCCTGAATGGTGACGGGCGTGGCGGTCTGGATCCCGCTGATCTCCGGATAAGCCACATAATAGGGAATGTTGCGGCTGAAAATATCGATGCCGCTCAAAAAGCGGATGCCGCCCCACAGGCAGCCCAGCATGACGACGGCGAACACGCCTATCTTTACCTCTCGTCTCATAATTCGGAATGTTTATCGGGCGATCGCATCGCCTTCGTAACGCACGATGTAAGCGTCGCCGAAGCTCTTCTTCACCTGCGACAGCGCACGCTTGGCTTCGGCCTGCGTCGCGTAACGACCCACACAATACTTATAACGGTAGCGGCCCGCGGAACGCAGCTCGATCACCTTGTTCTTGTAGCTCTTGAATTGCCAGTCATTGGATTTCAGACGCTTGGTGCTGGCAAGAATCTGAATCGTATAGCCGCTCGACGGCTTCTTCGCAGCAGCGGCCTTCGCAGGCTGCGGAGCGGGTTCGGACACAACGGGCGCCGGTTCGACCGGGGCCTGCGTCGTGGCGTCGTCGCACTCTTCGACCAATTGCATACCCCGCACGAAATTCACATAGTCCTTCACGGCGTTGAACAGCGAACGGGCGATCTCGTTCTGTCCCTTCTCGGAACACATGTAGCGCAGTTCTTCGGGATTGGACATGAAACCGATTTCGGTCAGCACGCCCGGCATGTTGGTCGCATAGAGTACTTTGAGCAGTTGGGGTTTGGTCTTGCGCACGTACCGCCCCGCCTGCTTGTAGTTCTTCTCCAACAGCCGCGCCATCGCCTCGCTGTACTCGCCGTAGGTGAAACGCAGATTGGAGATATAGGCCCGCACGATCGCCGCCGTGCGCTGGTCGCTCATGTCGATGAACTCCTCCTTGTTGTTGGCGAAGAGCACCTCGTCGTTGATGCGCTGTTCGAGCGGGCTTTCGCCCATGATGAGCGTCTCGACGCCCCGCGCCGCCGCGGTGGGCGCCGCGTTGGTGTGAATCGAAAAGAACAGGTCGCCCTCGGCCTTGTTGGCGATGTCGGCCCGCGCCTGCAAATCCTTGGTCAGCGACTCGGAAAACTGCTTGTCGGTCTTGCGGGTGTAGACCACCTTCACTTCGGGAAGTTCCCGCTCGATAAGCGCGCCCAGTTTGAGCGCCACTTTCAGGTTGAGATCCTTCTCGTAGATTCCGCGATAGTGCGCTCCGGGAAATTTCGGCCCGCCGTGGCCCGCATCGATGACGATAACCCGTACCCCGCGCGCAATATTTTCCGCTCCGGCTCCGTTCGCACTCAGTGCGAAGCATACGCAAAGCGATATGATGAAAACCAGACGCCGCATGGCAAAAGTGGGATTAACTATGGTGTTTCTCTAATTTTTTACCTATCTTTGTCGGATGCAAAATCGGCCTCAGACAATCACGAAGGCCCGATTCCGGCGGTTTTGCCGACTCGTCGGCAAAGGTATGAATTTTTTTGGAATTTTGAAGCGATTTTCATTAAAATATCTCGCTGCGGCGTTCGTCGTCGTTCTCTTCACGGAGATGGTTTTCGGCTTTGCCCCCCACACCGCGATACAACGTCCCGCAGAGACGGACGTCGCCGTTGCCGACAGCGGATCGACCGATAACGACCGCAGGGCGCAGCGCCTCTCGCGGCGCGAACGCCGCCGCATGAAGCAGGCCGCCGAAGCCCAGGAGCCGCCCGTCGTCTCCGATACGCTCGTGTTGCAGGCGGATTCGCTCCTGCCGCCCGACTCGCTGCGGGTGCCGTCCGATTCGCTCCAACGCGACACCACGCGCCGCAAAAAGGAGGGCGGAGCCTTCCTCGAAGACATCATGAACGGCAAGAACACCGACTCGCTGGTCTACGACATCCGCAATAAGATGGTCTACATCTACAACGAGGGCGACATCAATTACCAGGACATGAACCTCAAAGCCGACTTCATGCGCGTCAACATGGACACCCGGGAGATTTACGCCTACGGGAAGCCCGACACGCTGGAAGGGCAGCCCACGGTCACCCGACCCGAATTCACCGAAGGTTCGGCCTCGCCCTACAAGATGGACACCATCACCTACAATTTCAAGTCGGGCAAGGCCAAGATCAAGGGCGTGGCGACGCAGGAGGGCGACGGATGGCTCATCGGCGGCAGCGTGAAGAAGATGCCCGACAACAACATCAACATCCAGGGCGGCAAATACACCACCTGTGACCAGACGGATCACCCCCACTTCTATCTGGCCATGACCAAGGCGAAGGTGATTCCGGGCAAGAAGGTGGTCACCGGCCCCGCCTACCTGGTCATGGAGGACGTACCGATCTATTTCCTCGGTATTCCGGAGGGCTTCTTCCCGATCAGTTCGGGTCCCAAGTCGGGATTCCTGATGCCGACCTACGGCGAGGACGGCCAGCGCGGCTTCTTCTTCCGCGATTTCGGTTACTACTTCACCCTCAGCCAACACATGGACCTCGCCCTCACGGCGGGCATCTACACGCTCGGATCGTGGGAGGGAGCCGCCGCATCGCGCTACATCAAACGCTACAAGTACACGGGCAACCTCAACGCCCAGTTCTCGAGCATCCGCACCGGCGAGAAGGGCGAACCCGACTTCCTCAAACAGAACACCTTCCGCCTACAATGGACGCACTCGCAGGATCCGAAGGCCAACCCGGGCTCCACCTTCTCCGCATCGGTCAACTTCGCCACGAGCGGTTACTCCAAATACGCGGCCACGACGATCAATGACATTCTCCAGACGCAGACCAACTCGACGATCTCCTACTCGAAGAACTGGGCGGGAACCCCTTTCTCGCTCTCGATGAACATGGCCGTGTCGCAGAACTCGCAGAACTCCACGATCTCGATGACGCTGCCCAACATCGTCTTCAACGTCTCGCGCTTCTACCCCTTCAAACGGCGCGAGGCGCAGGGCAAGGCACGGTGGTACGAGAAGATTTCGATGCAGTATACGGGCAAGATGACCAACACCGTCTCCACGACCGAGTCGGAGGTCTTCACCAAACAGACGCTCGAAAACATGCGCAACGGCATCGAGCACTCGATACCCGTCACGGCCTCGTTCAACCTCTTCAACTACATCAACGTCTCGCCGTCGTTCAACTATACCGAGAAGTGGTATTTCAAGAAGCAGGAGCGCGAATGGAGCCCCGTGACCAACGAAGTGCGCTACCTCGATCCCGAATACGGATTCTACCGGCTCTACAACTACACCACCTCGGTGAGCGCCTCGACGACGCTCTACGGCATGTATCAGTTCAAGAAAAAGACCAGCAAGATACAGGCGATCCGGCACACGCTCACCCCGTCGTTCGGCTTTTCGTACGCCCCCGACTTCTCGGATCAGAAATACGGCTACTACAAAACCGTACAGACCGACTCCACCGGCAAGTTCCAGGTCTATTCGCCCTTCGCCGACAATGCCTACGGCGTTCCCAGTTCGGGCCGCAGCATGTCAATGAACTTCTCGCTGTCGCAGACGCTCGAGATGAAGGTGCTCTCCAAGCGCGACACGTCGGGCATCAAGAAGATCAAGCTGATCGACAACCTGTCGGTCAGCGCCTCGTACAACTTCCTGGCCGACTCGATGAAACTCTCGACCATTCCCATCCAGTTCCGCACGACGGTCTTCGGCACAAACTTCGGCATCCAGCTCAACGCCACGCTCGACCCGTACAGGGTCACCCCCGAGGGACGGCGCATCGACAAACTCTTCTTTCCGGGGCGTATCGTTTCGACGGGCTGGTCGTTCGGTTATACCTTCAAATCGCGGCAGGATAACTCCACGCCCGCGATCAACGACATCAACAGCGTCCCGCCCGAATACGCCAACCCCTTCTACGACCCCTACGGCATCCTCGATCCTGTGCTGCGAAGGCAGTACATGGCGCAGTCGTACTACGACTTCTCGCTGCCGTGGAACCTCGGCTTCAACTACACGGTCTCCTACTCGATCAACTACGTCAACAACGGTACGACGGGCTACCGCAAGAACATCACGCAGAACATCGGGTTCAACGGCAGCGTCAACCTCACGCCCAAGATGGGCATCACGTTCCAGGGCGGTTACGACATCAAGGAGAACAAGCTGACCACCTCGTCGGTCAGCATCTCGCGCGACCTCCACTGCTGGCAGATGTCCTTCTCGTGGATTCCGTTCGGCGCCCACCGCAGCTGGAGCTTCAACATCGGCGTCAAGGCCGCATCGCTGGCCGACCTCAAATACGACAAGAGCCAGTCGATGTACGACAACATGTATTGATGCACGGAGTATCGCCGGAAAACGTCCGGCTACCCTGAATCCGTCGGGGCGGAAAAGCGTTTCCCGGCCCGATTTTCGGAATCTCGACTCATGCGAATCACGAAAAAGTCCACCACCTTCGTATTGTTTCTGGCCCACGGTGCCGGTACGTCCTCCGCACAGGAGCCTCCCCGCGGCGCCGTCTGCAACAGGGAAGCGGCCGTCACCTTTCGGAAGAGATCGACGAACCGCTCCGGACTCATCCGCAACAGAGACGGGAACCTTCTTTGCGTACAGGCACAAATCCGGCTGCGATCGCTTAAAAAATGAAGGCCGGTCAAGCGATGCTTGACCGGCCTTCGAGTTGAGCTACCCGGACTCGAACCAGGAAAAACAGGACCAGAATCTGTTGTGTTACCATTACACCATAGCTCAATGTCCCACGGAACCACCCGTTCCACGTGTCCGCCCCTTCCGGTCGGCCCGAAATCGTGCGACGCACGCTGCGATTGCCGTTCCCTCAGGTTTGGTGATGCAAAAGTAGCACATAATTTTGCTTTGTGCAAGAAAAATCCGAAAAATTTTTCTAATTTTGTTTCCGCTCGTTTTCCTGCACACCGGAAACCGGACGATAAGAACCGCATTTTAGAACACCAACACGATGAATACAAAAATCCGCCTGACCCTGATGAACTTCCTCCAGTACGCCGTCTGGGGGGCTTGGCTGATCTCACTGGGGGCCTACCTCGGCAACACGCTGAAATTCGACGGGCTGCAAATCGGCAGCTTCTTCGCCACGATGGGAATCGCCTCGCTATTTATGCCGGCCGTCATGGGAATCATCGCTGACCGATGGATTCCGGCGCAACGTCTCTTGGGCCTCTGCCATCTTTTCGCCGCAGGATTCATCACCCTCGCCGCCACCCGAACCGACTACAATTCGCTTTACACGCTCGTCCTGCTGAGCGTAATGTTCTATATGCCCACCATCGCACTGTCCAATTCGGTCGCCTACAACGCCCTCGAAAAAGCAGGACTGGATACCGTAACCCACTTCCCGCCCATCCGCGTGTGGGGCACGGTCGGATTCATCTGTGCCATGTGGGTCGTCGATCTCGGAAAGATGGGCCTGAGTGCAACCCAACTCTACTTCTCGGCGACCTTGGGCCTCATATTGGGTCTCTACTCGTTCACGCTGCCGAACTGCCCGATCAACCGGTCGGGAGGCGGCAAGTCGATCGTCGATCTGCTCGGGCTGCGCGCCTTCGCCCTCTTCAAACAGCGCAAGATGGCCATCTTCTTCATCTTCTCCATGCTGCTGGGCATGTCGTTGCAGATCACCAATGCCTTCGCCGACGGATACATCAAAAGTTTCGGCGACACGGGCATCCACGGCGCCAAATATCTCGGCACCTTCGGCGTCGAACACTCCACGATCCTGATCTCGCTCTCGCAGATCTCGGAAACGCTCTGCATTCTGCTTATCCCATTCTTTCTCAAACGGTTCGGCATCAAGCGCGTCATGCTGATCGCCATGTTCGCATGGGTATTGCGTTTTGCATTGCTTGGCGCCGGCAACCCCGGCCCGGGCGTCTGGATGTTCATTCTCTCGATGATCGTCTACGGCGTGGCGTTCGATTTCTTCAATATCTCCGGTTCGCTATTCGTCGAAAAGGAGACCTCGGCGGCAATCCGTTCGAGCGCACAAGGCGTATTCATGATCATGACCAACGGTCTGGGCGCGCTAATCGGCTCCTATCTCGCCGGATGGGTCGTCAACCACTACGGATGGCCGCTTTCATGGTATCTGTTCGCAGGGTTCTCGCTCGTCGTAGCGATCGTATTTGCAGTCATATTCAAATACAAGCACGATCCGAACAGAATATGAAACGACACAAGCGACCTATGAAGAGAGGAGAGCTGTCGGACAGCTCTCCTCTCTTCATCTGCATCATTGGAGCCTACCGGTCGAACAGTGCGTTGAGCACCTTGGCCAGCCGATACCCCGACAGCACGAGCTGATACTCCGCGAACGGGGCGTGCGCATTGTAGAACTCCTGCCCCAGCTCGTCGCCAGGCTGCACCCAGTCGTAAATCTCGCGGCAGCGCCGCGCCGACTCCTCGAACCATTCGACGGGCGTCCCCTCCGTCATACGGGCGATCTCCTCGTCGGTGTAGTTGTCCAGCGCATGACGGTAATCCTGGAATCCCCAGAACTTATGGCGGCTGTCGAGCAGCTGTCCGTCCCAGATCTTGTGGTAGTTGGTCTCGACGCCATGCAGCTTGACCGGAAATTTTCCGAGCGTCATGTTGTCGGGATAATAATAGACATGCGTCGGACAGTGCATGTCGCCGAGCAGATGCACCAGATATTTGATATGCACCAATACCGTCGAGTCGTCGAGCTTGTCATATTCGGAGAGCAGTGCAATCGATTGTTCGACGGCCACGACGCAGTCGCCCTTCGCGCCCGACGCCTCGCGCACGGCCGGCGTGCTGCGAAACTCCGCATCGACCGTTCCGGCGTGCCAGTGCGTCGTGAACTCATAGCCTTTCGAACGGCGCCACTCGTCCATCCACGAGGCGTAGTAGACGATCGAACGGTGGTCGGTGTAGCGCATGATATTGGCTCGGGCGCGCGGCGTAAGATGATGTTCGGCGATGCAGGCGATCGCCGCATGGCCGGCCAGCCCGAAGGCGCGTATCTCGCGCGCGGCCAGCAGGAGGAAAAGGATCAGGATAAATCTCTTCATTCGTTCGGTTGTGTTTTTCGGAACACGTCACCGACGCGATCTCCGTCGGGCACGTATCCGGATGAATATTCGGTTCAAGGTAAGTCGCAGTCGTTCGGACTGCCGGACGAGCCGTCGGCACGGCCCTTTGTAATCGGTTCTACTCCATAGGCATTCGTATTTCGGTCGGTTCGAAAGGAGAACTGCGGAGCGGATCGGGCATTCCATACGCCGCCTCCGCAACCGCCCTCACTATAAGAATAACACCTCCGCGGCGAAATACCCTATCGGAAATGAAAAAATATGCCCGGCCGCAATTTATCCCTACCCCGATTCCTGCCGACCGGCGACACGACGGACGATGCCGGCAGGAAAGCCGCCGCCCCATGCAGCAAACCGCGCTTCGCCCCGACCCTGCACGCTGCCGGCCGACGGCAACGAAGCGCAGGTGCCTCGGAAGCGAAGGGGTTTCACTGCGGATAACCGTCACATTCGTCCCGCCCCTCCCAAAAAACGAAACGGAGCCGAACCCCGCAGGATTCGGCTCCGCCTCATCCGGACACCGCCGGATCACTTCGTCAGTCCCATCTTCTCGATCAGCGCCTTCGTCTCGGGCTTGTGGCCGCGGAAGGCGACATAGAGTTTCATCGGATGCTCGTGCCCGCCCTGCGTGAGGATGTGCTTGCGGAAGGCATCGGCCGCCGGCCCGCCCAGAATGCTGCCCGTCTCCTCGAACGCCTTGAAGGCGTCGGCTTCCAACACCTCGGCCCACTTGTAACCGTAGTATCCGGCCGCATAACCGCCGGAGAAAATATGGGTGAAGGCGGGATTCATCGCCGTACCGTCCACGACAGGCAACACCTGCGCAGGTGCCATCGACTGCTTCTCGAAGGCCTCGACATCGCCCGTGAACGGCTCTTTGAGCGTGTGCCATGCCATATCGGTCATACCGAACGACAGCTGGCGCACATTGGCGTAAGCAGCCAGATAGTTCTTCGCGGCGACGATCTTCTCGACCAGTTCGGCGGGCATCTTCTCACCCGTCTCGTAGTGCTCGGCCCACAGGTCGAGCCACTGCTTTTCGGTGGCCCAGTTCTCCATGATCTGCGACGGCAGCTCCACGAAATCGCGGTAGACGCTCGTCCCGTTCAGCGACTCGTACTCGCCCTGGCCCAACATGCCATGCAGCGAATGGCCGAACTCGTGGAGGAAGGTGTTCACCTCGTCGAAGGTCAGCAGCGAAGGTTTCGTCTCGGTCGGCTTGGTGAAGTTCATCACCAGCGACACCAGCGGGCGCGTCTCGACGCCCTCTACCACCTTCGAACCGCGGAACTCGGTCATCCACGCACCGGCGCGCTTCGACGCACGCGGGAAAAAGTCGAGGTAGAGCACCGCTACGAAGTCGCCCTTCGCGTCGGTCACCTCGTAGGCCGTCACGTCGGGATGATAGACGGCGATGTCGTCGCGCTTGGCGAAATTCAGCCCATAGAGCTTGTTGGCCAGCAGGAAGACCCCTTTTTTCACCTTCTCCAATTCGAAGTAGGGCTTCACCTGCTCGTCGCTCAGCGCATACTTCTCGTTCTTGTACTTCTCGGCGTAGTACGACCAGTCCCACGGCATCACATCGCCCTCGAAGCCCTGCGCATGGGCATAGTCGTTGATCATCGCATAGTCGGCCCGCGCATAGTCGATCGTCTCGTCGAGCAACTCCTGCAAGAAGGCGTTCACCGTAGCGGTATTCTCGGCCATGCGCTCTTCGAGCACATAGTCGGCGTAGGTTTCATATCCCAGCAGACCTGCGATCTGGCGGCGCAGATCGACGATGCGGCGGATATTCTCGCAATTGTCGAACTCGCCGCCCAGCGCACGCGCATTCGACGCCCGCCACAGCTGCTCCTTCGCCTCGCGGTCCGACGAATAGGTCATGAAGGGGACGTAGCTCGGATACTGCAACGTCACCGTCCAACCCTTCTCGCCGCGCGCCTTGGCGTCGGCCGCCAGCCCCTCCTTCACGAAGTCAGGCAGCTCTTCGACCCGCCCGGGATCGGTGATGTTGAGCGTGAAGGCGTTGGTCGCAGCCAGCGAATTCTGGCCGAATTTGAGCGTCATCTCCCCCAACTCGGTCGTATATTGCCGGTAGAGCTCCTGCTTGTCGGCCGGAAGCGCCGCACCGTTGCGGGCGAAGCTCTTGTAGGTCTTCTCCAACAGCCGCTTGTCCTCCTTCGAAAGGAACCAGCCGGGATTCTCGTAGACGGCCTTCACGCGGGCGAAGAGCGCCGGATCGAGCGCGATGTCGTTGCTCAGCGCCGTCAGCTTGGGCTGCACGTCGAGCGCGATGCGCTGCATCTCGTCGTTGGAATCGGCTTCGAGCAGGTTGTAGAACAACCCCTCGATTCGGGAAAGCAGTTCGCCGGAACGTTCCAGCGCGACGATCGTATTGTGGAACGAAGGCTTGGCGGGATTCTTCACGATGGCCTCGATCTCGGCCCGCTGTACGGCGATGGCCGCATCGAACGCCGGTTCGTAATCTTTCAGTTCGATCCGCTCGAACGGGGGCGTGGCATAGGGCGTCTCCCACTCCGCGAGCAGCGGATTCGAGGTATCGATCTCGGGCAGGTCGGCCACGGGCATCGTGCGATCGGCACACCCTGCGACCAGAAGCGTCAGTGACATAAACGACAGAATTTTTTTCATTGTAACGTACTTATTTGAGGTTTTCTTGCTTATCGCGCAGTTCGAGCAGGTTCGCCGGCGGCATGAGCTGCCGCTCCGCAGCCGGACGGACGACCGCCAGCGAGTCGGTTTCGGGCTCCGGCTCCACCCAGAATCCGCAGGCCTTCAACAACGGCGCCTTGTCGGGATCCTGCCCGCGGAAATCGCGGTAGAGCGTCATGCCGTCGGCCTCGCCGCCGCGGCTGAGCAGCTTCTCGCGAAAAGCGCGGGCGATCTTGCGGTTGAAGATGTCGCCGCTCCAGCGGAACGCCTCGTAGGCATCCTTGTCGAGCACCTGCGCCCAAATATAGAAATAGTATCCCGCCGAATAGCCGCCGTCGAAAATATGGCTGAAATAGGGGTAGCGGTAACGCGGTTCGATCTGCGGGATCAGCCCCCGTTTCGCGTAAAGCGCTTCGCGTTCGAAGGCATTGACGTCGAACGGCGCATACTCCCGCTGCGAATGGATGTCCATGTCCGACAGGGCGGCGGCCAGCAGCTCGGTCATCTCGAATCCCTGGTTGAACTGCGCGCTGCGACGGATCTTCCGCACGAGCGATTCCGGAATCTTGTCGTTGGTGCGGTAGTGCAGCGCATATTGTTCCAGCATCTCGGGTTCGGTGGCCCAGTTCTCCATCACCTGCGACGGCAGCTCCACGAAATCGCCCTCGACGTCGGCCAGCCCGCGGTACTCCACCTTGCGGAACAGGCTGTGCAGCGCATGGCCGAATTCATGGAAGAGGGTCTTCGTCTCGTCGAGATTGAGCAGCGTCGGCGTCGAACGGGTCGGACGGGCGTAGTTGGTCACCACCCCTACGACGGGCGCCACGCGCTCGCCGTTCTCGTAATACTGTTCGGTAAAGTTCCCGCACCACGCTCCGCCGCTCTTGCCCTCGCGCACGTAGTAGTCGAAGTAGAGCACGCCCAAATGGCTCTCGTCCTCGTCGAGCACTTCGTAGACCAGGCAGTCGGGATTGTAGAGCGGTGCGACGATCGGCCGGAAGGTGATACCGTAGAGCCTGTTGGCCAGAAAGAAGATGCCGCCCTGCACGTTTTCGAGCGTGAAATAGGGGCGCAGCGCCTCGTCGTCGAGCGCGTAGTCGCGGCGGCGCACCTTCTCGGCATAGTACCACCAGTCCCACGGCTCGAAGGTCGCATCGGGGTGGTCGGCGCGCAACATCTCTTCCATAGCCGCCAGCTCCTCCTTCGCCCGATCGAGCGCCGGCGTCCATATCTCGTCCAGCAACGCATAGACCGCAGCGGGCGTCGCGGCCATCTGGTCGGCAGTCACGTAGTCGGCGAAGGAATCGTACCCCAACAGGTGCGCCTTCTCGGTGCGCAGACGGATGTAGTCGTTCACCAGCGCCTTGTTGTCGTATTCGTCGCCATGGTTGCAGCGGTCGAGGTAGGCGGTGTAGAGCTCCTCGCGCAGTTTGCGGTCCTTGGCATAGCTCAGGAAGGGCAGCATACTGGGTTTGTGGAGCGTGAAAAGATAGGATTTGTCGCCGAGTCCCGCAGCCTGCGCCTTCTCCCGCGCCGCTTCGCGCACGGCGTTGGGCAGCCCCTCCAAGCGGTCGGCCGTCAGCTCCAACCCGAACGCATCGTTCTCGTGGAGCAGGTTGTTGCCGTACTTCACCGACAGCCGCGACAAGTCGCCGTTGATCTCTTTGAGCCGGCGCTTGCCCGCCTCGTCCAGCAGGGCGCCCGCCAGGGTAATCCCCTGAATCAGCGCCGCCGAGCCCTCGTCCTTGCCGCCGAAGAGATAAAACTCGTTCTCCTGCCGCCCGAACCGCACCGTCAGCACCTGCGCCGTCCGGCTGTCCACAACCGTCATCCCGAGTTTCCTCAGCCACGGCAAAAGCTCCTCCACCACGTTCCGCCTCACACCGCCTCTCGTCTTCCCGCATAGCGCGAACCGCCTTCCCGAAAAGCAGCTCATCGCCCACAGGAAAAAGCCCAGCCCCATCGCAAGCGTCTTTCCCGAGCGCACCGCCCCATCGCAGACCAGCGCGTCAAACCCCTTATCCCGGCTTTTCGGCACCCACCACGTCATCGCCCGCAGCTGCTTATTCGAAAAGCTACTTGTCATCGCCCCGCTCCATTCCCTGCGCCAGCGCCTGCAAGAACCGCTCTGCCCCATCGTTCCCGCCGTCCGCCAGCGCCGCCAGCTGCTCCAAAACCTTCGTCCGGTCGAGGAGCTTAATCTCTACCGTCCCCTTTTCGCTCCGCTTGATCTCCGTCAGCATCGAAAGGTCCAGCTT
>ERZ779876.2468-NODE-2468-length-13216-cov-19.279082_pt1 | contig 13216 bp, 10 predicted proteins | sample MGYA00511068_ERZ779876 | MGnify/ENA primary metagenome ERZ779876 (study PRJEB29588, sample SAMEA1970858) | human gut metagenome | biome: human gut; feature: human-associated habitat; material: faeces | place: Denmark | collected 2008/2010 ...
GGGGCAAGCCCTTCGCCGCCCTGCTGGGCGCCCTGAGCGCTCAGATTGGCCTGAAGGCCGCCGCCATCGGCGGCAAGGACTCCATGTCCGGCAGCTTTCTTGACCGCGATGTGCCGCCGACGCTCATCTCCTTCGCCATCGCGCCGCTGCTCGAAGGCGAGCTGCTGACGACCGACCTGAAGGCGGTGGGCCACGGCGTCTACCTCTTCGCAGGCAAAACGCCCGAGCAGCAGACCGCCGCGTGGGAGCGTTTCACCGCGCTTGCGCGCGCGGGCAAGGTCGTGAGTGCGTGGGCGGTCGAAAACGGCCTTGCCGAGGCGGTGATGAAGATGTCCTTCGGCAACGAGATCGGCTTCGCCGCGGAAAATACGGTGCTTGACTGGTTCGCCCCCATGCCAGGCGCGATTGTCGCCGAACTGAGCGATGAAGTCTCCGACGCCGTGCGCATCGGCGTCACCACAGCGGAAAAGGCCATTGCCCTCGGCGCGGACAGTGCCTCCATCGAAGAGCTTGCCGCGCTGAACGACGCCGTGCTCGAAGCCGTCTACCCGACAAAGACGCGGGACAGCGGCACGGTTGAGAGCTTTTCCCATGAAACGAAGACGCGCGTCGCCCCCGCCGTCAAGCAGGTGCGTCCGAAGGCGCTCATCCCCGTTTTCCCCGGCACGAACTGCGAGTACGACACGCAGCGCGCGCTTTCGGAGGCAGGCGCGGACGCCGAGCAATTCATCGTCCGCAACCTCACGAGCGCCGATGTCGCAGACAGCGTCGAGCGCTTTGCCGCTGCCGTCAGGACCGCACAGATGATCGTCATTCCCGGCGGCTTCTCCGGCGGCGACGAGCCGGACGGCAGCGCCAAGCTCATCACCGCGTTTTTCCGCAACGCCGCCGTCCGCGAGCAGGTGACGGCGCTGCTCGAGCAGCGCGACGGCTTGATGCTCGGCATCTGCAACGGCTTCCAGGCGCTCATCAAGCTTGGCCTCGTGCCCTACGGAAGGATCATGGATACCGACGAGTCCTTCCCGACACTCACCTACAATGTCATCGGCCGCCACCAGTCCAAGCTCGTGCGCACGCGCGTGTGCTCGACGCGATCTCCGTGGCTTGCGGGAACAGAGGTGGGAGATATTTACACCGTTCCCATTTCGCACGGCGAGGGGCGTTTTCTCGCCTCGCAGGAGCTGATCGAACAGCTTGCCGCAAACGGCCAGATTGCCACGCAGTATGCAGGCCTTGACGGATATGCTACAATGGATACTGCTTTCAATCCCAACGGCTCCGTCTGCGCCATCGAGGGCATCACCTCCCCCGACGGGCGGGTGTTTGGCAAAATGGGGCATAGCGAGCGCATCGGCCCCGCGCTTTACCGAAACGTGCCGGGGACTTACGATATGCACCTGTTCGCCTCGGCGGTGCGTTACTTCAAAAAATAGGAGGGCAAGTCATGGCCTATTACTATCCCGATCCGTCTCATACCTTCAGCGAGTACCTGCTCGTACCGGGCTACACCTCGGAGGAGTGCGTGCCCGACCGCGTTTCGCTCAAAACGCCGCTGGTCAAATACCGCAAGGGGCAGGAGGACTGCCCCATCAGCCTGAATATCCCGATGGTCTCGGCGATCATGCAGTCGGTGTCGAACGATACGCTCGCCGTCGCGCTTGCCAAGGAGGGCGGGCTTTCGTTCATCTTCGGCTCGCAGTCCATCGAAAGCGAGGCGGAGATGGTGCGCCGCGTGAAGAACAGCAAGGCGGGCTTCGTCGTCAGCGCCTCGAATCTCACGCCTGAGCACACGCTGGCCGATGTGCTCGCGCTCAAGGAGAAAAACGGCTTCTCCACCGTCGCCATCACTGAGGACGCCATGCCCAACGGGAAACTCCTCGGCATCGTCACGAGCCGTGACTACCGCGTCAGCCGCATGAGCACAGACCTCAAGGTGCGCGATTTTATGACGCCGCGCGAAAAGCTCATCACTGCTCCCTCCTCCACCACGCTCAAGGAGGCCAACGACATCATTTGGGAGCACAAGCTCAACGCCCTGCCCATTGTGGATGAGAACGGCTGCCTGCGCTACTTCGTTTTCCGCAAGGACTACGCCGAGCACAAGGAGCACCCCCTCGCCCTCCAGGACGCGCAGAAGCGCTATCTGGTCGGCGCGGGCATCAACTCCCGCGACTACCACGAGCGCATCCCCGCGCTCGTTGAGGCGGGCGCGGATATTCTCTGCATTGACTCGTCCGAGGGCTACTCTGTCTGGCAGAAGAAGGTCATTGACTTCGTGCGTGAGAACTACGGCAATACCGTGAAGATCGGCGCGGGCAATGTGGTCGACCGCGACGGCTTCCGCTTCCTCGCCGAGTGCGGCGCAGACTTTGTCAAGGTCGGCATCGGCGGCGGTTCCATCTGCATCACGCGCGAGACCAAGGGCATCGGCCGCGGTCAGGCGACCTCTCTCATCGAGGTCTCCGCCGCGCGCGACGAATATTTCCGCGAAACGGGCGTCTATGTTCCCATCTGCTCCGACGGCGGCATCGTCCACGACTATCACATGACGCTTGCCCTCGCCATGGGCGCGGACTTTCTGATGCTCGGCCGCTACTTCGCCCGCTTTGACGAATCGCCCACGAATAAGCTCCTTGTCAACGGCGTGTATGTCAAGGAATACTGGGGCGAGGGCTCGAACCGCGCGCGCAACTGGCAGCGCTACGACATCGGCGGCAAGACGGGTCTTGCCTTTGAGGAGGGCGTGGATTCCTATGTCACCTACGCAGGCTCTTTGCAGGATAATGTCGCGCGTAGCCTTTATAAGGTCAAATCCACCATGTGCAACTGCGGCGTGACCACGATCCCCGATCTTCAGAAGAACGCGAAGCTCACGCTCGTCTCCGCCACCAGCATCGTCGAGGGCGGCTATCACGATGTGATGCTCCGCTCCACCGGCAAGGGGAATGACTGAGCAGGGGCGCGCCAATTGACAACGCAAAGCGCATCCAGCTTATCGCTTATTGGGCGTAGATTTTCAGAAATTCGCGGATCTGCGCCGCGTTCAGCTTTTTTCGCAGGGCAAAAAAACGGCGGCTCGAAAGCCGCTGCACATAACGCTTATCAAAAACAACGATGACCCTTGGCCGATCTCCTGCGTTTCACGGCCAAGGGTCATCCATGGTTCTTAATATCTAACATCATTGACTACCTCTCTTTCTGCGGAGTCACGGCATACAAGATCTTTCCTGTGCTGGGGTGCTCTCTGCTATGCAATGCACCGTTGCGCGGTTCTCATGATGCGGGGAACATTGGAGTGTTTTTCTCAGATCCCTTGCAGCCGTCTTCCCCGTGCCGCCATGGCTCGGGGGTATCCTCACTGTACATTGGTCTCACCCTTTCTTTTTGTACTTAAAGGATAGCATCTTTTTGTGGGGACTGCAATTCGCAAAACAGCAGAAAAAAGCAGTGAAAAACTGTTTAAACTGATGAAATTCTGCACGGTCCCGAATTTTCACTTGACCGATTTATCGCTTTATCATATAATACTATGCCCTGACCTCCGGCGTGGATGTGAAAACGCTCTCAGGCATCCTGGGTCATACCCGGGCGACCTTCACGCTGGACACCTACACCCACACCACCGGCGATATGCAGAGACGAGCGGCGGAGATCGTGGGGGAATTCCTGGCAGACATTTTCGGAGAGGAGCTGAGACCGTGGGAAGAAAACGGAAAAATGGAGAAGGAACTGTCCGCCTGAGAAAGGACGGTCGATGGGAGGGCCGTGTGGTCATCGGCTACGATGACAAGGGTCTGCCGAAAACGAAAAATGTGCTGGCTAAAACAAAATCTGAGTGTGTTGAGAAGCTGAAAACGCTGAAGGACGCCCTCGCGCCGCCTGCGCCGCCGAGGATCAAGGCAGATATGCCCTTCGGGGACTGGATGGAGCACTGGTATGAGACTCACAGCAGACCCGCCGCCCGTCCCGGCACGCGGCGGATCTACGAAGGCTATCTCCGGCTGTACATCAACCCAGGACTGGGTCATATCCCGCTGAACAGGCTGACCGCGAAGGATATGCAGCAGTTCTTCGTCTGGCTGAAAACGGAGGGGCGTGCGGACCAATCGGACGGTAAAACGGGGCTGACGGACTCCCAACTCCGCAACATCCACAGCCTGTGTTGGCGGGCACTGGAAAAGGCAGTATCGGGAAACCTGATTCCACAGAACCCAGCGTCCGGCTGCAAGCTGCCGTCCGCCCGAAAAGGGGAAATGAATCTCCTCTCGCGGGAGTCCATGCAGAAGCTGCTGATCCAGGCGAAGGAGGAAAAGTACTACGAGTTGTTCCTGCTGGAATTTGCCACAGGACTGCGGCTGGGCGAGCTGACGGCCCTGCAATGGGAGGACCTAAATTTGACCACGGGCGAACTGCGAATCAGCAAGCAGGCGGTGGTCATAGGCTCGGAATTGGTCATCACTGAGCCGAAAACAAAGGCGGCGGTACGCACTCTGCTCCTACCGCCCAAAGTGTTGGAGGTGTTCAGAGAGTACCGGAAAAGGAATGTTTCCAGATGGCTGTTCCCGTCACCAAAGAAGGAGAATTCACCTCTGCTGCCCTCGGTGGTGCGCCAGCGGCTGCACCGGCTGTTGGACCACGCGGGCTGTGAGCGGGTGCGCTTTCATGATCTGCGGCACCCGTATGTCAAGCACACGACAAAAATTTTTAGCTTGCGCTTGATGGATTCTCAAGCGCAGGCTTATCCTGATGCTCGGCGAAAAACTCGCGGAGCTTGTCAGCTTCTTCGGGTAGGACAAAGCCGAAGCCCTGTCCGTCCACTCTGCAATAGAAAACAATTTTCATGTTCGCCACCTCAATCGAAAATGTCTTGGATTTTATATGCGATCTCAATGCGCTTGTCAGGGTACACCAGTACCCGGTCGATCAGCAGCTCGGCCAGCTCGGTGGTCAGTGCGTCCGCATCAAAAATCGCCTTGGACGCTTTCTTTCGGCTGTCCTGCCGTGCCTGTTCGTCCTGCTTCTGCTTCGCCTGAGCCAATACTGCGGCATAGGCGTTTTTTGTTTTCAGCAGCAGCTCGTCACACGCAGCCCTTTCTGCTTTGTAGGTGTTCAGGTCGATCTCACCCATGAGATAGCGTTCATACAAGGCGCGCTTAGCGTCTTGCAGCGCCTCGATCTGCTGCTCATATTCGGTGCGTTCCGGTGCGGAAGCATCCACCCGGAGCGTACCGTCAGGGGCAAGCGGCGCGGCGGCCTCCATCTGCTTTTTCAGCGTCAGGAATACCGTCTGTTCCAGCTCTGCGGCGTTCAGCCGCATCTTGTGACAGCGGCTTTCTTCGTCTGCCTCGGAATGTCGGCAGTAATAGTATGAGGTTTTCTGCATGGTGCGGGATAGTGCATGACCGCAGCAGCCACAGAAGGCTTTGCCTTTCAGCGGGTAATCTCTCTTCTTTTTGTTGGGCTGGGAAAAGCGGAGCTGGCTGGCCTGCACGGTATCAAATACGGCTTTCTCTACGATGGCCGGGTGATGGTCGGGGATGATATACCACGATTCTCTATCCTTCAGGCGGCTTCTGGTGCCGCCTACTTCGAGAACCGCCCGCTTGCCGATCACATACACGCCGGTGTAGCGTTCGTCCTCCAAAATGCGGAGAATGGTGGATGTACTCCAAATCCCGTGACAGCGGGAAATATCGTGGGTGTGATTGCCGTGCGCCGCTTTGTACTGGCCGGGGGTAGGGATGCTTCTGCGGAACAGCTCCCGTGTGATGGCGGTGGCGTTGATGCCCTCGGCGGCAAGCTGGAAGATGAGCTGCACAACGGCAGCGGCCTCCGGGTCAGGCTCCATTCTGCCATCGGCGCTTTTGCGGTAGCCGTAGGGACAGATTTTGCTCTGATACTCGCCGCGCTGCATCTTGGCGTACTTGGCGCTCTTGGTTTTGATGGACATATCGCGGCTGTAATACTCGCTGATGAGATACTTGAACGCCACGTCCATGCCGCCGGTGTCACCCTTGAATTTGCTGCTGTCAAAATCGTCGCTGATGGAAATGAAGCGGGTATGGAACAGCGGGAACACGCGCTCGATAAAGTAGCCGGTTTCAATGCTGTTTCGCCCGAAGCGGGAAAAATCCTTGACGATGATGCAGTCGATCTGATTGGCCCGCACCAGCTCAATGAGCTTCTGTACCTGCGGACGCTCAAAATTCGTGCCGCTGTACCCGTTGTCGATGAACTCCATGATCTCCGCGTTCAGAGCTTCGGGCATGGAAGCCGCGTACTCGTGGAGAACAAGGCTCTGATTTTCAATGCTCAGACTGTCGTACTTGTAATCCTCAATGGAGAGGCGGATGTAGAGGGCAATTACATATTTCTGCATTGTTCCAGCACCTCCGCATAGGTTTCAAACTCGCTCTGGAAGCGATAGCGCACCGTGATCTGCTTGTCGTGGGATACCTCGATGCGGTCGATCAGCCGCTCGATGAGTGCGCCGGTCAGCGCACGGTCGGTCTTGATTTGTGCGGCGTCCTGTTCCAACGCCCGGTGCTGCTCAATCTGCGTATCTATCGTTCGCAGGCCGTCCTCCAACTGTTCCATTTCCACGGCGAGGTCGGCAATGCGGCTTTCGTACTTCTCCTTGTAGTCAAAGTATTCATCCTTGGTGAGAACGCCTTGGACGAGGTTTTCATATAAGCTCCGCACGATACCGCGAAGCCGCTGGATTTCCTGTTTGCGGCTGGTGATCTTCTCCCGCAGCTCAGCGCGGTCAGCGGCCTGCCGGGGCAGCTCCGCAAGGGAGAGGGTATATTGCCCCAGCTCCGTATCAAGCGCGTCCTGAAGCATATCTGCCAACATATCCAGCAACGCATCCTCGCGGATGGTCACGCCGGGGCAGGCATCCTTGCTGATTCGGCTCTGGCTCAGACAATGGTAGAAGTACACATCGTCGGACTTCTTGCGGATGTTTCTCTGCCGGTGCAGGCTGCCGCCGCAATGGGCGCAGAACACCTTGCCTTTGAGAAGATTCGGCGTGAAGGCTTTGACCTCCCGCGCCTTGGCGCGGCTGGCGGTCTGATTGAGAATTTCCTGCACCGCCGCGAACTGTTCCCGGCTGATGATGGCCTCATGGGTGTCCCGCACCACCGTCCATTCCTCGGCATCGGCCTTGACCTGCCGGTGATCCACGGTTTTGGTCTGTCCTTGAACGAGATCTCCGGTGTAGACCTCGGAGCGGAGAATAACGCCGACCGTTCGGGTCTGCCACTTGCCGCTGCCAAGCAAATTTTCATGGGTGATCTTGCCCTGCATCTTCTTGTAGTGGCTGGGGGTGAGGATGTCAGCCTCGTTCAGCCGCACGGCGATGGTATTGAGGCCAGCACCCTCGGAAGCCCAACGGAACATCCGCTGCACCACGACGGCGGCAACGGGGTCGATGATAAGCTGGTGGCAATCGTCCTCGGCTTTCAGATAGCCGTAGGGAGTACGCGCACCGATGAACTTGCCGTCCTTCATGGCCTGCCGCTGCTGCGCCCTGATCTTGCGCCCGATGTCCAAAGCGTAGGCTTCGTTTATCATGTTCCGCAGCGGGATGATGATACCGGAATGGGCGTCCTCCGGGTTGGCGGTGTCGAAGTTTTCATTGACCGCAATGAAGCGGATGCTGCGGATGCGGAAATACTGCTCGATGTAATAGCCGGTGTCAATGGTGTTTCGGCCCAAACGGGAGAGGTCTTTCACAATGACGCAGTTGACGTGACCGGCCTCAATATCCGAGAGCATCTGCTGAAAGCCCGGACGGTGGAAGTTTGTCCCGGTCGCGCCGTTGTCGATATAGGTATCGTACACGCTGATCTCCGGGTACTGCTCCAGATAGCGGGCAATAATCATCTGCTGGGTTTCAATGGATACGCTGTGCGTGTGGGTATCCTCCACCGAAAGGCGGACGTAGATCGCGGCGCGGCAAGCGGCGTCGGCCTCCTGCACGGCTACCGCAGCCGTTTCTTTTCTGCTTTTTCTCGCCATGCTCACCCCACCTTTCTCTGTTCGTAATCTTTCTGCTGCGCTGCCAGCGCCAAAAGCTGCAACGCCTTTTTGTATTCGTCCTCATGGGTAAAGGTAATATCCAGCTCCTTTTTCCCACGGACGCGGATGCTCTGTACCATGTGAATGAGCGCCCTGCGGTCTAAGGTTTCCAGCGTGGAGAACTGCGTAAACTGTGAAATCCAGCGGTTGCGCTCACTCCGGTTTTCCAAAACCTCCGTGAGTTTTTCCTTGAGAACGCGGACGCTCTCGCGGATGTCCTCGGCCTGCTTGGTGTACTTTGCCTTATAGGAAGCGTATTCTTCCTTGGTAAGCATACCTCCCACAAGGCTCTCATAAAGCCTTGCCTTGAACTCCAGCACCTGCTCCAACCGGCGCTCGTTGTCGGTAATGTGGTCGCTGTATTCCTTGGCAAGCGCCTGATTGATGCTGGACTGGTCAATGCCGGTCAGCAGCGCCTCCAGAGAAGCAATATTGCCGATATAGGCTTTCAGGCTGTCCCGCACACAGTCGATCAGGCTGCTTTCTTTCAGCATGACCGGATGGGCGCAGCCCTTTTTCTTGCCGGTAGGACAATAATAGTAGTGGTACTCCTTGCCGTTTGCACGGTTGGTCTTGCGGGTCATGCGGCTTCCGCAGCACCCGCAGATCAGAATACCGGAGAACAGGTACACCGTGTCCTCGTTGGGAGAAGTGCGGGTATCCAGCCCCTTGATGCGCTGCACCAGCTCAAAATCCTGACGGGCGATCAATGCTTCGTGGGCATCCGGGACACGCACCCACTCGGAGGCGGGGCGCTGCTCCATCTGCTTGATCTTGTAATGCGGCGTACCCTGTTTGCCCTGCACCAGCGTTCCGGTATAGGTTTCATCCTGCAAGATGCGGATGATGGTGGTAGCCGACCATTTGCAGTCAGTCTTGTCCGCATAGCCCTTTTTCGCGTAGGGCAGGCCGTTGTTCTTCTTGTAAGCCAGCGGGGAGAGAATACCCAGCCGGTTCAGCTCTGATGCGATCTTGGAGGCGCTTGCGCCCTCCAGCCGCATACGGAAGATGTCGCAGACAACGCGGGCGGCGTAGGGGTCAGGGACGAGCAAATTCTTGTTGTCCTCGGCTTTCATGTAGCCGTACACCGGGAACGCGCCGACGAAATCGCCATTGCGCCGCTTCACGTCCAGAGAAGAACGGGTCTTGATGGAAATGTCCCGGCAGTAGGCTTCATTCATAATGTTCTTGACCGATACGGTCAGATCATCGCCGCTGTCGTGGGCGGTGTCGATGCTGTCGGTGATGGCAATGAAGCGCACCCCGTAGGCCGGGAATACCCGGCGCAGATACCGGCCAGTTTCGATGTACTCGCGCCCTAAGCGGGAGAGGTCTTTTACGATGACGCAGTTGATGTTGCCATCGGTGACATCCTGCATCATTTCCTTGAACGCAGGGCGGTCAAAGATGATGCCGCTGTATCCATCGTCGATCTTTTCGGAAACGACCTCAATATCCGGGTTGCGCTCTACAAAGTTTTCAATGAGCTTGCGCTGATTGGAAACGCTGTCGCTTTCGCTGGAATGATCGTCGGTGTAGGACAGGCGGATGTAAGCGGTAGCTTTGTATTTAGGCATGAAAAAGCACTCCTTTCTCCCGGACTGCTCCCGCATGAAAAGAGTGGTTATCTGGCTATTAGGTTTTCATCCTTTTCCACACCGATCATAGCACTCTCTGCGGAAAAAAGCGAGGATGTCGCTCAGCGCAAAATGCCTTGCAGACATTCCTCCAACGTAACGCCGTTCCCGGCAAAGCAGGCGTTTACCACGAAATCGCCGCAGCGGAAGCGGTAGGGATTTTTGATCTGGCGGATAAAGGCGGCAATGCGTTCTTCCTTGGGAAGATTTTTGTCAACAGATACTTCCCGGATGTCCACCAGCTCATCCGTGTGGATTCGGGATTCGTTTGGCGTTGGCTGCATCATGGCGATCTCCTTTCTCGGTTTGGTGGGTTTCCTCAAGGTCACATGAATGCGCTGACGGGAAAGGCCGTCAGCGCATGGTATCTGACTTTGAGAGGCGGCTGCGCGGGCAGAATTGGAGCCACATAACATAATGGCGAATACCGGCGCAGCTGCTCTGCTTGTCCATTTGAGAAGAACTATCCTATTTGCCACGCGCCCCGGATAGTGGGCATGATGCAGGCCGCCCTTGGCAGGGCTGTCATAACTCCACGATACCGCTGCCTCAAAGAGCTGGCGCATACCGCAGGGTTCCCCCTCAAGTCTGTGGGAGGGCGTGAGCAAGTTTCATTATCCGCCGCGCTGTCATCGCGCCCGATTTGCCGAATCGGGTCTAAGGCTGCGTAGATCGCTCGGATGGCTTTTCCGGAATCACCTCCTTGAAGCCATCGTCGTGGCGGCGCACCTTATGCCGCTATCACGCGGGTTTTGTGCCTGCATCATGGTCTATTCAGTTTTCAACGTTCAACGAAAGGCTTCGTGGAGAATGTCCCTTCACCTATCGCCGATTTTGGGCCACTTTTGCAAGGTGTTTTTGAAAAACCTCAGAAATATTTTTTGATTTTTCTGATTGCTGCTGTAATGTTGAGAGAAATAGCCTGATGCGACACGCCTTCGACTTTTCCAATCTCGTCAATCGTCATTCCATCCACGAAATACATCCACATCCTGCGGAACTGAGTGTCCGTCAGGTGCTTCCTGATTTGCGTAACCTTTTGGGTGCTACGGCGGATTTCCGCCACCCGGTCATGCGCCTGCTCCATGCAGACATCCGCAGCGGGAATAGATGCTGCTTCCTCGGAAAGCTCGTCCAGTGCAAGGGTATGATTAGCGTAGACATGATCCTCTTTCTCGGAAGCATGATAGTCTGCATCCGACAGGGACTTCCATTTCAGAAATTCTTCCTCGCTGGCAAAGTCCTCGCGGGTCAGGCGGATGATGGCTTCGTTGGCATCCATGTAAACGATAGCGTTGGGGTCTTTCTTGTTCAGCGCATAGCTGCTCTTTCTGTTAAACATAATATGTCCTCCGTTTCGGTGTTGGGTGGGTGGTGAACCAGACCAACACCGGCGGAGAACGACAGCCGACAGGAAAACGTAAAAAGGCGCTCGAACAGGCATGATGACCTGAACGAGCGCCTTGCGTGCGAGTGAAAACATGAGTAACGAATACTGTACCGGGAGGGGCTAAATCACGGATGAACCAAACCGCATAAAAAGAGAGCTGCAACTCGCTTTCGTGAGTGCAGCTCGTCTGGGGGATAGCCGCGTGCTTTTTGAAGTGGACGGCTAATCGGTGCTTATGCTTTTTTACATGACCGCGAGCGGCCTTAGCAGTATCTCCTGTTCATCCGTGACATCATAAAATTACCTCCAACTCGCTGAATGTGATTTGCGGCTCATTCAATGTGAGCTTCATGTGTATTTAAGTGAATTGAGGCTCACCCTACAATGTAGTAGAGGTGATTTACAATGAACTTTCTTGACCTGTTCGCCCAAAAGCTTCGCGAAAAGCGGGAGCAGAAAAAGATTACGCAGCGCGAGTTAGCAGAACGGCTTAATATGTGTACCCGAACCGTCATTGAGATTGAAAAGTGTAAGAGCAATCCGAAATTTGAAACGGTTGCGCTGATCTCGGAAGAAATGGACATCAGTCTGGATGGAATCGTGTTCCACGATAGAGCGCCGCAGACCGTTGCCAAGTGCGTTCTTGATTACTTTGCAGGAAAGAGTGAAGAAGAGTCGCAACGGTACATAGACCTGTGCATGAGCGCAGATAAGCTGAAGTGATGTACAGGGGAAAACAAAAGGGCCGATGATTGTCTTTCATGTAGAGCAGCCAGTGGGCTTATATTTTCCCCACTGGCTGCTCTTGTCCGCACAGTTGGAACGACGGGCATTAGTATCCTATTTTTCCTGTTTGTGTGCATCCCGGATCTTTTCAAAGGTGTCCTGACTGATGGCGTGTTCAATCCGGCAAGCATCTCGCTCTGCAATTTCAGGGTCAACGCCAGCTGCGATAAATTGCTCTGTAAAGAACTGATGCCGCTCATAAATTTTTTCGGCAACATTCCGGCCTGTTTCGGTCAAATGCAAAACGTAATCACTATCTACCGTTAAAAAGCCCCCTTCACGCAAAGCCGACACCGCATAGCTTACACTGGCTTTTGAAACTCCAACACGCCGTGCAACATCAATAGAGCGGACAGCACCGTGATTCTTTTGAAGAACCAGCACAGCCTCCAGATAATCCTCTCCGGACGCATGAATCTTCACTATTGTCTCCTTTATGCAAGGCTCCAGCCGGAGGACTTTTTACGGATATTTACAAAATCCTGATAAATCCCGGCTTTTGCTATAAGCTCGTCATGGGTTCCTTGTTCACTGATCCGTCCATCGGCAATCACCAAAATCTGATCAGCCTGACAGATGGTATTCAGGCGGTGTGCAATCACAAGTAATGTTTTACCCTTTACCAGCTCATTGATTGCCTCCTGGATATAGCTTTCATTATCGGTATCAACACTTGCAGTCGCTTCATCCAGAATGACAATCGGTGCGTCCTTCAAAATGCAGCGGGCGATAGAGATTCTTTGCTTTTCGCCGCCGGACAGAGTAGCGCCGCCTTCACCGATGACTGTCTGGAATCCATCTGGCAGCGCCATGATAAAATCATAGCAGCGGGCTTTTTTTGCAGCCTCATAGACTTCTTCCTCGGTAGCGTCCGGCTTACCCATGCTGATATTGTTGTAAATGGTATCCTGGAACAAGTACACCCTCTGGAAAACCATGCTGATCTGTTCCATCAGTTCGGCGAGAGGTACATCCCGAATATCTGTACCACGGATTGTCACTTTGCCGGATTTCACATCCCACAGCCGCGCCAGAAGGTTCGCAATCGTGGATTTGCCACCGCCAGACGGTCCCACAAGTGCGGTCATGGTATTCTTCTGCATAGAGAAGCTGATGTTGTGCAGGACTTCCTTGTCCTGATAGGCGAAGCCCACATCGCTAAATTGTACTTCTGGCTGATCCGGCTGTGCCTGTGACAGAATATGTTGATTTCCGTTATCGGGAAGTTCAGGCTCGTCCAAAACAGCTTCAATGCGGTCTAATGCGGCATTCATCACGGTCAGTCGGGTTGCTTCTCCATAAAGAGCTTTCAGAGGTCCAA
>ERZ779876.2470-NODE-2470-length-13211-cov-3.501824_pt1 | contig 13211 bp, 9 predicted proteins | sample MGYA00511068_ERZ779876 | MGnify/ENA primary metagenome ERZ779876 (study PRJEB29588, sample SAMEA1970858) | human gut metagenome | biome: human gut; feature: human-associated habitat; material: faeces | place: Denmark | collected 2008/2010 ...
ACGAGGGGATCGTTGAAAAAACGAGAAAAATTCAAGAGGACAACGTTCAAAATTTAAAGACGGACGCAGGCTTTACGAAAAACATTACGCTGATAGACAAAAAGAATATACATAACAACAAGCTGCAAGTCATCAATCAATACGAGGCTACCGGCAATTACGATAATCGTTACGACGTTACTATTTTGGTGAACGGTTTGCCGCTTGTGCATATAGAATTAAAGCGGCGTGGTGTTGCCATTAAAGAGGCGTTCAATCAAATCGACCGCTATCAGCGCGACAGTTTTTGGGCTTCCTGCGGACTTTACGAATACGTGCAGATTTTCGTGATTTCCAACGGAACGAATACGAAATATTACTCGAATACCACGAGATTTAACCACATTAAAGATAGCGCGAGCGGACAAGCCAAGAAAAAGGAAAAGACGAGCAATAGTTTTGAATTTACTTCTTTTTGGGCAGACGGGAACAATCGCATTATTCCCGATCTTGTGGATTTTACCAAAACGTTTTTTGCAAAACATACTCTGCTTGCGATTTTAACGAAGTATTGTGTTTTTACTTCCGAAAACATGTTGCTTGTAATGCGCCCGTATCAGATTGTGGCAACGGAGCGGATTTTAAACCGCATCGAAATCGCGAACAACTATAAAAAATACGGTAGCGTTGCGGGCGGCGGATATATTTGGCATACGACGGGTTCGGGCAAAACTTTGACCTCGTTTAAGACGGCGCAACTTGCGAGCGGACTTGGTTTTATCGATAAAGTTTTATTCGTCGTAGACAGAAAAGACCTCGACTATCAGACGATGAAAGAATACGATCGTTTTGAGAAGGGCGCGGCGAACAGCAATACTTCGACGGCGATTTTAAAGAAACAACTTGAAAATTCAAATTGCAAAATCATCATTACCACCATTCAAAAACTTTCGGTATTTATCGCAAAAAACAAAGGGCATGAAGTTTTCGATAAAAAGGTAGTTATTATTTTCGACGAATGCCACCGTTCGCAATTCGGCGATATGCACCTCGATATAGTCAAAAACTTTAAGAAATATTTCTTATTCGGGTTTACGGGTACGCCTATTTTTGCCGTCAACGCAAATTCGGGCAAACATGCTAATTTAAGAACGACCGAGCAAGCCTTCGGGGATAAATTGCATACCTATACGATTGTGGACGCAATCAACGATAAAAACGTGTTGCCCTTCCGCGTTGATTACGTTAAAACGCTTGAAAAAGAGCCCGATATCGACGATGCGAAGGTTTGGGATATCGACAGGGAAGCGGTTTGGAATTCGCCCGACAGAATAGAGAAAGTAGTTAAATACATACTCGATAATTTCAACCGCAAGACGTACAGAAACGAAAAAAGTTATTCGTTTAACAGCCTTTTGAATATTCAGGAAGTCGCTTCTGCTAAAAATGAAGCAGAGGAAATTAAGCAGAAGTTACGGCTTTCGGGCTTTAACTCTATTTTTTGCGTGTCATCGGTAGAGGCTGCGAAACTGTATTATAACGAGTTCAAAAAACAAATGGCGGAAAACCCGAGCAAGGCTTTGAAGATTGCTACGATTTTCAGTTATGGGGCGAACGAAGAAGAGCAAGACGGCATTTTGGACGAGGAAAACCCGGAAGATACCACGCGGTTGGATTCTTCTTCGCGCGATTTTTTGAAGGGCGCGATTAAAGATTATAACGCTACGTTCGGAACGAGCTACGATACGTCGAGCGATAAATTCCAAAATTATTATAAAGACGTTTCTTTGCGAATGAAGAACAGACAGATCGATTTGTTAATCGTCGTAAATATGTTTTTGACGGGCTTTGACGCGACTACGCTTAATACGCTTTGGGTGGATAAAAACCTGAAGGCGCACGGGCTCATTCAAGCCTATTCAAGAACGAACCGTATTTTGAATTCGATAAAAACTTACGGCAATATCGTATGTTTCAGGAATTTGCAGAAACGCACGGACGATGCGATTTCGCTTTTCGGTGATAAGGAAGCTGGCGGAATCGTCTTGATGAAGGGCTATAAAGATTATTATTACGGCTATACCGATAAAGACGGTAAGTTAAAACCGGGGTATATTTTGCTTGTGCAAGATTTACAGGACAAATTCCCTTTGGACGAGCAAATTTTGGGAGAAAAGGCTAAAAAAGAGTTTATTTCATTGTTCGGCGCAGTGCTCAGAATGAGAAATTTGTTGGCTTCGTTCGACGAATTTGCAGGCAATGAGTTTTTAACAGAGCGCGAAATGCAAGATTATACGGGCAAATATATCGATTTGCGCGACGAATTTGTGAAAGGCGGGAAGGATAAAGAAAATATTAACGATGATATCGTATTCGAAGTGGAACTTATCAAACAAATCGAAATCAATATCGATTATATCTTAATGCTTGTTAAAAAATATCACGACAGCCATAAAAACGATAAAGAGGTGCTTATATCGATACAAAAAGCGATCGATTCGAGTTTTGAGCTGCGTAGTAAGAAAAAACTGATCGAAACGTTCGTGGACGGGATTAACGACGTTGACGACGTTATAATCGAGTGGCGGAATTTTGTTGCCGAAGAAAAGGAGAAAGAACTTGCTGAAATTATAAAAGAGGAAAATTTGAAGCCTGAGGAAACGCGGCAATTTATCGAATATTCGCTTAGAGACGGAGCGCTTAAAACCACGGGGACGGACATCGATAAGATTTTACCGCCCGTTTCGCGCTTCGGCGGTGGCAGAGAAAAGAAAAAACGTAACGTTATCGCTAAACTATCAAGCTTTTTCGACCGTTTCTCGGGGCTGTAAAGAAGAGTGGAAAGTGGCTAACGATTTGAAAATATAAAATTATGCGGGAAGGTGATGTATAATGAAAGTAGGAATTAGTGAGGAGTCTTTTATAAAAGAATTTTCTGAAAGTCTAAAAAATGGAAATGCTTCATTTTTTATCGGCTCCGGAATATCGAGAAAGGCGCAATATGTTGGCTGGAAAGATGTTTTACGGGAGTGTGCTATCGATATAGGTTTAGATGTCGAGCAAGAAAACGATTTGATTACGTTAGCCGAATATTATGTTAGAGATAATCAACGGACTAAAATTACTGAAACAATTAAAAATTTCTTTGCTGACTCGAAAGGCGAAATACAGGATATACATAAAATTATAGCGTCTTTACCTGTTAATAGTGTTTGGACGACAAACTATGATACTTTAATAGAAAGGGGTTTTGCTTCTGCAGGGATAACTACTACTGTAATAACCGATGATTTATCTTATAGGAATATCGACAGAACTGCAGATGTGAAAATTTATAAAATTCATGGTTCGGTGAAAAACGCTGATAAATGCATTATTGCAAGACGTGATTATGATGAATTTGCAAGGACTCATGATATAGTTTTGTCAGAACTAAAAGGCGAAATGTGTTCAAATTCCTTTTTATTTTTAGGCTATAGTTTTAGTGATACGGATATTCAACATATTTTAACAAGAATTCGGCTGACTTATGACAAAGAACATCCGCAAAGACATTTCAGTATTATTGAAGAAGTAAAAAGAAATCCAAAAGAAACGGACGCTGAATTTGAATACAGAAAAAATAAGCAATCACATTATGTTTCGGATATGCAATCGTATGGAATCAATGTTCTGCTTGTGGAATCTTATGATAGAATCGAGCAAATATTATCGACGATAAGAAATAAAGTATTTGCGCGAAATGTTTTAATTTCAGGAGCATACGAGAGCAGTGATGCGATAGCAGAATCAAGAATTTCTCCGGTTGCTACAAAATTATCAACAGAATTAATTAAAAGTGGATATAAAATCTATACCGGATATGGAAAAAATATCGGAGCCGATATAGTGAATGGCGTTTATAACGCTTGCTCGGATTTGGGGGCTAAGTCAAAAAAATTCGATGATAATATCGTTATTTATCCTTTTCCCTATAAAGGGACTAATAAAGAGTCAAAGAAAAAAATTTATTTTGAAATAAGAAGCCGAATGGCTTCATCGACAAAAATAATGATTGTGATAGCCGGAAAAAATAAAAGTCGCAATTCGGCGGGAGTATATCAAGAGTATCAGTTGGCAAAAGAGCAGGGGAATTTAATTATTCCTATTGCCTCAACGGGTGGTTCGGCAAGAGAAATTTGGGTTGAATTAAATAGGCAAAACTATTACAATGACAACGAGTTGTTTCAAAAGTTGGGAACAGAAACGGCACCGGATGAAATTGTGAATGTTGTAATGAAATTAATAAATGATAATGGAGTAAAATAAAATGGGACACAAAATATTTGTATCATATAAATATCGCGATTCAAATGTTAAAAAGATTACTAATAATTATTGGGCTGACGACACAGTGCGAGACTATGTAGATCAATTACAGCAATATTTTGATAATGGGGATGATATATATAAGGGAGAGGAAGACGGGGAAGATTTATCAAACTTGCCAGATGAAACTATTTGGAAACAGTTAAAAGATAGAATATATGATAGTACACTGACGATTGTAATGATATCTCCAAATATGAAAACACAGCAAAATGAAAGAGATCAATGGATTCCGTGGGAAATATCGTATTCGTTAAAAGAAGTCTCAAGAAAAAATAAAGCCGGCAATGATGTAATTAGTAAAAGTAATGCGATTTTGGCGTTAATTGTTCCGGATAGAGATGGATCTTATTCATATTACACCGAGGATCGCAGGTGTTGTTCTTCTGGGTGTAGAGTTCTTAAAACCGATAGATTGTTTACAATACTGAAAAAAAATATGTTTAACAAGAAAAAACCAGAAAAAAGTCAATGTAATGCTAATGATATTATTTATCATGGAGATTGTAGTTATATAATGTCAGTAAAATGGGATGACTTTGTAGCAGATCCGCAAAAATACATAGAAAAAGCATATTTATTGCAAAATTCAATTGAACAATACGTAATAACCGAAGAAATAGGATAGACGATGGCGGATATTCCGAGAGCATATAAATTGAATAAGGAAAAGCGGGCGGCGGAGGAGGACGGGAAGTTTCTGTATTATTTTTACGACCGCAAAAAACTGACGTCGGTTGCGCTTCCCGAAGAGCAGTTCGATAAACTCGTGGAGATGGACAGGGAGTATTATAATCTCGAACGGCGTGAAAACGACCATAAAACGACCTTCAAAAAATCCGCAAATGCCAACGTTTATAAGAAAATTGATTTAGAAAAAGACGATTTCGGACAAGCCTCGGAGGAAGATCCGGATGACGACGATGTTTCCGGCGCGGACTTTACCTATAAAATTCACAAGCAATGCGATATCGATAAAAAAGTTGCCGCGTTTTCGCCTGACGACCGGACGATTTATAAAATGTATTATGTGGACGGTTTCAGACAGGCGGAAATTGCGGAAGAACTCGGAAAAACGCAAGGTTACGTCGCAAAACGGTTGATGAAAATCGGCGACGCATTGCAGGAAAACAAAACCGACGAGGAACGCGCGAACGCCCAGTGGGAGAAATTTTTGCATAAATTCCGTACGGATGACGACGAAGATATTTTGTGGGATATGTTTTTATATTTGCTGCCCGTTGAGGAGCAGACGGATATTGCAAGCTGGTTTTACAGTTATCGCGAGTTTTATAAATTCGGGCTGTCGTATCTCATAATTCGCCCGTTCGATAAGGTAACCGACCAAACCGAATTCGGTAACAGAATGAACGAATTGCCTTATCATAGCCGTTATATGTATTACGAAATTTTCGACGGACAGGTAGAAGAATTGCAATGGCTGTATCTTGCGCTTTGCGAAGAGGTGGAAAGCCGTAAGAAAACTTTTCCGCAGAAGCCCGCGGGAACGAATTTCGAAAAGATTTTTCAGAAAGCGGAAGAAATCTGCAAGCGGCTCGATATGACGGAGGAAGAGTTTATAAACGAGCGATTTATACCGAAAGAAGCGGAAAAACGCGGGAAACGTTATAAAGATTACAGACGAAAACATCAGAATATCGTTGTGGCGGACGAAAACGACGCGCGCCCGATAGAAGAACAACTTCGGGATATATTCGGAGACGGTCCGATACCGGAATTTTCCAACCCGGAATTCCGCAAGAAAAAATAATAACACAAGGGAAAACTATGGATAACGAAAAAATACGTTTAAAAATGACGGAACTGCAAGAAAAGATAGGATATCAATTTAGTGATATCAATTGGCTTTCAGCGGCAATGAAATCAGAAAAAATCGAAGTTCGTAATGTTGGCAAAAATCATAAAGAATATACGAATGAAGGATTGGCGACAGTTGGCGACGCCGTTCTAAAAGCCGTTATTTCTGATTTTCTTTATAAAGGCGGGGTAACAAGAAAAGGTGAAATCACTACAAGAAAGAGTGAACTTGAAAATAATAAAAGTTTTCGTAAAATAATGACAGACAAAAAATTGATAGAATATGCCTATAATAATGAATATTTTCAGTCGGATAATCCGCCGAAACATAAACAGGTTGTAAATAAAAAACACGACCCGTATATTGAAGCGATTGTAGGCGCCGTTTATTATGATGCCGGCTTCGATAAAACGAAGAAATGGATAATAGAATGGCTATTACCGTTATTGGAAAAATATCGTTTAAATAATTAAGTAATTTTACACATCGGGGGATAACGATGAATATTGACGAAAGGCAAATACTGATTATTCAATTTAATCCGAAAACGGAAGAATGGGAAGATATTACGAAACGCGTTCAATGGTTTGACGGTAGCGGAAATGCTTGCAGAATTAAATATTCGGGCAATGATACTTTCTATTGGAAAAGTTGGAAAAATCTCAAGATTATAAATAAACCGCTGACTGTGAATATAGTCGGGAAAATAATTTTTTGCGATAAAGTACCGGTATACGGTTTGCGCGAAGTAATACAGTTTAATTCTTACTTTAAATTATATTACAGTTTGGGGTATACAAAGTTAGTCGAGAAAAATCGTATAAAAATCGTCAGCGATATTACCGAAACGAGAGAAATAAAAAATTTTATAGAGTATTTGAAGGCGGTTGCGGTATTGATGCCGACGGAAGACGGACAAAATTTTTTACTGAAGCAGTTAGAAAAATTAACTGTCTTAGATGATTCCGTTCTTGGAAAATTTTTGCAAGGAAAACTTGGCAGGCGAGATAATAAGAAGATAATAATTTTTCCGTTCGATACGAATTCATCTCAGCGGGTTGCGGTGAAAAGGGCTTTGGAAGAGGATTTGTCCGTAATACAAGGTCCTCCTGGGACGGGAAAAACAGAAACGATTCGCAACATCGTGGCGAATTACGTTGCGAGGGGCGGCAGCGTTGCCGTTGTCTCGGGGAATAACGAAGCTACGAGAAACGTTAAAGATAAATTTGAATCGACCGGCTTTGGTTATTTAAACGCTTTTTTAGGGAATTCGGAAAACGTAAAAAAATTTTTTGAATCGCCACATGACAATATCAGACAGATTGAGAAAATCGATAAAACGAATAGCGAACGTTTATTGAAAGAAGCAAGCGGGGGTGCGGAAACTTATCTGAAATATAGCTTGGATATTGCAAAAATCGTTCAATCTGTCTCCGACTATGAAGTGGAAAAAGAAATAAACGATGCCGAATATCGTATAAAAAATAGAATCGTTCCGCAAGAGTTGACAAAGAAAAAATATACCAGCGCAAAACTTTTGGAACTGGCGTCTGTTCTTGAAACATTGCCCGAAAACAAGATAACAAGCTTTTTTAACAGAGCGCGATTTTTATTCAGATTCGGTATAATAAAAGTAAAGGAAATTGCAAAAAACAGAGAAGATTCCATAGAGTATCTGAAAAATAAATACTATGACGTCAAGATTTCGGAACTTAACGACGAAAAGGAGAAAAAACAAGAATTTGTCGATACAAACAATTTAAGCGAACTGTTTAAAGCACAAAAAGATTTATCCATGAAGATCTTTTTGTCCTGTTTACGGGAAAGATACGAAAGCTTTTGTGAACATACATTTTCGATAAAAGATTATAAATTCCATTTTAACGATTTTATAAAAAGGTATCCCATCGTGTATAGCACAACTCACGCATTAAGGAGTTGTACCGGTGATAATTTTCTGTATGACTGCGTGATTATAGACGAATCGAGCCAGGTAGATCTGATCAGCGCAGTAATAGCCTTTTCCGTGGCGAACAGGGTTGTCCTCGTAGGCGACGAAAAACAGTTGCCGCATGTTGTAAAATCTCAATTATTTACTACGTTAAACAATATTTTTGCTGAATACAAGTTACCTGAATACTTTGATTACGCTAAAAACAGTGTATTACATTGTGTTTTGAAGAAAGAGAAAAAGATCATTTCGACGTTGTTGAACGAACATTATAGGTGCGATCCTCAGATTATAGGTTTTTGCAATAAAAGATTCTACAACGGCGAGCTGGTAATTCGCATACCGCATATCGAAGGGAACGGCGTAACGATTATTACTCACGGCTCCCACTTTGAGAGGAGCAGGTCCAACGAGAGGGAAGTCGATATTATCGAAAAAGAGATTATAAAAGAATTACCCGCGGATAAAACCGGAATTATCGCTCCATATAATAATCAGATTGCATTATTGAATGAACGATTCGGCGATGGCGGCTATGTAATCGATACAATACATAAATTTCAAGGAAAAGAGAAGGATTATATTGTATTGTCTACGGTCGCTAATAAAATTAAATTTTATGAAGACGAAGAACAGATTGATTTTTTGAACAATCCTAATCTTATAAACGTCGCAATATCGCGGGCGAAAAAGAGACTGTATATTCTTGCGAGCGAAGAAGTTCTCGGACAGGAAGGTTCTATACTGAGAGATTTATCCAAATATTACGAATATTATTGTAGTGAAACGAAAAAATTGAAAACCAATGTATTTTCCGTGTTTGATTTGATGTATGACGATTACGCGCCCATACTTGAAAAAACAAAGAAAGAACTTTTGAATATCTCTTCTTTTGCAAGCGAAAATATAATTGCGACGGTGATAGACGAGATTTGCCGAAGCGGGGAATACGGAACGCTCGGGTACAAATTCAATTACCCTTTGAAATACGTTATCAAAACAACATCGCTTAGTGATGTGGAAGACATAAAATTTGTTTCAAATATAAATACTCATTGCGATTTTCTTATATACAATAAATTGAACAAGGAAATCGAAATGGTGGTAGAGGTTGACGGAAGCCAACATAAGGAAGATGTGCAGGCCGCGCGCGACAAGAGAAAAGACCGTCTGCTGACGGCGGCAGGAGTTAAGATTTTACGTCTTCCGACGACCACTATTGAGTGCAAAGAAAAAATAATTGCCGTATTGACGGGAGCGGATATCGAAGTGAAAATTCCGCAAGAAAAAATAATTTAAAAAATTTTTTATATTCCGGAATATTTTCGGCGTTTTATTCGCTTGATAGGTGTAAAACTTTTTTGCAGTCAGGAGGAACATTAAAATGCAAAACAAAATTAAAGTGTTTGAAAATAAGCAGGTGCGGACGTTATGGAACGCCGACGAAGAAGAATGGTATTTTTCCGTAGTGGACGTATGCAACGTTCTGGCGGATTCGGCAAGTAAAGATCCGGGCGCATACTGGCGCAAACTGAAACAACGCTTAAAAAATGAAGGAAGCGAGGTCGTGACAAATTGTCACGGACTGAAAATGCAGGCAGCCGATGGGAAATATTACAAGACCGATTGTCTTGATACGAAAGGCGTTTTGCGGCTTGTGCAGTCGATTCCGTCGCCGAAAGCGGAGCCGTTCAAAATGTGGCTTGCGCAAGTGGGAAGCGAACGGCTTGACGAAATAGCCGATCCCGAAAAGGCGATACTTCGCGGCGCGGATTTTTACCGAGCAAAAGGTTATACGGAGGGGTGGATCAATCAACGACTGCAGACGATAGAAATGCGTAAAGAACTGACCGACGAGTGGAAATTGCGCGGTATAGAGCAGGAAAAAGATTACGCAATTTTAACGAACGAAATGACAAAGGCGTGGAGCGGCTTATCCGTTAAAGAGTATAAAGAACTCAAAGGACTGAAAAAAGAAAATCTGCGCGATAATATGACGAATATCGAACTCGTTCTGAATATGCTTGCGGAGGTTACGACGACGGCGATATCGAAACGGGAACAGCCCGATACGTTTGAAGAAAGTAAAACGATTGCCAAAAGAGGCGGAAAAGTAGCAAAAAATGCAAGAACGGATATTGAAAGTCAGTTGGGACAATCGGTAATTTCTCCGCTTAATGCAAATGATAAGCCCGCGCTTGAAGTGAAAACTGACAGCGACGGAGAAAAAGATTAAAATTTGCCAAAATACCCAGTTACATAAAAAATAAAAAGGAAGCCGGATAAAAGTCTGACTTCCTTTTTGTATGCGATTGTCGGGAGAAGTTCCGGCAATTTTTTATTCTTAACAAAGGAGCGATAAATGAAAAATTACAATCGGTATCGCCCGCCGTGAACGGGCGAGAAAATAACATAAAAATTAAAAAAACAGGAGGATAAATGGAAGAAAAAAGATTAAAACAATTTACGTTTTACGATTTGTATTACGATGCATTGAAAAGACTTCCCGACGAGGCGGCGGGAAGAATGGCGGAAAATATCTGCAAATTTATGTTTACAAACGAAAATATCCCGGAGCCGCAGGACGACAGAGAAAACTTTTTTTGGAGCAACATCAAGGACGTTCTCGAAGAGGTTAAACGAATAGAAGAAAGCGGACGAAAGCCTAAAAATTTTAATGAAAAGATGCCGCATTTTACGTTTACGGATACTTACGGCAAGGCGTTGAAACTGATGACGGATGCGGAAAGCGGACAATATATAAAGGCAATCTGCGAGTATATGTTTTTCGGGACGGAACGGAAATTAAAACCGCCCGTAGATATGTATTTTTCGTTTGCGAAAAAGAAACTGGAATTATCCCGGAAAAGAAAATCTTCGGGCCGTAAAGGCGGCGCGACAACGCGCGTAAAGGTATCAGATAAAGAGATTTCAAGGGCAACCGAAAAGAAAAATCAATATGTTTCGTTCGATGATTTTATGGCGGAAAATCCGAAAATAAAAAACGATTTATATGCTTCGAGAATGCATTTGCTGGACGGAGTAAACTGGATGAAACTGGATTGCGGGCTGGAGAAAAGCAACTATAAAGATTGCGACAGCCTGTATCGGATTTTAATGCATAAAGAGGAGATAATGAACAATGCATGGTGATAAAAAGAACGGAGCAAACCGTGAAGCAAAAGCGGAGCAAAATACGGTAAAACCGAAGCAGGTTAAGAAAATGCAGTCTTCGCCGCATTTTGTGTTACGGAAAGCGGCACAGCCGCCTTTCGTTTACGAGAGCAAAAATACACGGGAAAAGGAGGGAAATTTTGTCCGGAACGCCGGTAATATTCAACGTGGCATATACGCCGTATAAACTGAAAAAGGGTTCGACCGAAGAAGAGGTAAAAGCTCACGCGGAAAAGCGTGCGTATTACGATTTTACGGGCGATACGAATTATCTCAGGTATATGACGACCGAGGGGAAACTGACGGGAAACGAATCCAAAAAATTCACGATGCTCGATTATCTGCAAAAATCCACGGGTGTGTTCAACGGCGACGGAATGATAAGCAAGGATGAGTTAAAAGACATGAAACGACGGCTGAAAGAAAACAAAGGCAACATCTGGAGCGGGTTCGTATCGTTCGACGAAGAAAATTCCGAAAAGATAGATACACCCGAAAAGTGTATCGCGCTGATACGGAAAACGTTCAATGAGTTCTTTCGCGATATGGGGCTGGATCCGCGCGAAGTCGATCTGATATGCGCTTTACATCTGGACAGACCGTCGCATCTGCACTTTCATTTCGAGTTTTACGAAAAGCGTCCGTGGCTGAAAAACAAGCGCGCTGCCGGATATAAATACCGAAGCAAGGGCAAAGTTCCGATAAAAGCCATAGACAATATGGTGGAGCGGCTGACTTCCTACACGATAGACGACGATTTGAAAAAACGTTCGGACGAAGCGCGGAGCGCTTTGTATAAACGGAAAGATTTTTCGGAAGCGCTGTGCCGCGACGTGGCGACAAAGAAAATGAAAGAACTTGCGGAAAAAATTCCGCCGACGGCTTCGTTTCAGTACGGCAAAAAAGATATGGCTGAGTATCGTCGGGAGATTGACGAAATTGTGGAAGCGGTTGCTATGGTGGACGAGGACGTGTGCGCCGCCGACAGTGCGTTCAGGGCAGAACTTATGCGAAAAGAAACCGCGCTGAAAAGCATTATGGGAAAATATTACGCCAAAAGGATGAAAGATGACGGCATTTTCAAAGAGGAAATGACGAACGCTTCCGAATTTTTCGGGCTGAAACATATCCGGACGATAGACAGGCTGGAATGGGATTATCGCAGGCGACTCGGAAACATCGTTCTTAAAAAGGTGAAGTACATACAGGAGAACACTTATAAGTATAATCGGACGAAAAAGAGAAAAGCCAACGATAAGTCAATTAAACGCCATATCGCTGTGTCAGATAATAAAATCGGCAGGGAACTTTCTAACTTTTTTGGTTCGGTTTTCGATTTGTTTTTACCCGAAACGCAAGCCTATTCAAACCGTTTGCGGGAGATAGAAGGCGAAATGAAGGAAGAAAAAGAAAAGGAAGAGCGCGAAGCCGCGGCGAAAAACAATTATTATAACAGCAGATGAGGTTTGCCCTTCATTTTAAGGCAGACCTCGGAAAGGAGGGAAAAATGACATTTAGTTAAAACCGAAAAAACGGAAACAAACTTTTACATTCGAGCCATAAAAAATTTTCTGTTTTTTCTTGCGAAAACAGCTTGACAAATGCGGGATCGCATGCTATCGTATTGATACGACGAAAGAAAATCGGAGGTGGAACTTATGAACAAAGTAAAAGTAGTGCAAAAAGCGGAGGCTGGAGAAGGCTTGACCGTGGCGGAAATCAAGGTTTATCAGAAAACCGTTAAACCCGAAAAGCAAGTTTACGGCAAGTACGGAACGCTTGCAAAACAGTATCTTGAAGATAAAGGAATCGATTGGACGATAGCTAATCTTCCCGAATATCTGCACGGCGTAGATAAAGCTGCCGATGAACTGTACGAAACGATGTACGAAAAATTCTCGAAAGAAGAGCGTTTCAAAA
>ERZ779876.2480-NODE-2480-length-13144-cov-3.247842_pt1 | contig 13144 bp, 5 predicted proteins | sample MGYA00511068_ERZ779876 | MGnify/ENA primary metagenome ERZ779876 (study PRJEB29588, sample SAMEA1970858) | human gut metagenome | biome: human gut; feature: human-associated habitat; material: faeces | place: Denmark | collected 2008/2010 ...
CGGAGGAGGATTTTTTCGCATAGGTATAGGTGAATACGGTGTCCTTCTCAACCTTTGCATTGCCGACAGGGGTCGTATCCCAGGAACCAGCACGGTAGCCGGAGTTCGGCTTGTCGCCTACTTCCGGGATAGAGGTGATCGGAACCACAACGTATTTGAGCGTTTCGCCGGTTTTATAGTCCTTGAACGGAACGTAAACAACGATGTCAGCGCTGCCGCCGTTGTTCCACTCACCGTTTACAACCTTGAATGCAAGACGGTACTCCCATGCGTCCGGGGTGCCGTTGCCGGTCTCGTCCGGCTTCTCACCGCCCTTGACGTCAAGGTAGTAGTACAGGTCGATGGTAACGTCCTTGGTCAGCTTTTCAAGGTTATCGGTAACCTTGGTCAGACCCGGAACGTAAACGTAGTTCTTGCCGTCAACGGTCTGGTTTACTGCATCATTCTTGTAAAGCTCAGCAACCAGTGCATACTCATTGCCGGTCTTGGTCTCACCGTTCTCTACCTTAACCTCAACGTCCTTCTCGTTGTAGAAGTGCTTGTTGATGGTGTAATGCTGCGTATTCTGTGTAAAGAAGCCTTGGATGATAACGTCGCTCTTGATATCGAATTCCTTTGCATCTTCGTTACCAATCTTCCAGCCAGAGAAGGTGTGGCCTTCCTTAACAGCGTTGTCACGAATCTTTACCCGAGTGCCATAGTTATAAGTCTCCTCGTCACCCTGCTTCTTGTCGTCAACGTAGTAGGTTACGGTGTACTGGCGGGTAACCGGCTCAAATACTGCAACGTAAGTTACGTTCTCAGTAACGGCGCGGTTCTTCGGCTCAACGATTGTATCGGTCTTATCGTCTTTCAGCTTCCAACCCTTGAACTCGTAAGTGTACTGAGCGTCAGAAGCCTTGCTTGCCTGATCTCTCGGGTCCTTGGTCGGCTTGTTGTTGTAGTCAACCGTCTGAGTATCGAGAGCATTTACAGCGTCATCAGAGTTCTTCCAAGTTACAGTGTACGAATTAATGCGGTAGTTAGGCGTAAATACAACATCCTTTGCAGGCATGATGAACTTGCCGTCAGTAATCTCTACATCCGCCGTCTTAAGCGTCCAACCAGTGAAGGTGTAGCCTACCTTTGCAGGATACTCATCATTGACAGTGCGTACGGTTACAGGAGAATCAACATTGTGAGACTCCTCTGCATACGTGGTCTTGCCGTCTTCGTACTGGTAGATTACATTGTACGACTTCGGATTCCACCGTGCGTACAGATGCAGGCTGCTCATCAGAGTGCGCGTGGTATACGCAGTTGTGCCCGCCGGTTCCATGTACCAGCCAACGAACTCATAGCCGGGCTTCTCTTTAAGCTTAGTCTGTGCATAGTCCACTGCCGTATAGGTTTTACCAGTCTTAGTAGCAGCCGAGAACGTCTCATCGGTGTTAGCATCGAAATTCGAGTGATAGATAACTTCAATATCAACATCCTTCAGGAAGCCATCAACATGGATACCGTCATTCTGATTCTTGATAGTGTACCATACAATTTTAACATTCTTAGCGCTATTCAAGTTAAATTTGTCACCCAACAGCTTCTTCACCAGATCGGCATCGGTATCGGTCTTAGACAGGTTATAGCCATCGTTAGTCCAGTTCTCCGGATTGAAGAAGCCGAGATTCTTCGGAACTTCCAGATAGGTAGCGCCATAGCCGTCCTCAAATCCTGCGCGTACATTACCTTCATCGTCAAAGATATCAATAATGTTACCTACATCAGGAACTAGATTCTTAGCTGCCTTGGTTATATGACCAGGATAGCCAGTTTTATCATTCAGATCCTTTACACCGCCGTCGCTGATACTGCTCGGCAGGTACTGCTTCTCGCCCTGGTCAGCACTGCTCGTCGGGGTGCTGAGTGTCGGCAGGAGGATGAAGTACATTGCCTTATATTTTTCGGGTTCCGGTTCCGGAGTGTTCTTAGTCCAATGAGCCGTCAGTTTCAGATCCTTGTTCGGCATCAGATCGCCATTCTGGTACAGCTTATTGTTTTCATCGTACCAACCGTCGAACGTATAGCCTTCACGAGTAATTTCTGCATTAGTCGGAAGCGTCAACTCAATCTTGGGGTAAACCTTACCCTTGCTGTAGCTGCCGTCAGCAAGCTTACCGCCGTTCGCATCATAAGTCAAATTATGAGAAGTTGCGGAAACATAAATGTTAACAGTAGCATTACGCCAGGTCTCGGAAAGCTTAAGACCAAACTGATATTCACCATTGACATTCTTGACGGTACCGAGACCCTTCGGGTCAAGTACTACACTATCAATCGTGTAATCCGCAGTCTCCGTCTGACGAACACGTACCGCAGAAACATTAACGGCCGAATTGTACCAGAACTTCTTACTGCTAAGAACCGTATTGGCATCGGGACCATCCTTAACGATAACCTGATAAGTTACGCTGCGGCGTGCAGGATACCGTTTCCAGTCTGGTTCAGCATTAACAGTCCAGTCGGACACGTCAATCTGAACCATCTGAGAATACTCAGTGCGAATCAGATAGTAGAATACAAGCTGAGAGCCCTCAGCAAATGCAGTCCACTCAGACGAATCCTTTGCCTGATACTCAAGCTGACCGTCGTTGTAGCGAATATTGGTGATTTCGGTACCCTTAGCGGTCTTGTCATCGCCACCCTGTTCAGTCTGCTTTTTGTTGCTGGCATGTACACGAGCCTGCCAGAAAACGGTGTTGTAGTCCGCGTCTGCAGTTGCTTCGCGCTCAGCGGGTGCGAGGGCGGTAACAGCCTTGCCATTGCCGACAAGAGCTTCGTTGATGGTCATCGAGTTGCCATCGTCACCGTCTGCCCGACGGTTGGTAATCCAATATTCAGCCTCGATGGTCTGAACCTTATTGGCATAAACATCAACTGCGTTATCGCTGTTACCGCTCGTCGGTGCAATTTCATTCGCCGGAGAATTGCTTACTGCATCATTATTCTGAGAATCATTTTCATTGGAACTGCTATTATTGCCAGACTCCGCAACGTCCGTACCGCCGTTTGCGCCGTCGTCAGACGGAGCCGGAGCGGGATTCTGGTCCTCGGCAGGCGCCTCGGTATCAGAAGAAGAGGGAACATCGGGAGTTTCAGTGGGGTCTACTGCGGGGGCGGAATCAACCACCGGCACCGAGTTTTCGATATCCGGAAGGGTGGTGACGCCTTCATCGTCGGCCAGCGCCCAGGTTGGGCACATGGTCAGCGCCATGATAGTCGCAAGTGCTCCTGCGAGCAGACGTTTGCGCGTATTCTTTTTTAACATATGGAATGCCTCCTTGGTCAGCGTGCATGCTGATCGAGAGGAATTGCAGATGTATTTCTGGCAACCGGCTGCCATGCGGAAAGAGACTTTCCGTTTAGGCCCCTGGCTTTGCGAGACCGGCTTTCACCGATGGTGCCTTTGTCTGTACAACTTGCTCCTCAACGAGCCGCACAGATCATGTGTTTGTGGTGCTGCGATAATCTCAGAATGCAATGCAGTTTCAACCTCCAAATAAAATACCCCCTTTACAGCGCGCATAGCTCTGCAAGGGGGTAACAAAGTACCTTTGGCAACCGGCTGCCATGCGGAGAAAAAACTCCGTTTAGGCCCATCTGGCTTTGCGACACCGGTTTTCACCGGCTGTGCCTTTGTCTGTACCTGTATCCCTTTACGGAAGTCATGCACAGAATTTTACGATCTTTTCTGTCGGCAGACACGCCGGACTGCATACACAGTCCTTTGCCTGCGCAGGACAGAAATCCTCCGGATCCTCTTCTTCAGTATACCATAAATGCCCGCGAATAACAAACAAATACTGTAAAAAGCGAAGAAGGATTTCAATCCGGAATCGTTTTTTTATGCAATAAATCGCCGCTGATCGGACATAAACACATCCAATCAGGACCATTTGCATACAAAGTAAAATAGAAAAGTGTTAAGCCGCAGCTACTGCAAGCGCATCGCTGGTGTTGGTGTAGGTCAGCGGAGATACACAGTCATGCAGGGTTTTTGCGTTCTTTACGCTGCGGGTAACCGCGTAGGTCAGGTCGATCTGATACCACTTGCCGTTCAGGTTGACCTTGTTCCAAGCGTGGTAGCTGGAGCCGGCGTAGCCCTTGGTCAGTGCACACGGGATGCCCTGGCTGCGGCACATTGCTGCAAACAGCGAGGAAAAATCGTAGCAGATACCGGTGGTGCCCTTCAGGGTAGCGGCGGTATCCGGGATGTACTTGGTGATCTTGCCGCTGGTGATCTCATTCGCCAGCTTGTTATCATAAGTATAACGGCTTGCCATGTAGTTGTAGATGGCGATAACCTTGGCCTCGTCGGTCTTGGCGTTTCTGCAGAGTTCCGCAGCCTTAGCGGATACCGTGTCGCCCTTGGAGAACTGAACCTCGGAAGTGGAGACCAGATACGGAGTGTAGCTGTCCTTAACGGTTACGTTCATGGACTTGGACTCGACCTGCTGATAGGACGTACCGGAAACGTTGCGGTACAGCGTTACGGTGTACTTGCCGTTGCCCTTATCGAGAGAGAAGGAAGCATCCTTGCCGCTCGGGCAATCATAGAATACGGTCTTGCCGCCGTTGTACTGAATACCAACCTTGAGTCTTGCACTCGAGGAGTAGTTTACGGTAACATAACCGTGGGTGGAATTACTCATATCCACAACATCATTTACTGCTGCTGCGGTAACGCCCATCGAGAGGGCAGCTGCTGCAAAAACTGCGCATACAACACGAAAAAGCCGCTTCATATCCGGCGATCTCCTTTCGGTAACTGGCTGCCAGCCCTCTCGATGAGGGGTAAGGCCCTATAGCTTTGCGTCGCCACCTTTCGGTGGGTTTGCTATTATCGTTTGAGATGCGGTCAAAGCGACTGCATCATCTTCTTTTATCCTCACTATAGCGCATCTATCGTGTTTTGTCAACAGGGTTTGACAAAAAAAGAAGAAATTATGACACATTGCCGCAGATTTACCGAAAATATGACATTTTTCCCGATTTCCCCGCTCTTATTGCAGCGGTTTGTCCGGGAATGCAGCTCACTCCAAAGCGTGAAATGGCGGCAAAAAATCGGTAAACAGACGGCGGCAAGGGAATACCCCTGCCGCCGCTTTCCATCGGTTGATTTGCTTATTTGCTGCCGTACATTCTGTACAGGAACGTGACGATCTGTGCTCTCGTGCAGTTGTTATGCGGACCGAACAGACCGTTTCCGATGCCGCCGGTGATGCCCTTCTGCTCTGCCCATGCTGCCGCATCGGCGTAGTATGCATCGGCAGGTACATCGGTGAAGGCCGCACTGCCGCTGACCGCCGGACTGCCTGCCGCACGGTACAGGAGCGCTGCGCCTTGTGCTCTCGTGCAGATGGTGCCGGGTGCAAACGTTGTATCGCTCGTGCCCTCGGTAATGCCATTCTCAACCGCCCACGCAACTGCCTTGGCGTAGTATGCATCTGCCGGAACATCCGCGAAGCTGCTCAGCGCCTTAGGCTCTGGCGAACCCGCCGAGCGCCACAGGAAGGTTACGATCTGTGCTCGGGTGCAGGCAGCGTTCGGAGCGAACAGCGTGTCGCTCATACCGCCGGTAATGCCCTTCTGCGCCGCCCAGAGGACTGCGTCATAGTAGTAATCCTCCGCGTGAACGTCGGTGAAGAAGTTGAGCATGGTGTTGTCATCCATAAAGACCGCCTTCACCGTGACCTTACCCGCCGGCATGACGAAGGTGTACTTTCCGCCGCCCTTGTCGGTCAGTTCGAGCGCCTTGCCGTCCTTGTCCAGCACGGTCAGGCTTTCAAGGGTGTAGCCCTTGTCGGGGGTTGCCGTGATGGTCACAGTGTCGCCCTTGGAGGCAGACTCGGGAGATACGGTGACGGTGCCGTGCTCATAGATGCCGGTCGGGATCTTGGTGTCGGGAATGGAGACGTTTCCGCCGCCGCCGGAAGAACCGCCGCCCGAGGACGAGCCGTTCGCCTTCCAGTTGACCGTCACCGTCACATTATGCGCGGGCATCTCGAAGGAAATACCTCGAGTTGTGCTTTCCGCGTCCTTCGCCTGCCATTGCAGCTGCTCTTCGCTGATTCCCTCGAGCGTCAGACCCTGCAGGGTGAAGCCGTTGCGTTTGCCGATCTGAAGACCGACCTGAGCGCCGACCGTGTATCGTGCGGTATAATCCTCGCCCGGGGTAATCCCCATGACTCCGCCGTACAGCCCATGAGCCGTGACAGTGTACTGCGTCGGGATTTCCAGTGTAAATGTTGTCGTAAAATCCTTTCCGCAGTCATAGTCGTAAGTAACCTCATCGACATCGCTGTTTATCGTCAGGATATTGCCGCTGACCGTGCCGCCCTGCCAGTGGCTGGTCTTTGCTACATCAAAACCCGCAGGCAGAGAGGCAAGATAAAATCTGTCGTTGACCGGAGTAATCGTATATGTGTTGTTCTCTGCATCCAGCTCGGCCAGCTTGGTATTCCGGCTGAGGTCCAGACTTGTGAGGTGATTACCGGCACAATCCAGATATTTCAACTCCGTAAAATATTCAATACCCGTAAGATCAGCGATTTCCATATCGTAGACATCAATATCCTGCACCAGCGCGATTTCCCCTGTGCTGAGTTTACCATCCTGATTCCGATCAATATTGGCTTCTTTATCAAGAAGAAACTCTCGGAAATCCTTATCCGGGAAGTTGGTCTCGTTGATAGCGATCTCCGTGCCGCGTCCTGCAATCGCCAGTGTGAAAATAACGTCCTTTTCCTCGTCATCCAGTTCCGTACCGGTATAACTGATGTCATAGGAATAGATCACGACAGCGGCATTGCCATCTACTGTAAGAGTATTTCCGCTGACTGTGCCGCCCTGCCAGTTTCTGGCCTTTGAGACATCAAAGCCGGTCAGGCTCGACAGATCAAAGGTATTGCCTGTCAGTGTAATCTCGCGAATATTACCCGATGCATTCAGATTCGTCAGCTTGGAGTTACTGCTGAGATTGAGCGCGGTCAGCGCGTTATCGGAGCAAATCACCCTTTTCAGCTTCGAATTTTGGCTGAGATCCAATACCGTCAAGCGATTTGTACTGCAATTCAGCTCTTTCAGCTTGGTATTCCGGCTGAGATCGAGTTCTGTTAACTCGTTATCGTAACAGTACAGATACTCAAGCGCAGTAAAATACTCGATGCCCTTCAAGTTGGTAATGGCTCTGCCTTTGCAGTCGATTTTCTTTACTGTGGCAACCTCAGTATCGCTGAGGATATTGTTATCGTCAGTATCAAACGTTTTCACGACATCGCGGAAGTTCTTGTCGGGGAAATTGAACGTATCAACGGCAACGCCATCGACAATCTTAATAAAAGCAACTGTGACGATATCGCTATCGGCTTTGCCCATCTTTTCAGCCCAGACTGTGATGTTCGCCGATTCCGTCAGCGTGAACGGATCCCTGTAATGAGACTTTACACCATTTATGGTGTAATATATCCATGCACCCTCCGTGTCACAAGTAAGTGTAACGGTCTCCGTATCATTGAAGCTGCCGCCGTTAGGGCTGATCACCGGAGCCGCAGTTTTTTCCTGAAAAACAGCCTTGACGGTCACAGGCTTGGCAGGCATGATAAAAGTATCATTGGTAATGGCAACGCCGCCACGGATAACCTCCCATGTCTTAAAAGCATAACCCGTATCGGGAATCGCGGTGAGCGTAACCGTTTCATCTGTCTTGGCGAAGGCCGGAGACGCACCGGCGGTGCCGTGTCCATCAACCTCAACAGTGACAGCATAAGTGTCGGCAGCATTCACATAGCCGCAGATGGAGCAGGTATTGCCGCCCTTGTAATCATGAGGGCTCTTTATCATCCCCTGGTTCGCACCCGTGCAAAAATTGGTGCATTTCTTCCAATGTTCATTGGCGTTATATTCCCAGGAATCATCATATATATGAATATGCAGTATGACATGCATCTCGATGTTATTACCGCACTGATAGTTATAGGTGACCTTCTTTGCTCCTTCATCAATCGTCAGAATGCCGTTTTCAACCTTGCCGCCAACCCAGTCACTGGTTTTGTCAACATCCAGTTCAGCAAGATTGATCGTGTTGTTCTCATCCGGTTCAATAGGACACCAGCTATCACAGTAGGTATAAGTCAGCTTATTATTCCGGCTGAGATCCAGACTGGTAAGCCGATTATGATAGCAGGACAGCTTTTCGAGATTATGATTGCTGCTGACATCCAAATGGGTAATCTCATTGCTGCTGCAGTCCAATTCTATTAACTGGGTATTCGCACTCAAATCCAGCTCGGTAAGTTGATTGCCGTAGCATAGTACACTTGTCAACCCGGTATTTCGGCTAAGGTCTAATTCCGTCAGGTCCTGATAGGAACAATCCAAACTCGTCAAGGCAGTGAAGTACTCGATACCTTTCAAAGACGTAATTCCCGCTACACCTGTATTCGGGTCATCCGGGTACTGAAACGTAAGTTCTGTCACGGCAGCAATCTCATCCGCGCTGAAAAAGTCGTTATTGTCCTTATCAAACACTTTCTGTATATAGTTCCGGAAGGTTTTATTGGGAAAATTACTTTCATCAATGGCAACCCCTTCTTCCGCTGCCCAAGCCGTCGCAGGCAGCAGACCGAAGCACATCGCCACCGCCAGAAATGCGCTCAGCCCTCGCCGTCGTATCATCTGCTTTTTACTCATACCATTTTCCTCCTTTTCTGCGTTAATGTTCCTGCTCGGCCATGGAAAACAGCTCGTTATGGCTCATCTCCACATCGCCAAAGCGGACAAAAATGCCGTTTGTCACCGCGCTGTTCCACACCTGCGGGTCGGAAAGTGACCGGAATCGGAATTTATCCAGATAGGGCTTCATATCCAGCAGCAGGCGGCTGCCGGAGATGAAATCGACCTGCAGAACGTGGTCGGTCAGCGGCTTGACTGACTGAATGTATTTCCGGTCCAAATGCGTGCCTCCTCTCGCTTACACAAAATGAAAGGTTCACCGTACCTATAGGATACGGTGAACCTTTCAAAAAAACCATTCACAAGTTGTTAGTTTTTATCCGCAAGCAGGTCGAGCAGCAGCTTGCGCTTTGCGCGCGGCTCTCCTGCTATCTGCAGTTTGGTGTAAATTTGATTCACATACTGCCGGATACTGCCCTCGGACAGATACAGCTTTTCCGCAATCTCGCGGTTGTTCAGCCGCTGTGCCATCAGCCGGACAATCTCATATTCCCGCTCGGTCAGCGCAGACAGGGCTTCCGGACGGTCAAATCCGGCCTTTCGCCGCTCTGCGGCTTCTCCCAGTTCGATGATCTGCGCAACCGTTCCGGTTTGCAGCCGCTCTGCCAGCAATGGCTTGAGATAGCGATAATTCTCCGCAAACGGAATGACAAAGCCATCCGGTTCTGCGTCGGTCAGTGCCTGATCGAGCTGCGCCTGTGCCTCCGCATGCTTACCCAGCATTTCATACGCCGCTGCCGTCTGGATACGGATATGCATCGCGACCAGTGCGTAGTGCATGCCTTCGCACACAGCAAGCAGTCTTTCGCTCCGGCCAACGACACGGGCGTAGTCCCCCTGTGCCAGACCGACCTGATTTTCGATCATCTCGATCATCGGCTTGCCCGGTGCAAGTGTATGCACGGTTGAAAGCCTGTGCGCGCGGAAAACCTCCGGAATCTTGTCGGTTTTGCCAAGCAAAGCGTAATAATACGCCGCAATCGCGTTCCATAGGTTCAGCCAGGAAGCATTGTGCTGCCGCAGCAGCTCCGCGTGCCGCTCAGCAAGCGTGCAGTGATACTTTATCTCCGCAAACAGCGACAGCCGCCACGCCAGAAAATCACAGCACAGCGCCATATTGGCCTGCCCGTTGTCCTGAATCCGGGCGCACGCGCTTTCAAGTTCGATATGTGCATCCGTCAAGCGTCCCTGCAGGAACGCCGCCTCGGCACGCATGATGGTCTCGGCACCCTGACCGTGATTGCCGGTGATTTTATAATAGTGCGGCATGCACTCGTCCATCTCGGCAAGCTCGCTCTGCAGCTCGCCCGGTGCGCGGTAAAACATCATCAGCACAGACGGTGAACCGAAGGTCCAGCCGCCGCCGGACTGGATGCTGATCGCCTTCCGCGACATCTGCGCGCTGGCACTCCGGTGCAGGCGGCTCATGGCGCTGATATCGTTGTAGCAGAGAAAGCTCATGATCAGGTCGCATTCTCCCCGCAAATCGCCTTTTTCCTGTGCGGAAAGCGCTGTATTTTCGGAAATCGCCGTCAGCAGCAGCTCCTTCAGCTCCAGCATTTTCGGGATATTGCGCCAGTTGAACATACTCCGCATCAGCACCAGAATCGCCAGCGGATGGCTTGCGAGCACAGCTGCCGGGCATTCGTCCAGTGCTGCCAGCACTGCCTTCGGGTGCAGCGAGGAAAGCAGAATGCCTGCATCCTTCTGCAGCGTGCGCAGCATCGCATCGTAATCGCCGTTTTGCCGGTACTCGGTCATGGCATGCAGATACAGCCGGTGATCCTCATACCAGATGCCGAGCCGCCCGCGGTAGACGGTCTGCCGCTCCTTCGGCATGGACTGGAAGGTGTGCAGCGCGCATTCCTTCATCATGTGATGAAACCGGTAGGTCGCGCCGTCCGGCAGACGCTTGACAAACGCATTCTGCCCGGTCAGCGCGGCAAGCAGGTCCTCGGCGTGCGCGTCTGCCATGACGAACTGCGCCATTTCAACCGTAAATTCGTCGGCAAGTCCCATCACCGCAAGAAATTCCCGCTGTTTTTCGGGCAGCGGATCAATCATCCCAGCCGTAAAGATGGATGAAATATCCGAATTCGGGTCCGGCAGCACACCGTGCTCGGAAAACATCCGCAGATTCAGATAAACCGCCGAAAACCAGCCCTCGCTGTAATACAGCAGCGTATCTATCTGCTCATCGGAAAGCGCGGTTCCGCACCGCTTGGTATAGACCGCCAGCTCGGTATGGTTAAGCCGAAGCTGTGCCGTGCCGATCTGGTACACCTTTCCGCCCAGCCGGACAAGCTCTGCCGCCGGCAGAAACAGGTCACGGCTGGCTAAAATCAAATGAACATTGGGCGGCAGCCGTCCGGCCAGCGCACACAGGAATCCGGGTGCGCGCTTGTCGGTCAGCAGGTGAAAATCGTCAATAAAAATATAGCAGGACTTCTCACCGGTCAGCGCATGACACAGATCGTCGATCAGCAGTCCGCCGCTCGCTCCGTCGGTCGGACAGTCGTATTCCCGCAGAAAGGCAAAGCCTGCACGCGCAAAGGCGTCCTGCACACTTTTCCAGAAAATCGCAAGATTGCTCGAGTACACACTGATGCGCACAATGTACGGTGCTTCGGCTCCGGCACGTTCCGCGAGATACCACTCCACCGCCGTCGTTTTGCCGTATCCCATGGGTGCAACCACGGTCGTCATGGCACAGCGCGAGATTGGCCGCAGGCTCTCCTGCAGCCGCTCGGATATGTAGATCGTGTTCAGATTCCATTTCGATTTTGGCATGGCGCGCACCTCCGAATACTGTAATGTGCTCTCCTGTCCGTTGTACTGTCTAAATTATACTGGATTTCAGAGCGGGTGTAAACCGTGTATACTGTTAAGGCAGCGTGCATATATGCCCTCAATTTGAGCGTCAAGCCGCTTTTCCAACCGGCAGTGTTACCAGAATTGTTGTTCCCGTATCTGCGCTCTGTTCAACGCGCACTGTGCCGCCATGCAGCCGGACAATCTCCTGCACGAGCGCCAGTCCCAGTCCCACGCCGCCCATTGCGCGGCTGCGCGACTTATCCACGCGGAAAAACGGCTGAAAGATGCTGTCCCGGTACTCCTCGGCAATGCCCGGGCCGGTATCGCGCACACGGATGGCCGCCTGACCGCCTTCCCGCTCGACAGACAGCTCCACAGAGCCGCCCGTGCGGTTGTACTTGATGGCGTTCTCGGTCAGGTTGAACAGCACCCGATACAGCAGCACATCGCTGCCGGTGAGCTGCACATTTTCGCCTGTCTGCGTGAGTGTGATGCCGTTTTTCTGCGCCAGCGGCGTCAGATCGACCAGCACTTCCTCGGCCATCGGCGCAAGGTCGATGCAGTCCGTGCGCGGTACGGATTGCAGGTCGCTCATTTCCAGCAGCGTGCGTACAAGGGCGCTCAGCCGCTCGAGCTGTTCCTGCTCAAAGCGCAGCAGCGCGGCTGTTTCGGCATCCATCTGTGGATGCTCCGCCGCAAAAAGCTCGAGCCGTGTTTGTATGAGCGCCAGCGGTGTGCGAAGCTCGTGCGCCGCATTGCCGGTGAACTGCCGCTGCGTGTCAAATGACTGCGCCAGACGGTCGAGCATGGCGTTGACCGACCGGCTCAGCTGCCGGAACTCGGCGGTCGTGTCCTCGGACAGGCGGGTGTCGGTCAGGCTTTCCTCGTTGATCTGCCCGGTCTGCCGCGCAAAATCGCCCAGCGGCTTGAGCGCCCGTCCGCTGACGAAATACGCGATGACGGCGCTCAGCAGTGTCACCAGCGCGGTGATGCACCAGCCCATGCGCTCGAAACGCACCTTTTCCGCACTCACCTGCTGAGAAAAGCCGCTGAAGAACGCCTGCATATTCTCTTGGGGTATCTCAATGGTCATTTCCTGCTGGTTTCCCGTTTTGTACTCCACCACAAAGCCGTTCAGCGCATCCATGCTGTCCGAGCCGGAGTAAAACAGCAGCAGATTCAGGCTCACGCACGCCGCCGCGATAAGCAGCGCAGTCAATATCGTGATGCGCCACTGCACAGAGATTCGTTTGCTCATTCGCCCGCTCCGATCTCGTAGCCCTGTCCGATCTTATTGCGGATCGGATCGTATCCCAGTGCCGCGCGCAGCTTTTTTCGCAGCGTAGAGATGTGTACGCGGATGGAATTGCTGAAGCTGTCCACGCTGCTGTCCCACACATGCTCGATCAGTTCTTCCTGGCTGATGGGCCTGCCGCGATTGAGCAGCAGATATTCCAGAATGCCGCTCTCCTTGCGCGTGAGCGACAGGGCCTGTCCGTTCGCCGCAGCGGCGCGGCTGCGTGTGTCAAATGTCAGCCCGCCGCACCGCCGGCCCACATCC
>ERZ779876.2481-NODE-2481-length-13142-cov-5.054711_pt1 | contig 13142 bp, 9 predicted proteins | sample MGYA00511068_ERZ779876 | MGnify/ENA primary metagenome ERZ779876 (study PRJEB29588, sample SAMEA1970858) | human gut metagenome | biome: human gut; feature: human-associated habitat; material: faeces | place: Denmark | collected 2008/2010 ...
CATGGAGTTTGCGAAGTTGTAAATCACGGAGTAAATGGCGACCTCCGGGTCAAACAGGATCAGGATGGCCGTATAAAGCAGGGCATTGAAGCCCAGCGCAAATTTACCCACCGTAAAAGCACTGTCCCGCTTGCTCATGATGAGTCCCAGCACGTCCAGTCCGCCGCCGCTGCCGCCGCGCGGAAGCCACGCCCCACGCCCGCGGGAGAATCAAGGATCACGCGGTCAAAATAGCGCTTTAAAAGCGGAACGAGTCTGAGCATGACGCGTTCCGGCACAAGATCTTCGCCGCTTGCCGGGGCAGGCATTAAAGACACGCCGGGCATGGTCACGCACGGGTAAATCGCATCCGCAGGCGCGCAGCGCCCTGCCACAACGTCCGAACTGTCGAACACGAGCGCTTCCTCTGTGCCGGTCATACGGTCCAGACTGCGCAGGCCCGCGTCACAATCCAAAAGCAGAACGCGTTCGCCGCCCGCCGCAAACTGAGAAGCCAGCCCAAGCGAAACGGTGGATTTTCCCACGCCGCCTTTTCCCGATGTGACAACAATAGCAGTACCCATAGATAATACCTCATTAAACATGATAACACAAAAATGCACGGTAGTCAAAAGTAAAAATGGCTATACCGCAATTTTATCACAGCGAGACAAAAACACGGCGGCTTTTTTGTCGAAGCAGACAAATATCCTCCCTAAGCACGCGTCATTCCGTACCCTCTGTTACCGTGGTTTCTGCTCTTTTTGCCTCCTTTTGGAGCGTTTCGGCAAAATAAGCTTCAAAAACGGCCTTTGCCGTCTCTTTTGCGGCATCGCCCTTGCCGCCGTATTCGATGACGACCGCCACGGCAATCTCCGGGTTCTCGTACGGCGCAAAGCCGATGAACGTCAGGTTATCGGAATGGTCGGCGTTTTCCGCCGTGCCGGTCTTGCCCGCAACGGCAATGCCGAAATCCGAAAAGGTCGAGGCCGCCGTGCCCTCTGTGCACACCTGCCGCATGCCCTCGCGCACGACCTTGAAATATTCGTCTTCAATCTCCGCCTGTAACACGACCTCCGGCTCTGCGGTCTCTTTTTCCACCGCGCGGTCGTAGTCCGTGACTTTATTTAAGAAATGCGTTTTGTAGCGCGTGCCGCCGTTTGCGATCATGGCGCAGTATTCCGCAAGCTCGATCGGCGTGAACATATCGTCGCACTGGCCGATGGCCGCCTGAATGGTGAGGCCGTCATACCAATTTGCGCCGTGGCGCTCCGTATACGTTTTGGGGTCGGACATGATGCCCGCAGTCTCGTTCAATTCGCACCCGGTCTTTTCGCCGAGAGCGAACAGCTCTGCATACGTGTGCATTTTGTGAATGGTCAGCATGCGGCCCACGTCAAAGAAAAACGCGTTGCAGGAGTTGCGGATGGCGCCGTACACATCCACCTCGCCGTGCACGCCGAGGCAGCCCGGTTCGTAATCCGGCGCATAATAGTGATACGCGCCGTCGCAGTTCACGGGGTGAGAGGTCGGCGTGATGACGCCTTCCTCCAGCGCCGCCAAGGCGACAAGGGGCTTAAAAATGGAACCCGGCGTAAAGATGCCGTTTAATGCGCGGTTGAAAAGCGGCTGGCTTTCGTCCGCATAAAGCTGCGTCAAATACGCATCGTCCGTATTGTACTTTTCAAGGTCGAAATTCGGGTAGGTCGCGCTGGCGATGATGCCGCCGGTGTTCACGTCCAAGGCGACAACCGCACCGGCCTCGCAGTCTTCGGTCGGCTTCGCTTCGATCTGCTCGGCGAGCGCGTTTACGGCCGCGCGCTGTACATTGCTGTCTAGGGTAAGCCACACGGAATCGCCCGCTTCCGGCGGCTCCGTCACGGTGGTGGAGGTCACTTTGCCGGTAGCATCCGTTGTGACGCTCTCTTTGCCGTTTTTGCCGCGCAAGGTGGACTCGAACACGCTCTCAATGCCGCTTTGGCCGACGGTATCCGTATAGGAATAGCCGGAAACGTTTGAGGCGGAATACGTGTTGCCCGCTTCCTCGGCGGCATCGTACTGCTCCTGCGAAATGGCACCCAGCGTGCCGACGATATGCGGAGCCAAATCGCCCTCCGGGTATTCGCGCGTCTGCTCCACCTGCGTTTCAATGCCCGGCAAATCTGCGCTGCGCTCACTTAAGAGCTCCACCGTTTCGATGGAAATGTCTTTTGCGAGCACGAACGGGTTCGTGCGGCTGAAATACGCGCGCTCCATGCCGTAGCGCACGGACGCGATGCGGCGGATGTCTTCGGGGCTTGTATAGGCTTCGAGGTCATACCGCTCGATGAGCGATTCCATGCACTCGTCTGCCGTGGCGCTCGAGGGTAAGTCTAAGATGTCTTCGCTTTTCAGCGTTTCGATCTCGGCGGTCATTTTGGTTTTAAACTGATATTTGCCCGATTTGATTTCGATGGGAAGGCGATCCGTCCACGGGACGTTCAGCGTTTCGAGCAGCTTTACAGCCTCCAAAACGACGGCATTGCGCGTTTCATTGCTGCCGGAAAGACGACTGTATATGGCATTATACACGGAGCGGTTGCCTGCGAGCACGTTTCCGTTACAGTCCAAAATTTCGCCGCGCGTGCCGGTGAGCTTTAAGTACGTCGCGGAGGACTGTACGGCCTCCTCTTCAAACGTGCTGCCCTCTAAAAGCTGCCACTGGGCAAGCCGCCCGATATACAAAAGAAAGACGGCAGCAAGCATAACGCCGCAGAAAATATAGCGGCCGCGTCCTTTTTCCACAACTGTCGTCTCCCTTCGTTGAAAACTTAAATTTTTTGCAGCTTATGCAGCTTTGACCTGCGCCGCCGTATGGCGCTGCGCACGCGGGGCTTTCGCACCCACGCCTGCAAACCGTAGCACACGGGTATCGTTAAAAGCGTGTAAAAATAGATGGGCAGATACTTTGTAACGAGCGCGTACAGTGTCAGTGAATACCCTGCTGCAACGTACAGCGTGAGCCAATCGAGCAAAACGGCGACGGCACAGCTCCACAGACCCATCAATACCGATGTGAAAAGCTGAATTTGAATTCTGGTACCGCACAGGCCGCTCAGCAAAAAGCACAGTACGCCGAACGTGAGCGCGTGATACCCGAACACAGCCCCGCTGCCGATATCGGCAAGAAACCCGGCGTACATGCCGAACGCCATAGCGGGTGTGCACGCCTCCACCATGGCAATGGTGAGCGCGGCAGAGAGCACCGGAAGCGGTTTTACGCCCATGATCTGCGGCAGCAGCCCCGGTGTATCCTGTAACAGGAACAGCAGCAGGATCTCGACCGCATACAAGACATAGCGTATCCATTTTTTGCGGTTCGGCACAGCTGTTCACTCCTTTTATTCATTTCCCTTGCTTGCGGTCTGCGCGGGGTCTTCTTCATCTTTGTTATTTGTCTCCGGCAAGCCGGTTGTAACGTCGCCCTTGCCGTCGAAATCCGTCACGACGAAGACATCCGTCACCTCTGTTACGTCCACGTATGGGGTCAAAATAGCGTAGTACGAGGAATCCGCGTTGCTGCGCTCCACGCTGTCCACACGCCCGATGAGCAAATCGCCCGGGAACACGCCGCCCGCGCCGCTCGTGGTAATGATGGAGCCCGGCTGCACCTCGGTATCTCTTGTAAGGTACAGCATTTTCACCTTGCCGCTGTTTGCAAACTGGATGTCGCTTGTGACGACGCCGCTTTCCTTGCATGATTTATCCGTGGCGCCGATCTGCGTCTTTTCGGATAAAATCGACCGCACGCGGCTTGACGCGGCGTAGACCTCCTCCACAACACCTACGACGCCCGTTTCCGTGATGACGGCATCGCCGACGGATACGCCCGCAAGGCTGCCGCAGTTGATGGTGAAATCACCGAACACGTCGTTCGGGTCGCGCCCTACGACGCTTCCCGCGGCTAATTGCAGGTCGGGCATGGCTTTTTTGACGGAGAGGATATTTTCATACGAAGCATTCTCGTCTTTTAAGGTGTAGTAATCCACGAGCTGTTCGCGCAGCTTCCGGTTTTCCTCCGAAAGGTCGTTGTACAGCGCTTTAAGCTCCTCTTTGGACATGCCGTCCAAATTTAAAAACTCCTTTGCACCCCCGGTGGTATTCGTCCCCGCCGTGAGCAACGGTGCGGATACCGTGCCGAACACGTTTGAGAACACGGATGTTCCGGCGTTTAAGCCGTACACGAGCACGCCGAGCAGAATGACAACCGCGATCATTAAAATTTTAAAATTTTTAGAGGTGAATTTCTCCATGCGCCGCACCTGCCTTTCGATTTTTATTTAAAGTCAAATTCAATTTATTTTTCTGCAGCTTTTACCGCGCCGCGCGCGTTTGCGGGGATATGCGCTTTGCCCTCTAATGTGCGGCCTGCACCCTCGGCTACGCAGTCGAGCGGGCGCTCCGCGACCTGCACGGGCAGGCCCGTCGCTTCATGCAAAAAGCGGTCTAAGCCACGCAGCAGTGCACCACCGCCCGTGAGCGTGAGACCCATATTCAAAAGATCTGCGGAAAGCTCCGGCGGGGTCCGCTCCAAAACGCGGTGTACGGACTCGAACACAGCTTTCAGCGGCACCAAAAGCGCCTCGCGCACGTCTTCTGCCGTGACGGTAATATTTTTCGGCTGGCCATCCGCCGCGCTGCGACCGCGCACCTCCATGGAGACACTGCCGAGTTCCTCAAGCGGGTAAGCGGAGCCGATCTGCAATTTCACGTCCTCCGCAGTGCGTTCGCCGATAAGCACACCGTACTTTTTGCGCAAGTACGAAACAATAGCTGCGTCAAATTTATCGCCTGCCACACGGACGGAATCTGCCACGATGGGGTCGCCGTAGGAGATGACCGCCGTTTCGCTTGTGCCGCCGCCGATGTCCAGAACCATGCTCGCAACCGGCTCGCCCGTGGGCAGCCCTGCGCCTATGGCCGCCGCGACCGGCTCCAAAATGAGCTCTACACGGCTTGCGCCCGCCTGCTTTGCGGCGTCCTCCACCGCGCGGCGCTCCACCTCCGTAACGCCGGAGGGAATGCAGATGACGATGTGCGGGCGCGTGAACGAACCGGCCTTGATGGCCTTGCGCACAAAGTATTTGAGCATGGCTGCCGTCACCTCAAAATCCGCAATGACGCCGTCTTTTAACGGGCGTACCGCCGTGATGGACTCCGGCGTGCGGCCGAGCATTTCTTTGGCCTTTTTGCCGATGGCTAAAACCTCGTTGGAGTTCGCGTCCACCGCCACCACGGACGGCTCGCGCAGCACGATGCCCTCACCGCGCACATAAACGAGCGTGTTGGCCGTGCCGAGGTCGATGCCGATGTCTTTGATAGATGTTGAAAAAAGAGAAAAAAGCGAGGAAAGACCCGCCATGATCGTAGATTGCAGAGAACCCATAGGATAAGACCTCCCGAAACGGGTAAAACTTTGGTAAGCAGCGCGTCTTTGCGGCGCACGGTACTCATACTTATTCAGTATAACAAAACAGCGGCGGAGCTTCAACCGAAAAATCGTGAACACCGCCGCAATTTGAAAATTTATTTTGTCCCCGTGCTTCCGAATCCACCCGCACCGCGGTCAGTCTCCGTTAGAGATGTGACCTCCTCAATCACCGGCGCGAAATACGGCATAATAATCATTTGCGCAATGCGCTCGCCCGGCTGCACCGTGTACGGCTCCGCGCTGAGATTGTGCAGGCCGATCTGGATTTCGCCGCGGTAATCGCTGTCGATGACACCGACACCGTTCGTGACATGAATGCCCTTTTTGATGCCGAGACCGCTGCGAGTGAAAACGAAGCCCGCCGTACCCGCGGGGATCTCCGCCGCAAGACCGCTCGGAAATACGCAGCGCTCGCCCGGCTCGATCGTCTGCGGGGCGTCCATACACGCGCACAGGTCATAGCCCGCGCTGCCCGCCGTCGCCTGCTTCGGGATGATCGCACCCTCGCGCACACGCATCAGTTTTAAAACCATATTTTGTTCCATTTTTTGCTCCTTGTCTATATACAGTATCCCAAAAATTCCCGTTTTTCACACTTTTTCCCGGTTTTCCCTCATTGTGGATAACTGTTTCCACAGCGCTGTGGAAAATGAAAAACGGCTTATTTCTGCGGTTTTTTTGAGTTCACAGTCTGTTCAAAAAGAAAGTTCTAAACACTTTCCACCGAGTTTTCCACAATCAAAGCACGCCGCGGAGGAAAAGTCCTCGGGTGCAGTCGGAATGCGGCTTTTCATGACGAACGGCAGCGTCTAAAATCGCCTGCGTTTCCACGGCGTTTTCCACAGAGAAGCGTAAAACACCGAAATCGACATTTGAAACGGGGCGGTCAAAGAGCACGAGCGGCACGCTGTTAAAGACCTCGGAATACACGGTTTTGCCCTCAAAACGCGTGCAGTGCACGGGAAATTCCACGCCCTTGCGGTCACGGATTTTGCCCGCATGCTTGCAGTTTAAGCAGCCCTTCGGCGAATTTGCAAGCGGACAGTTGCGCGTGAGCATCAGGGGCTGACGGCCGTAGAGCAAAATGCCGCGCGGCAGCTCGCCGCCGAGGCCGCGAATTTCGTCGCCGGTCAGCTCAAAGGAAAGCTCGGTATCGTCTAAGCCGAATTCTTCAAAAAAGCGCAGGCATTCCGTATTGAATACATTGAGCGAAAATCCGCCGTGTGCGGACACACCAAGTTCCTTGCACAGGGCGAGCGCACCGAGATTGCCGCAGTAAAAGTGCGTATCGCCCATGGCTTTGCACGCTTCCATGCGTGCGCGCACCGCGTTTTCGATGCCCCACAGCGCGCGCGGCAGGGCAAGAATTACCTCAACACCCGCGTTTTTGCAGCGCGTGCGCGTCGTTTCGTCGGCGTCGAGCGGCAGAATGACCGCTTCCAGCATGGAAATGTTTTCCGGCACCTGCGCGCAGTCTTTGAAGAACGCGCGGAGTTTAGGCCGGCCGCTTCCACCATGTGTACGCGTATCAAGCGGAATATCTTTAAACGATACGGCGGGCTTTTCGCGGCGCTGTTCGCCGAGCTTTTCCAGCGCTTCACGGCGCAGACCGTTCAAAACGGAAATGGGCAATGCGGTTTTTTCATCGGTGTCAATTTGCACCGCTTCGCACAAATACGGCGTGCCGCCGGTTTTTCTTAACTGCTGCTCCCAGCGTTCGGTGTTGACAGGCAGCTTCTGCGCGATTTCGCATACGCAGTCTTCTGCCGTGACGACTGCTTCGTTTTCGCCGTCCGAGACTGTGACGCGCGGGTTTTCGCCCGCAAAGGCGCTTAATGTGAATGTCACCGGCACACGCTGCGCTTCGTTTTTATATAAAGTATGCAGCTGCGCGAACACGGCGGAATTTGCGCTCTCCACATCTTCCTTTGTGCGGGTGCCGAACATAATGCGTCCTCTGTGAGCGGACAGATAGCCGTCCGTAAAGCCGGAGCGCGAGAACACCGCGTTTAAATGTTCGAGCAGGTTTTCCGGCACAGGCTCGCCGTCTGCCGCTTTTCGGCACCTCCCGGATGGCAGCGGCGTACACCCGGGTGACCACGGCCACGTATTCCGGCCGCTTCATGCGACCCTCGATCTTTGCGGAACATACGCCGGCATTGTGCAGCGTTTCGATGTGGTCGATGAACGACATGTCCTTTAAACTGAGGTCGTGCCCCGTGCCACCGGGCGCGGCAAACGGCAGACGGCAGGTTTGAGCACAGCGCCCACGGTTGCCGCTGCGGCCGCCGAGCATGGCGCTGAAATAGCACTGGCCGGAAAGCGACATGCACAGCGCGCCGTGCACGAAAGCTTCAAGCTCCACATCGGTCTTTTTGGAGACTTCTTCGATTTCTTTCAAAGACATCTCACGCGCCAAAACAACGCGGGACGCACCGAGTTCTTTTAATAAGGCCGCGCCGCCGGGCGTGTGCAGGCTCATCTGGGTAGAGGCGTGCAAAGGCATCTCGGGGCAGGCTTCGCGCAGAATATTAAACAGGCCCATGTCCTGGATCAAAATGCCGTCTACGGGAACAGAACACAGAAACTTGCAGAAATCGAGCGCTTCGGGAAGTTCGTCATCTTTTAAAAGCGTGTTAACCGTGACGTACACGCGCACATTGCGCTCGCGGGCAAAAAGCACCGCTTCCCGCATTTCTTCACGCGAAAAATTCACCGCCGATGCCCTGGCGGAAAACAGCGAGCCGCCCATGTACACGGCATCCGCACCGGCGAACACCGCCGCTTTCAGGGCCGCGGGATTACCGGCGGGCGCGAGCACCTCAATCTTCTTCGTCTTCACGCGCGGTCTCCTTTACGTCTGCCTTTTCGAAAAAGCTCACAAGACCCGTTTCGTCGCCGTAATCGGGCAGCATGGGGTTGCGCAGGTCGATGGGCGGCAGGTCGAGCGGTTCTGCAGCTGCCGTGTGCGCTGCGTTTTGGGCAGCGGCTTTCGCTTTTTCCGCTTCCTTTTCCGCAGCTTCGGCGCGGTTTTCGGCAAGGCGCAGCTTTTCCTGCAAAACGCCGAGCTTCATTTCCGCTTCGGAAAGGCGGGCCTTCAGGCCGTCCGCACCGGCAAATTCCTTTGTCTTTGTGCGCAGGGCATTCGCTTCCTCGCGGGCCTGATTCAAAGCGGCCTCCGTGCGGGAAAGCTCCTCGCTCAGGTTCATGGCCGCAATGACCGCCGCTTTCTCTATGGTCGCGCCGTAGGCGTTGTTTAAAACCTCTTCCATACGCACGCGCACACGCTCTGCGATGGCTTCTGCACCGTCGCGGTCCACATCGCCGGAAACGGTGACGTCCACGCCGCAGATATTCAGTTTGAATCTCGTTTTTTCCATTGCACAGATTCCTTTCCCCGCGCCGATTTTACGCAGGTTATACTCTGTTCTGCATTATATACCAAAAGCCCCGCCTTGTCAAAAAAAGCGCGCAAAACGGGCGTTTCGGCGGTTTTCTGCAAAATCTGCACAGATTTTACACAAATGTACTTGTAACCCGCTGTTTTCCCCTATATAATAGTATACGGTATGTGTAAGGTCGAAAAAAGGCAGGCGCACTGCGGTTTTCAGCCGGTTTATACCGAAAGCCGATATTTTCTGTCGAAACTATACAAAGCCACAGCTTTAATTTCTGCTTATCCGCCCGCTATTGGTCTTGAATTTTTCATGATTTTAGTATATAATGGGTATAAACCATTTGTTTTTTAATCAAAACGCATTTAATTTTGTGCATATAACACAAATCTGGCGTGTTTTTCACGCATAACACATGGAGGACAAAGAATGAATTACAAGATGACCCCCGCGCAGGTCCAGAGCGCAATCCGTGAGAAGCTCTCGCACATTTACGGCGTTTCCGCAAAGAACGCTTCCGACGATGAATTCTACAAAGCATCCGCACTTGTGGTGCGCGACCTGCTCGTTCGCGGCCGCGACGAATTTGTACACGAAGCTGAAAAGCAGGAGACAAAGCAAATCTACTACCTGTGCATGGAGTTCCTGCTGGGCCGCTCCCTGAAGAACAACCTGTTTAACCTCGGTCTCGAGGACAGCTTCCGCAAAGCACTTTCCGAAATGGGCGTAAAGCTCGATAACCTTTACGAACAGGAGCCGGACGCCGGCCTTGGCAACGGCGGCCTCGGCCGTCTTGCCGCCTGCTTCCTTGACGGCCTTGCAACACAGGGCTACCCGGCCATGGGCTATTCCCTGCGCTATGAATACGGTATTTTCCGCCAGAAGCTCGTTGAGGGTTGGCAGACGGAGCTGCCGGACTTCTGGCTTCCGGGCGGCGAGGTCTGGATGCAGAAGGTCGACGAAAGCGCCATTGAGGTGCACTTCGACGGCTACATTGAAGAGCAGTGGCATGACCACTACCATTCCGTACGTCATAAGAACTATAACCCCGTTATGGCGATCCCGTACGATTTGTATGTTTCCGGCATGGACGGCAAGGGCATTTCTGTGCTGCGCATCTGGCGTGCGGAAGCCAACGAATTTGATATGAAGCTCTTCAACAGCGGCAACTATATGCGCGCTATGGAGCAAAAAGCTATGGCAGAGACCATCACAAAGGTCCTCTATCCGGAAGACAACCACTACGAGGGCAAGAGCCTGCGCCTTGCACAGCAGTACTTCCTCGTTTCCGCCTCCGTACAGGACATCGTACGCCGCCACCTGTACACGCATAGCTCCCTTGATGATCTGCCGAAGCTTGCGGCGATCCACCTCAATGACACGCACCCCGTGCTCGCTATCCCGGAGCTCATGCGCATCATGCTCGACGAATGCGGCTACGAGTGGGACGCAGCTTGGGATATTGTGACCCGCACCATTGCGTACACGAACCACACCGTTATGAGCGAGGCGCTTGAGTGCTGGAGCGCAGACCTGTTCAAATCCCGTCTGCCGCGTATTTACCAGATTGTAGAAGAGATCAATCGCCGCTTCTGGATTGAGATGCGTGCAAAGGGCGTGGACGAAGGCAAGATCTGGCGCATGGCCCCGCTGAACGACGGCTATGTGCGCATGGCAAACCTTGCCGTATACGCAACACACAGCACGAACGGCGTTTCCGCGCTGCACAGCGAAATTTTGAAGGACAGCGTGTTCCACGACTTCTACACCGAGTGGCCGAATAAATTTAAGAACGTCACAAACGGCATTGCACATCGCCGCTGGCTGAACCAGTCGAACCCGGAGCTTGCTTCCCTTATCACCGAGTTGACAGGCGACGGCTTCATCCACGATGCTGCTCAGCTTGAGAAGCTGATGAAGTATAAGGACGATACCTCCGTGCAGAAGAAGCTTGCCGAGATCAAGCTGCACAACAAGCAGCGCCTTGCCGAGCACGTTAAGCGCACGCAGGGCCAGATCGTTGACCCGAACAGCATTTTCGACGTACAGGTCAAGCGTCTGCACGAGTACAAGCGCCAGCACATGAATGCGCTGCATATTCTCTCCGTATACCAGTGGTTGCTCGAAAACCCGAACGCGGATTATACCCCGCACACGTTCTTCTTCGGCGCAAAGGCAGCCCCGGGCTACTATTTCGCAAAGGAAATTCTCCAGTTCATCGTCTGCCTTGCCGATACCATCAACAACGACCCGCGCGTCAACCAGAAGCTGCGCGTCATCTTCGTTGAAAACTACTGCGTATCCTGGGCAGAGCTGCTCACCCCGGCGGCGGAGATCAGCGAACAGATCTCCCTTGCGGGTACAGAGGCTTCCGGCACCTCCAACATGAAGTTTATGATCAACGGCGCCATCACCCTCGGCACACTGGACGGCGCGAACGTGGAAATTCACGACGCAGTGGGCGACGACAACATCATCCTCTTCGGCATGACGACGCCCGAGGTCAACAGCCTGCGCGCTTCCGGCTACAACCCGAGAAACCAGTACGAGCACAACGACATCATCCGCAAGGCGATGGATGCTCTCGGCCAGGGCTTTAACGGCAAGACGTTCCAGAACCTGCACCAGGCACTCCTCAACGTCGACCAGTACATGGCGCTTGCAGACTTTGCTTCTTACAGCCATGCACAGCAGAAAGCCGAACAGCTTTATAAGGACCAGACCAAGTGGAACTCTATGTCCCTTGTCAACACCGCAAAGGCAGGCATTTTCGCTGCCGACCGCGCCATCCGCGATTATGCGAACACCATTTGGCTCGCAAAGCCGGTCGAGACGAAAGCCGAAACGAAGAAGAAGTAATATCACGTAAGTTTATGTAAAAAGCAGGGCGCTGCGGTCGTAGTGCCCTGCTTCTTCATGCAGGAGAGTTTACCGATGACGCTATTTAATTCCAGAAATTCCATACACCGCAGCCCGCTGGGCGCTGTGGCAGACGGCACGCGTGTGCACTTTAAAATTACGCTGCCGCGCAACATGCAGTGCTCTGCCTCCTACCTTTTGGTGCAGCACCCGGATAACCGCATCGAGTGCCTTGATATGTTCTGGTGCGGCATGAACGGCAATGACCACGAGTGGTGGGAGTGCCACTTTACGCCGCAGAAAACGGGGCTTTACTTCTATCATTTTGAGCTGCGCACATCGCGTGGGCGCTCTGTCCTTAAAAAGGACCTCGGCGGCGAGGCGCGCGCCGGTGCACGTGAAGACTGGCAGCTGACCGTGTACGACGGTGCATATAAAACGCCGGACTGGCTTGCGGGCGGCATTTTGTATCAAATCTTCCCGGACCGTTTTGCGTCCTCCGGCAAAGCGAAAGAAAACGTTCCGGCAGACCGCACGCTGCATGAAAACTGGCTTGACCAGCCGGACTGGAAGCCGAACGCACAGGGCATTGTGACAAACTCGGATTTTTTCGGCGGTGACTTAAAGGGCATCGAGGAAAAGCTCGATTATTTAGCGTCTCTCGGCGTGACCTGCATTTATCTGAACCCCATTTTTGAATCGCACTCCAACCACCGTTACGACACGGCGAACTATGAGAAAATTGACCCGCTGCTCGGCGATGAGGAAGACTTCCGCTCGCTGTGCGCGGCGGCGAAAGAACGCAACATTCACGTTTTGCTCGACGGCGTTTTCAGTCACACGGGCAGCGACAGCATTTATTTTAACCGCGAGGGCCGCTACGGCGACGGCGGCGCGTACCGCTCGCAGTCTTCCCCGTATTACCCGTGGTACAGCTTTCGGAGCTGGCCGAACGACTACGAATGTTGGTGGAATTTCGTCACGCTGCCGAATGTGCGCGAGGAAAATCCCGCGTATGACAACTATATCAACGGCGAAGACGGTATCATCCGGCATTGGCTTGAGGCCGGTGCTTCCGGCTGGCGCTTGGACGTTGCCGACGAGCTGCCGGACGGCTTTATTGACCGCCTGAACCGCGCCGCGAAAGCGCAGGATGAAAACGCCATGGTGCTCGGCGAAGTGTGGGAAGACGCCTCCAACAAGACAGCTTACGGTGTGCGCCGCCGGTATCTGCTGGGCGGGCAGCTGGACAGCGTGATGAACTACCCGTTTCGCGATGCAATCCTCGGGTTTCTGCTCGGTGAGCATGCGTCGCTCATTATGGATCGCATTGAGACCATCGTGGAAAACTCCCCGCCGCAGGTCTTACGCATTTTGATGAACCACATCGGCACGCACGATACGGAACGCGCTTTGACGGTGCTCGGCGGCGAACCGGC
>ERZ779876.2487-NODE-2487-length-13129-cov-3.277421_pt1 | contig 13129 bp, 13 predicted proteins | sample MGYA00511068_ERZ779876 | MGnify/ENA primary metagenome ERZ779876 (study PRJEB29588, sample SAMEA1970858) | human gut metagenome | biome: human gut; feature: human-associated habitat; material: faeces | place: Denmark | collected 2008/2010 ...
GCAATCCTGCGGCCTAATAAAACGCTTTTAAGCGTTTTATTAAAAACTCGTATAAGGAGGATAATTATGGTAAAGCATATCGTACTGTACACCCTGAAAGAGGGCGTTGACAAGACCGAGGCCGTGAAGCTGATCGCGTCCGTTCTGGAGCCGCTGGTGGGAAAGATTCCGGGTCTGCTGCATCTGGAGATCCGTCAGGCGTTCAACGGCATGGATTACGCCCTGTATTCCGAGTTTGAAAGCCGGGAAGCGCTGGAAAATTATGCCGTGCATCCCCTGCATCAGGAGGCCAAGACCCATTTCTTCCACCTGCTGGACAGCCGGGTGGCAGCAGATTACGAGGTATAATCCCCATATGTGACAGTCCGGTGGACGGGCGCAGGCCGCAGTCCCGGACGGAAGGAGAAAAAGATGAAAGCAATCGTAACCGTAGTCGGAAAAGACCGGGTGGGCATCATCGCGGGTGTCTGCACCGCTTTGGCGGATTTCAACGTCAACGTTCTGGACATCAGCCAGACCGTTATGCAGGGCTATTTCACCATGATGATGGCAACGGAGGTCTCCGCGTGCAATGTGCCGCTGGGAGAGCTTGTCACCCGCATGGACGAGATCGGCAAGGAAATGGGACTGTCCATCCGCGTGCAGCGTGAGGACATCTTTGAAGCCATGCACCGGATTTGAGGGACAGGCCATGCTGAATCAGAAGGACATCCTGCAAACCCAGGATATGATCGACAAGCGGCATCTGGACATCCGAACCATCACCATGGGTATCAGTCTGCTGGACTGCTGCGATCCGGATTTGAAGACCTGCTGCGATAAGATTTATCGGAAGATCACCCGCTGCGCCAAAGACTTGGTGAAGGTCGGCGAGGACATCGAGAAGGAATTCGGAATTCCCATCGTCAACAAGCGGATTTCCGTCACGCCCATCTCCATCGTGGCCGGTTCCTGCGAGACAGATTCCTATGTGGAGATCGCGAAAACGCTGGACGCGGCGGCGATCACCTGCGGCGTCAACTTCATCGGCGGCTTTTCCGCTCTGGTGCAGAAGGGCTGCACGTCGGGAGACTGGAAGCTGATCCGCTCCATCCCCGAGGCCATGGCTGCCACCGAGCGGGTGTGCGCCAGCGTGAATGTTGGCTCTACCAAAGCGGGCATCAATATGGACGCCGTGTCGGAAATGGGTCGCATTATCAAGAAAACCGCCGAGCTGACTGCGGATAACGACGGCCTTGGCTGCGCCAAGGTGGTGGTGTTCGCCAACGCCGTGGAGGATAACCCCTTCATGGCCGGTGCGTTCCACGGCGTGGGCGAGCCGGAGTGCGTGCTGAATGTGGGCGTTTCCGGCCCCGGCGTGGTGTACCACGCTTTGCAGAACGTGAAGGGTCAGCCCTTTGACGTGGTGGCCGAAACCATCAAAAAGACCGCTTTCCAGATTACCCGTATGGGTCAGCTGGTGGGCAAGGAAGCGTCCCGCCGTCTGGGCGTACCCTTCGGAATCGTGGATCTGAGCCTTGCGCCCACTCCCGCCGTGGGGGACAGCGTTGCCCGGATTCTGGAAGAAATGGGGCTGGAGGTCTGCGGCACTCACGGCACCACGGCTGCCCTTGCCATGCTGAACGACGCGGTGAAAAAGGGCGGCGTCATGGCGTCCAACCATGTGGGCGGCCTGTCCGGCGCGTTTATCCCCGTGTCCGAGGACGAGGGCATGATCGCCGCCGCCGAGGGCGGCACGCTGTGCCTTGACAAGCTGGAAGCCATGACCTGTGTCTGCTCTGTTGGACTGGACATGATCGCGGTCCCCGGCGAGACCTCTGCGGCGACCATTTCCGCCATCATTGCGGACGAAGCGGCCATCGGCATGGTGAACACCAAGACCACCGCCGTGCGTATCATCCCCGCCCCCGGCAAGACCGTAGGCGACCGGGTGGAAATGGGCGGATTGCTGGGCAGCGCCCCGGTGATGCCGGTGCACGACAAGGCCAGCGAGGACTTCATAGCCCGCGGCGGCAGAATTCCCGCGCCGCTGCAAAGCCTGAAAAACTGACCCAAAGTCGAAAGGAGGATGGCATATGCAGACAGAGGGACAGATAGCGTCCCCAACCAGGACCGGAAGGGAAGATCAGCTGCAGTTTCTGCGGTTCTGGGCGTTTTTCAATGTGTTTGTGTGCCATGGCGAGCAATGGCTGTTTTTCAAATATCCGACTTCTCACTGTTCCACTGCGGCGGTCAGCTTTTTCTTTATGCTTAGCGGTCTGGTGACGGCACTTGCTTCCTTTAACAAGGATATCCGGCTCAGCTGGCGGGAGGAAGGGAAGTACCTGTGGCGCAAGGTGAAGAAAATCTATCCCCTGTACTTGTTTACGACGCTGTACCTTTTCCTCTATACCAACACGGAGAGCCTGACCGCGCTTTTTGACGTTCAGAGATTTCCGGGGCAGCTTGTGCGGAACCTCCTGCTGGTGCAGTCATGGTCTGCGGAGGGCGCGTTCAGCTACAACGGTGTGGGCTGGTTTCTGTCCACTCTGATACTTAACGAAGAATCTCGACATGGATTACTGGCAGTACATTTTCCCGCCAGCCAGAATGGGCGAATACCTCGGCGGAATGCTCCTTGGAATGTTGGTCTGCACCCTGAAGCCGCACCTGAAGCAGGGAAATACAGCGCGGATACTGTTCACGGTACTGGAAGTTGGCGCACTTTGCTACTGGTTTTTCATGCTTTCCCGCGCCGGAAGTCCATGGAGAAGCAGAATTTTCACATGGCTCCTGCCAAATCTGGTGCTGATCGGCGTGTTTACCTGCGGTATGGGTTGGGTATCCAGCCTGTTCCGCTGGAAACCGCTGGTGTGCTTGGGAGACATTTCCTTTGAGTGCTTCCTGATCCACAATGTGTTTCTTGTGCAGTATGCGGTCGTTCACGGAAACGAGACACTTTCTCAATCCGAAAATGCGGCTGTGTTCCTGTTTTGCCTTGGTATGTCGATTCTGCTGGCACTTCTGATTCACAAATTCCCGGAAAAACGAAAAAAAGTACCGCAGTAATGCGGGCTTTATACGAAAAAAACACCGAACGATTCGACGTTCGGTGTTTTTGACTATTTCGGGGAAAGATCAACGCTTCTTCTGAGCATACTCATGGGCGGGACGGCCTTTGGCAGCTGGATGGTGAATTTCATCTGGGGGGTTCGCGGTTCTTCTACCGGGTTGCCTTCCAGATCGGCCATGATCGGGGCGGTGATGGGGAAGGGGCGCACGTCGGGGCCGACAACTTCCAGCGCGTCTCCCGCCCGGAATTTGTTGTTCAGGCGGCACACCGCCAGCCCGTTTTCGTCGCAGGATTCTACCTTCGCCACGATCTGCCACTCCCGGATGTACCGGGAGGAAGCTACGTACTGCCCCGGCTCGCCGTAATAGAAGCCGGTGGAGTAGATGCGGTGGGAGATGTGATCCACCTCGTCCCGCCAGATGGGGTCCAGCTCTCTGCCATCTGCGGCATCATCGATGCAGTGGCGATAGGCTCCCGTGACGATGGCGGCATAGTAGGCGGATTTTGCCCGGCCCTCAATTTTGATGCAGTCCACGCCTGCGTCCATCAGGTCATTCAGGTGGTCGATCATGCACATATCCCGGGAATTTAAGATGTAAGTACCCTTTTCGTCCTCGAAAACCGGGAAATACTCCCCGGGGCGCTTTTCCTCCATCAGAGCGTACTGATACCGGCAGGGCTGGGCGCAGGCGCCGCGATTGCTGTCGCGTCCCGTCATGTAGTTGCTCAGCAGGCACCGGCCGGAGTAGCTGACGCACATGGCGCCATGGCCAAAGGTCTCGATTTCCAGCGCGGGGTCTACCTTCTGACGGATGGCGCGGATTTCTTCCAGACTGCATTCCCGTGCCAGCACCACCCGCTTCGCGCCCAGATCAAACCACGCCTGAGCGCAGACGTAATTGGCGATGGACTGCTGGGTGGAAATATGCCGCTCGCAGCGAGGGGCATATTTCCCGGCGAGGGTGAACGCACCCAAGTCGGCCACGATCAGGGCGTCCACCCCGGCGTCGTCCAGCTGCTCCAGATATTCCGGCAGCCGGGCGATTTCGTCATTTCTTGGCATGGTGTTCACGGTGACGTGACACCTGACACCATGGTCATGGGCGTACCGCACCGCCTTGGGCAGCTCCTCGGGGGAGAAATTCCCCGCGAAGGAGCGCATTCCAAAGCTTGTTCCGGCGAAATATACCGCGTCTGCGCCGTAGGCTACGGCCATTTCCAGCCGCTCCATGTCCCCGGCGGGGCTGAGCAATTCCAGCTTTCTCATTCGCCCTCCGACTGTGTGGAAGCGGCAGCGGCGGCAGCAGCAAACTGCGCGCGGTACTGCTCATGCTCCTCCTGTGTGGTGGAGAACTGATGGGCGCCGGTGGCGGGATTCAGCACGTAGTAATAATAGTTGTGGGATTCGGGATTCAGCGCGGCCTGCAGGCTGGCAAGACCCGGGTTCGCAATGGGCGTGGGCGTCAGACCCACGTGAAGGTAGGTGTTGTAGGGGCTGTCCAGACTGGTGTCGATATGGTCGGACACGCCGTCCTGCGCGTAGATGATGGCGGCGTCGATGTTCAGCAGGGCGGGGTAGTCCCAGTGGAACAGACGGTTATAAATAACACCGGCGATCCGGGGGCTTTCCGACGCGGAGGCGGTTTCCTTCTCAATGAGGGACGCGACAATGGTCACTTCCCGGACGGTGAAGCTGCCGTCGGTGACGGTGGCGTTCAGGGTGTCGATCTGGGCGCGCATTTCCTCGCTGAACCGGTAGTCGAAGTTGTCCAGCATCTTTTCCAGGACCTCACGGGGGGAGGAATTCTTATAGAAGTCGTAGGTATCCGGGAAAAGAAAGCCCTCAAGGCAGTATTTGTCGCCCCGGGTCACGTTTTCAAGGAACCAGTAGTCCTTCAGCGCGCCGTTGGCGGCGTAGGCGCTGAGATCCTGCGCGGTGCAGATGCGGTTTTCTTCCAGCAGAGCGAAAATCTGGCGGCAGGTGTAGCCCTCGGGGATCAGCAGGTCTTCCACGACCTCACGGGTGGAGCTGGCGGACATCATGTTGACCAGCGCGTGATAGTCGTACCGGGTGTTCAGGTCGTAGATGCCGGGGTCGATCTTCTTCTCGGCGTGGGAGATGTCGGCGTAGAAGTTAAACAGGCTCTTGTAGCGGATCAAACCGGCGTTGTAGAGCTTGTCGGTGATGCTGTCCATGGTGTCGGACTCGTAAACGGTGATGGTGACGGGCTTGTTCTCCCGCCCGAAGGCCAGCACGTCGGCGGCGCAGACCCAGATCATCCGTCCCAGCGTGACGCCGATGACCACGATCAGCGCCAGCCACACGATGGTGACCAGAATGTGAGGGATGCCCAGCAGACCCTCTCCACGGGTTTTCTTTGGACGTCCCTTTTTGACGGGGCGCTGACGACCGGACGCTTTTCTTTCCGGGGCGGGGGCATCCTCTGCGGCGTCAAAATCACCGTCGCTGTCCCGGTATTCCTGTTCAGCGATCTCGTCCTTTGACGGCTCCGGTTCCGCCGGTTCCTCCGGCAGCTCCTGCAAGTCCGGGTCGTCCAGTATGCTGGGGTCAAAGGGCGGCTCTTCCTCGCCGTGCTCCAGCATACCGTGGGAATCCATGGCGCTCTCGTCGGGGATGATCTCGCTGCCGATCTCCGGCTCGGTGAGCCGGCTATCGTAGGATTCTTCCATGCCGTCATCCACGTCCGGAATGCGATCCATGAAGGAACGGCCTTTTTCGGAGGTGTCATCGGGCGCGGGAATTTCCTCCGGGGCGGGGGCGTCCGCAATGGGGGGGACGTCCTCAAAAATGGGGATGTCATCTTGGGCGGAATCGTCCTCAAATGCGGGAACGTCTTCCGCCACGGGAGTTTCCTCCGCAACGGGTTCTTCCACCTCTGCGGGGATTTCCTCTGGCTGGGAAGCGGTTTCTTCCCCAATTACGTCTTCGGAGGCGGGGACATCCCCGGCTTCCTCCGATTCCTCGTCGGCGGGAAAGAAGGTCAGCTCTTCGGGAATGATTTCCTCCTCGTCCCGTTCGGGAAACTGTTTGTTGTCCATATTGTGTTCCTCCAAGGTCAGCGAATGACGATCTGTTCTGCGACGGCCTGCGCGGCGGCCTGACCCTTCAGGGCGGCGATCAGCGCCAGACCAAAGGGAACGGCGCAGCCCGCGGACGTGCCGGTGATGAGCTTTCCGTCGGTGACGGCGGGGGCGCAGACCATGTGGGCGCTGCCCATCTGGCCTTCACAGCCGGGGTAGCAGGTGGCGCGTCTGCCATCGGTGATGCCAAGCATGGCAAGAATGGTGGGTGCGGCGCAGATGGCGGCGACGAACCGGCCGTTTTCCCATGCGAACTGCACGGCTTCCAGCGCCTCCGGGCAGCCCTTGATGGACGCGACGCCCTTCATTCCGCCGGGGAGAACGATCATATCCAGCTGGGTCAAGTCCATTTGGCCAAGTTCCATATCGGCGGTCACGGGGATGCCGTGGCTTCCGACGATGACCTTTCCGCCAATGCCCACGGTGGCGACGGACACGCCCGCGCGGCGCAGCAGATCAATAGGGGCGACGGCTTCCGTTTCCTCGAAGCCGGTTCCAAGCAACATGTAAACCATATTCAGTCCTCCAGACATGCCGCCACATGGCGGTAGATTTCTTCGTGAATGTCCTCAATACTCCGCATTTTCCCATTTTCCGTGCAGGAAATGATTGTCCAGCCGTAGTATTCAGCGGCGGCGCGTCCGGTGCGGCGGCAGGAAGCAAGATAGGCGCTGTTCCGCTCGTGGATGTCCGCGGTGGTGTGGGTGTCCTGCTCCCGGTGGCGCAGCAGCTGCTCCGTAAAATCCGTGGGGACGTCCAGATACAGCGTCAGATCGGGGCGGGGAAGCCCCAGCCGGTCGTATTCAAATTCGTACAGCCACTTAAGAAATTCCTGACGCTTGTTTTCCGGCTCCTTGGACGCCTGATGGACGGCGTTGGAGGTGGTATAGCGGTCGCAGATTACCAGACCGCCCTGTTCGTACCACTGCCCCCAGATCTTTTTGTAGGAGGCGTAGCGGTCGATGGCGTAAAAGGAGGAAGCGGCATAGGCGTTGACGTCCGACGGATTCGTGCCGAACTCGCCCCCGAGATACATCCGGATCAGCGCGGAGCTTGGCTCGGAATATTGTGGGAAGACGATTTTCTGAAAGGCAATGTTTTCGTTTTCCAGACGCTGGGTCAGCAGACGAAATTGGGTGGACTTGCCGGAGCCGTCCGTGCCTTCAATGACGATTAGTTTGCCCATTTGTATTCTCCTTACATCAAGGACATATTATCATAACCTACAATATACCATATTTATCCCCGTTTGTCCACCTTTGCGTGAGATTGAAACCGAGTTTTCTCGAATCGACTATCGGAAAACAAAAAAGTTGCAAACATGGGGGAAAAGTGATACAATAAAGAAAAATTCGATGGAAAAGGGAAAGAGAAACATGGAAGTCACATTTGAAAGTCTCGGCCTCAGCGAGGCCATGCTGAAAGCGCTTGAAGAGAAGGGCTACGGCTATCCCACCACCATTCAGGCGGAGGCCATCCCATATTTTCTGCAATGGCGGGACGTCATTGCCAAGGCGCCCACCGGCACCGGAAAGACCTTTGCCTTCGGCATCCCCATGATCGAGCATATCGACCCGGCCAACGAGGGCGTTCAGGGGCTGATCCTTGCCCCCACCCGGGAGCTTGCCATCCAGATCGGCGACGAGCTGCGGGGGCTGCTGACCTATTTTCAGGGCATTCGGGTAGCGGTGCTGTACGGCGGCGCGGGCATCGGCGGCCAGATCAAGCAGCTGGAGCGCAAGCCCCAGATCGTGGTGGCGACGCCGGGACGGCTGATGGATCACTACAACCGCAAGACCATCCGCCTGGACAAAATCCAGACCGTGGTGCTGGACGAGGCCGACCGGATGCTGGACATGGGCTTTTTCAAGGACGTGACCCGGATCATCGATAAGGTAAAGAACCGGAAAAATCTGGGGCTGTTTTCTGCCACCATCTCTCAGGAGGTCATGACGGTTTCGTGGATGTACCAGCGGGACGAGGTGGAGATCACCGTGGAGCCAAAGCAGGAAGACCGCCCGGACATCGACCAGTTCAGCATCACCTGCACGCCGCTGGAAAAGGCGGAGACGTCCCTGCGCCTGATCCGCAGTCAGGGCTATGAGCGGGTGATGATCTTCTGCAACACCAAGCACATGTGCCAGCGTCTCTGCGACGAATTCCAGCGGGCGGGCTTGGACTGCGACTGCATCCACGGCGATATCCGCCAGAGCCAGCGGGAAAAGACCATGCAGCGCTATCGGGACGGCAAGCTGGCCGTGCTGATCGCAACCGACGTGGCCTCCCGGGGCATCGACGTGGACGATGTGGACTGCGTTATCAACTATGACGTGCCGGAGGAGAACGAATACTACGTCCACCGCATTGGCCGCACCGGCCGGGCGAAGAAAAAGGGCGTGGCATGGAGCATCGTCAGCAATTTCCCGGAGAAGGCCAGACTGGATGACATCTGCAAATACTGCAATTTCACCATTCAGCCCATGGTGATGGACAAGGACGGAAATTTGACGCCCGAGGAAGTCAAAGCCCCCGTGACGCCCAAAAGGAGATTCCGTTGAATCCCCGGGAAAGGGGCTTTCTGCTGCTGACGAGCCGTCTTGGAAACCCTGACCGTCAGATTCTTTCTACCGCTCAGCTGCGCGCGCTGGCGCTGCGGATGCGGGGCAGGGAATGCGCCCAGCCGGAGCGGGAAATGACGCGGCAGGATTTTATCGAGCTTGGGTACGACCGGGAGACGGCGGAGCGGTACTGCGCCCTGCTTTCGGATACGGAGCAGCTGGACTACTACCTGAGCCGGGGGAGAAAAATGGACTGCACCCCCGTCACAAGGGTCAGCGAGGATTACCCCGGAATTCTGCGGCAGCGTCTGGGAATGGACAGCCCCGGATGCCTGTGGGCGAAAGGGGAGTTGTCTATCTTAAACACCCCTGCAGTAGCGCTGGTGGGAAGCCGGGAGTTGCGGGCGGAGAACCGGGAATTTGCCGCGGCGGTGGGATACCGGGCGGCGGAGGAAGGCTTGACGCTGGTTTCCGGCAACGCCCGGGGCGCCGACCGCACGGCACAGGAAGCGTGCCTTGCCGCCGGTGGACGGGTCATCAGCCTCGTCGCCGCCGAGCTGAGTAAACAGGCCAGACGGCGGAATGTGCTGTACGTAAGCGAGGACGACTTTGACGGCGCGTTTTCCACCCAGCGTGCGCTGAGCCGCAACCGCTGCATCCACGCGCTGGGGCGCATGGTGTTTGTCGCCCAGTCCGACTTTGGACACGGCGGTACGTGGGATGGTACGGTGAAAAATCTGCGCTTCGGGTGGAGTCCTGTAGCCTGTTTTCGCGACGGCAGTCAGGCTGCCCGTCAGCTGGAACAGATGGGGGCATATCTGATTGGCGCGGATGATTTGCAGGATTTCGGCGGCCTGATGGAGGAAGAAAAAACGCTTTTTTAGCCCATGGCGCACCCGCCGTGGGCTTTTCGCCGTGACTGCACATGTAATAAGGAAACTTATCCGTCCTTCAAATAGCGGTTTACATTTCTGACAAAACATGCTAAAATAAACCCGATATAGGGGAACACCCCCGGGAAAGGAATCGGCATATGAAAGGTATCATTTTAGCCGGTGGATCCGGCACACGGCTTTATCCTCTGACAAAGGTCACCTCCAAACAGCTGCTTCCCGTTTATGACAAGCCCATGATCTACTATCCGCTGTCCACCCTGATGCTTGCCGGAATTCGGGATATTCTGATCATTTCTACCCCGTCGGATACCCCGCGGTTTCAGGATCTGCTGGGGGACGGCAGCCATTTTGGCATCCGTCTGCAATACGCCGTCCAGCCTTCGCCCGATGGGCTGGCACAGGCGTTTCTGATTGGCAAGGAATTTATCGGGGACGATTCCTGCGCCATGGTATTGGGCGACAATATCTTCTACGGCAACGGTTTTTCCGACATCCTCGCCAGCGCGAGGGACACCGCCGAAAACGGAAGAGCTACCGTGTTCGGCTACTATGTGTCCGACCCCCAGCGTTTCGGCGTGGTGGAGTTTGACGAAAACGACCGGGTCATCTCCGTGGAGGAAAAGCCCGCCAACCCAAAGAGCAATTACGCCATTACCGGCCTGTACTTTTACCCCAAGGGCGTGGCGGAAAAGGCCGAGCAGGTGAAGCCCTCCGTCCGGGGGGAGCTGGAAATCACCACTCTGAATGAAATGTATCTGAAAGAGGGGCGGCTGGACGTGGAGCTTATGGGACGTGGCTTTGCCTGGCTGGACACCGGCACCATTGAGAGCCTGCTGGAAGCGGCGGAATTTGTCCACATGGTGGAAAAACGGCAGGGCGTCAAAATTTCCGCACCGGAAGAAATTGCCTACCGTTTCGGCTGGATTTCCGGCGATGAGCTGCTGGAGGCCGCCGAGATTTACGGAAAATCTCCCTACGGCCGCCATCTGCGGCAGGTCGCGGAGGATCGTTTCAAGAGCTTCATGAAGAAAAAGGAAAGCGGGGGAGAGAAGTGACCATCATCGTGACCGGCGGCGCCGGATTTATCGGCTCCAATTTCATTTTCCATATGCTCCGCAAATACCCGGACTACCGGATCGTCTGCCTGGACAAGCTGACCTATGCCGGCAATCTGTCCACGCTGGCTCCTGTCATGGATAACCCCAACTTCCGCTTTGTGAAGCTGGACATCTGCGACCGGGAGGGTGTGTATCGGCTTTTTGAGGAGGAGCATCCCGACATGGTGGTGAACTTCGCCGCCGAAAGTCATGTGGATCGCTCCATTGAAAATCCTGAGGTGTTCCTGCAAACCAACATTCTGGGTACGCAGGTGCTGATGGACGCGTGCAGGAAGTACGGCATCCGCCGCTACCATCAGGTTTCCACCGACGAGGTCTACGGCGATCTGCCCCTTGACCGGCCTGACCTGTTTTTCACCGAGGAAACGCCCATCCATACCAGCTCTCCCTACTCCGCGTCCAAGGCAAGTGCCGACCTGCTGGTGCTGGCGTATCACCGTACCTACGGCTTACCGGTGACGATTTCCCGGTGTTCCAACAATTACGGCCCCTATCACTTCCCGGAGAAGCTGATTCCGCTGATGATTGCCAACGCCCTGAACGACAAGCCGCTGCCCGTCTACGGGACAGGTGAGAATGTCCGGGACTGGCTGTATGTGGAAGATCACTGCAAGGCCATTGATCGGATCCTCCACAACGGCCGGGTGGGAGAGGTCTACAACATCGGCGGGCATAATGAAATGCGCAACATCGACATTGTGAAGATCATCTGCAAGGCGCTGGGCAAGCCCGAGAGCCTGATTACATACGTCACTGACCGCAAGGGGCATGATATGCGTTATGCCATCGATCCCACAAAGATTCACAGAGAGCTGGGCTGGCTTCCGGAGACGAAGTTTGCCGACGGGATTCAGAAGACCATCCGGTGGTATCTGGACAACCGGGCGTGGTGGGAGACGATCATCAGCGGCGAGTACCGGGATTACTATGAAAAAATGTATGGGAACCGGTAAGGAGCATTCAAATGGGGCAGATTACTGTATCCAAGTGCCCGATTGAGGGCTTATATATCATCGAACCGACGGTTCACGGCGACAACCGGGGTTACTTCATGGAAACCTACAACCGGAAGGACATGGAGGAAGCCGGGCTGAATATGGTGTTCGTGCAGGACAACCAGAGCATGTCCACAAAGGGCGTTCTCCGGGGACTGCACACCCAGAAGAAGTATCCCCAGGGGAAGCTGGTGCGGGTGATCCGGGGGCGCGTTTTTGACGTGGCCGTCGATGTGCGCCCTGGCTCCGAAACCTATGGGAAATGGTACGGCGTGGAGCTGACGGAGGAAAATAAGAAGCAGTTCTATATTTCCGAGGGCTTTGCCCACGGCTTCCTGGTACTCAGCGACGTTGCCGAATTCTGCTACAAGGTGACGGATTTTTACCATCCGGAGGACGAGATGGGCATTGCCTGGAACGACCCCGACATTGCCGTGGCCTGGCCGGAGGTAGTGGGCAGCTATTCCGGCTCTGCGTCCGGGGAGGGCTATACCCTGGCAGACGGCACGCCTTTGCGGCTGAGTGCCAAAGACCGGATTCTGCCCACCCTGAAGCAGCGGAGGGACTGAAAAAATGTACAGTATCGATTACCAATACCTGCGCCCCAAAAAGGCAGAGGCGCTGAAAGCGTGGTACGACGAGCCTTTGGCGGTTACGGAGAACCCTGCCGTGTGGCGCGGGAAAAACGCAACCATTCTTCCCCTGCGCCGTCAGGCGGAGGACAATCTGCTGTTTGGCAGAGGCGGCGTCGTGGACGAAAACGGGGAATACGTGCCGCTTTCCGGTATCGAAGGCCGGGTGCAGTTTGCCTATCCCGCGGAAAAGAAGGAATACCGGGACGAAACGGTGGTTTACTGCGGCTATCTGGTGAACCACTGGGGACATTTTCTCATTGAGGGCGTGACCCGTCTCTGGTATTTTCTGGAAAATGACCCCGGAGTGGACAAGTACGTTTTCTTCCTGGATGAAAACGAGGAACGGGAGATCAGGGCGAATTACCGGGAATTCCTGGAGCTGCTGGGCATTTGGGAGCATCTGGAGATCATCAACACCCCCGGTGCCATCATCCTCGGCATGGTATACAACTTCCTGCCTTTCATGATTCTCCCGATTTATAATGTGCTGGCAAAGATCGACGACAATACCATCAACGCCGCCAAAGACCTGGGTGCAAACAATTTCCAGACACTCATTCACATCTGGATTCCACTCAGCATCCCGGGCATCATCAGCGGCATTACCATGGTATTTGTCCCGGCGCTGACAACCTTCGTTATTTCCAGTCTCTTAGGCGGCAGCAAGATCCTGCTCATCGGCAACGTCATCGAGCAGGAGTTTACCAAGGGCAGCAACTGGAATCTGGGATCCGGCCTCTCCCTTGTCATGATGATCTTTATCTTAATCAGTA
>ERZ779876.2501-NODE-2501-length-13058-cov-14.717373_pt1 | contig 13058 bp, 9 predicted proteins | sample MGYA00511068_ERZ779876 | MGnify/ENA primary metagenome ERZ779876 (study PRJEB29588, sample SAMEA1970858) | human gut metagenome | biome: human gut; feature: human-associated habitat; material: faeces | place: Denmark | collected 2008/2010 ...
TTGTGAATATAGTTGTTATTGCGGCACAAACCGAGCCGAGAACGAACCATATTGATACAAGCTGTGTTGTAAAGCCTTCGCAAAGCAACATGAATATTGCAAAGCCTATCCACACTATCGGCATATATTGCTCCATAGGGCTGTCACCCCCTCCTTTTCGCATAATTTTAACACAATATTATATATTAGTCAAACTATTTTATGCATTTTCTGTTAGATAAATTCGTTGGACTAATCTCCTAAAAAGTACAATAAAAATATCCTCCTATGATAATAAAGAAATTACCATGGGAGGTATTTGTTAATAATCTTACATTCCGCATACTCATAGTCTATATTAAATACGAGCTTGCCATCAGCCTGACGATATTCACCTGTGAGATTGCCATTAAAATCATAGTAAAAGCAATAGCAGGCGACATAAAGCTGTCGCCTGCTACAGTAAGAAGGGCTATTAAAGATTTAAGAAAAGCTGGTCTTATAGAAACCAAGCAACGCTACCGTGAAAAAGGTGGTAAAAGCACATTGCTTTTTAGTGTCTATCATAGATAAGAAAAATAAAACCACCTACCGCCAAGGACAAAGTTTGTTATCTCGGTGGTAGGTGGCACCTGTCATAGTGGTAGGTGAAGTGAACTTACTTACTGTAAGATATATTACAGCAGAAAAAATAATAGTAAATTAAAATTTACATAAAAACCATATTTTTATTGTAGGACTAGAGATGGAGCTGTACTCTGTTGATGCATAGCTGTGTTTCAATACATTATTGCTGTATCGAAAATCCGACACTGTCAAAAATTATTTATCAGATTGCTTACGACACAACTCCGTCCCCAGTCCTGTTGTTTCGTCAGAGACGATACATTATTATTTTTAAACTAACCCTCCCTGTTCTATATTATTGTCATTTTTTAAATTTAATTTTGTACAAAAGATATATAAAACCCGAAACATAAGGGATGAGTTGATATAATGCTAAATTAAAATCACCTAATCTAATCCAAAAATACACACTAATAATCAAATTTAAAATGATGCACACTACGACCTTTTTAGGGGGGAATTTAAACATATAAACTTGTATGTATATGATTATCAGGGGTATACTCGATATAATAAAACTTATAGCATGATTAAGAACAAAAAAAAGTAAATCCATCAAATCACCATCTTAATAACGCTTTTTTAAATCAAATTTAGGTTTGATATGGCTTGTATTTAAATAACCATCCCATTTCCCATCTAAAATATCAATTAGATATTGTACAATTGAACCAGGGCTAGATATGATGCTTATGATTCCAGCTAATTTACCTATCGTTTTAACAATGCGATAGGTAGATTCTTTAGCAAAAGCACAATACAATCTGTTGTCTAATCTTTTAAATAAAGTTTTACCTACAGAAATCAGTTTTTTGCCAAAAGAAACCAGTTTACTTGCAGTCTTAGAAACGGATTTCCATATTTTAGAAACTGCGTATAAAGCAGGTATTAACCAAAGAATTGCATCAACTGCATAACTTAACCATTTGATATTAATTTTTACATAACCATAATTATCAATATGATTAACTGGATTGTTCTCACAATAAGCGAATAAATTACCACTAAGAACTGTTCCACTTACCCCAATAAACGCCGTATCATCTGCATTCAAGAATCTGCCTGTAAATGGATCGTAGTAGCGACTTTGGAGATAATAGAGTGAAGTTTCGGTATCATAAACATAGCCACGGTAGCGAATCGGGTTTATTTCTCGAATTGTCGGCTCGCCTTTGGTATCTTTTATGTTGCCCCAAGCGTCATAAACATAGCTTGCAACGTCTGTGCCTGCGAGGTCAATAATTCTGATTACATCACCCTGCAAGTTCTTCACATAAAAGTACATTGTACCGTTGTATGAGAATGAGGTTGCACTTCCGTCACTGTCATAGTAGAACAACAGAGTGTCATTACCCTTTACAAGAGCAATTAAATTTTTGTTGCTGTCGTAGTAATAGTTGGTCTTAACTCCGTCAACGGTTTTCTGTGTTCTCATACCGTTTGAATCATAACTCATCTGAATGGCTTTATCGGAAGTGTTTATATTCTTAAGGATTCTTCCGTTCTCCCATTCAAAGCTCATTCCGTCACGGTATGAAAGCGGATTGCCGTTTGCATCGTATGAAATATTACTGCCGTTAACCTTTGTCAGCTTATCCTTCCAGCTTGTATCGGTGTACTCATAAGTATTGCCGTTCTGCGTTCCTGTCGGATAACCGTAGGTGGGATCAAGAACCTGTTCATATTTATTTTGCAGATTTCCTGCTCTGTCATAGGAATAGTTAATGTAAAATTTATTTACATAGTCGTATTCTTCTTTAAGCTCGTTAAGGCTGTCATAAACATACTTGTTTGTAAGCTTACCGTTTTGCTTAATCTCGGTAATATTACCGTTTGCATCATAAGAATAATCGTAGGATAAAACGCTGTCACTGCCGTATGACTGACTGTACTTGCTGACAAGGTTAGTAGTTGAATTTTCAGCCTTGCCGTTTGCGTACTCATAGTCTGTATTAAATACGAGCTTGCCGTCACTGCGGACCGTTCTGACCTGTGTAATTCTGCCGAAATCATCTGTTGAGGTTTCGTTAGTTACACCGTCATTGCTTACAAATGACTTACCGTCTTTATCTGTGCCTGTTGTAATAGTCTTTGTCTGACCGTTTACAGATGTCTTTTCAACTGTATTACCGTTTGAATCGGTAACAATATAATGAGTAAGACTGCCGTCAGATGATGTGCGGTATTCGCTTTCAAGCGAACCGTCAAATGTGTAGTAGTAATATGAGGTTTCACCGCTTGAATAATCAACTGCTTTTGTAACAAGACCTTGCTTGTTGTAAATCATCTCGGCAATTTTGCCTGTTTCGCCTGTGATTAAAGAAATATTACCGTAATCATCATAAGTGTATTCAAAATAATCACCGTTTGCGTAGGTTGTTTTTGCGAGATTGCCGTTACTGTCATAGGTATTACTTGTAATTGCAACATTGCCTATTTTAGTTGAAACAAGGTTATAGAATACATCATAATTAAATGAATAACTAAAACCGTTATGAGTGATTTTCGATACATAGCCTGAGCCTGTATAGGAATAATCATTTCCGGAAGTACCGTTCTTTATTGACAATACATTTCCGTTCGTATCATAGGTGTAATTAGTTACATTACCGTTTCCGTCTGTGACAGCAGTTTTATTACCGTTCGCATCATAAGCATACTTTGTTGTACTTCCCTGCTCATTTGTTTCGGAAGTTACATAGTTGCCTGTGCTGTCATACTCAGAGCTTGTCTGCATATACGGCTTTGACTTATCAATACTTTCAGATAAGACTTCTTCGTCAACAGCCTTTTTTTCAGATGATTCATTCTTAGAATCTTCGGAGCTTTGAATTAACGGTGAAATGTTTACTTCCGCATTATCAACCGTCATTTCATTCTCATTATAACCGTAAACAAACGCAAATGCAATATAATTTACAACTTCATTTGTTTTTTCAGGAGTTACAGAAAGTGATACCTGCTGGTAACCGTCTGTGTCAGCACTAAAGTTCTGATAATGAAATTCAGGTGTACTGCTGTTATTGTAATAAATATTAAGTGCAATACCGAATGTTCTGTTTTCGTTTGAAAGCGGAACTGAATTCGACTTTGCTGTACCGTTAATTTTAAACGATACTCCCGCTCTGCCTACTTTTACATTCTGATAGATATACTTGTTACCCAATGAGTTATCATCAGTGGTTTCGGAATTATCATTATCTGTATCAGAATCACTTGGATTTGTAACTTCTTCCGTTGTTTCATTTTCTTCAACTTCATAAGTTTTCTTTACAGTTCTTGTTACAAATCCCTGCTCTGACTTGATTGCATTACCGTAATCATCATATGTGGTGATACTGTCATTAGGTTCAGTTTCTGTAACTGTTTTCGTGTATGTTGACGGCTGTGTTTCGTCTGTTGAGTCATCGCTTGATGAATCGGCATTTTCTCCATCATCAACCGCACCTGCTGTACCACCTATTGTTACAGTGCCGTTGTTGGCTGAAATGCTCTTGTTTTCTTCTGTGAGCCAGTTGTCATTTGAGCTGAAATCGCTGTTTTGAAGAGCGTTGAAGTTGTTGGCACAATTACCCTCTTCAAACTGGATACAGTCAAACCATGCTGTACCCGATGCATATCTTATCAATCCATAAACACGGATTGACGCTGTTGTACTCGGCACATTTGCTGTTACGCTGATTCTCTGCCAATCAAGTGTGCCTGTAAGTCCGATACTGTTGATTTCTTTTACAGTCTTGCCTGATGAATCAAGACACTTAACTTTGAGGATTGCTCCGACTGAGCCGCCACTATAAATTTGCTTTACATTCTTTGTTTTTACATATGCGGAGAAAGTTACATCTTTGCCGTTGAAAGTTGTTTCTTTGAACTGATGAGCAAAGCCTGTAAAGAATGCGGAGTTATTCTCACTTGTCGGATTTTCAACCTTGAGTGAAGTTGTTCCGAGATACTGATAGTAACCGTCCTCTTCTGTTGCGGCAGAATTATCGACTGTTACTTTACCACCTTTACTTGCGGTACTGCCCTTTGTGCCGTTTGAAACGGAATTTCACATTCTGCGACAACGCCTTGTTTTAAATAATTATCTTTACAAAAAATTCTTCACATAATGCATAAATAATCATACCAAACCGTTAAGCCATGCTTGATATAATTCTTCTACTTCAGGATAATTTTTAATATCCTCTTGCATCATCTGTTGACTATGAATATTTTCAAATTTATAAACATTTTCTCCACAACAGGGATAAAAAATGTTTTGTTTCTTATTACCGATTGTAACTTCCAAAATTTCGGAATTTGTACAATCAATGCCTACATATGTAATGTTTGAAACAATGCCTTCTTGTCCATCTGAAAAAACAATTTTTTCTCCATAAGGCCAATCAAGATACCAACCTTTATCATACGGAAGTGAGGTAATAACTTTTGGTCCTCCATTAAATGCACCTACCGCAATTCTTTTGACGGTATCAGGAATTTTCAATTCAAAAGAACCACCGCTATAAAAAGCGTGAACATCTATTTCCTCAAGTTCATGTGGCAAAACAACTTCTGCATCACAATTCAAGTGGCAGAAAGCAAACAAACCTGCACTTAAAACTTTCAAATGTTTTGGCATTACAACTCTATTCAAACCGGTGCAATCTCTAAATGCAGATACACCAATTTTTTTAATTGAATCAGGCAAATCCAACTTGCTTATTCCTTTGCAATAGGCAAAAGCAGCGTTACCGATAGATTGAATTGCAGAGGAAAAGTAAACACCTATAATTTCAGGATGGTTAAAAAAACAACAATCTCCAACAATAGTGACATTCTTATTATTGATTTTTGCAGGAATTTTTACCAAATCAATTTCATTTGATAAATATTGTTTCAACACTACATAGTTGTCATATTCCTCTACAATAAATTTTTGAATTTGATTTTTGCTGTTATTTACATTAATTTGATATTCTTTCACACTTGCCTCCTATTCAAATCAGCTTAATAAATTGAGCTATATTAAATTATAGCAATGTATCATTTTGGATTGACAACATCTTATAATAATACTCGGATTGTTTTTTCCGATTACCTAGCTTACCGTATGCATGACAAATTTCATTAAGCAATCCAATGATATTTGGATGATTTTTTGGCAACTCTTTCTCGAAAATCGTCAATGCTTTTAAAAAGTACTCAAGTGCCTGTTTATAATGTCCTAAAACACTATATGCAGAACCTACATTATGGAATGTTTTGGCAATATCAAGATGATTTTTGGGCAGTATTTGTTCTCTGATTGCTAATGCTTTTAAATAGTATTTAGGCGATCTTTTATCATTCCCTAATCTCTCATATTCATAGCCTATATTATCATATGTAGTTGCAATATCAGGATGATTTTTGGACAATATTTTTTCTTGGATTGCTAAAACTTTTAAATAGTATTCAAGTGCTTGTTTATGTTCTCCTAATTCACCATATACATAACCTACATTATGATATGACATTGCAATATCAAGATGATTATCAGGTAACACTTTTTCTCGAATTGATAATGATTTTAATACATACTCTAGTGCTTGTTCATGCTTTCCTAATTTACCATATATATAACCTATATTATCAAATGTTCTTGCAATATTAAGATGATTTTTGGGTAATACTCTTTTTTGGATTTTCAATGTCTTTAATACGTACTCTAGTGATTTTTCATACTCTCCTAATTGACCGTATGCACAACCTACATTATTATACGACATTGAAAGATCAGGATGATTTTCCGGCAATATTTTTTCTCGGATTACTAACGCTTTTAAAGAATACTTAAGTGATTTATTCTCTCCTAATTTACAATATGCATAACCTACATTATTATATGATGTTGCAATATCCGGATGATTTTCAGGTAATATTTTTTTTCGGATCACTAAGGCTTTTAAATAATAATTAATTTCCTTTTTGTGCTCTCCTAATTCACCATATAAACCACCTATATTATTATATAATGTTGCAATATTAGGATGATTTACAGGTAAAACTTTTTTCGCAACTGCTAATGCTTTTAAATAGTATTCAAGTGCTTGTTTATGATCTCCTAATTTGTAATATACAGAGCCTACATCATTATATAATGTTGCGATATCAGGGTGATTTTCAGGTAAAAATTTTTTCTTAATTGTTAAAGCTTTTAAGCAATACTCAAGTGCTTGTTTAATTTTTTCATATTCACCTAATTGAACATACACACCACCAATATTATCTAACGATGTTGCAATATCAGGATGATTTTCCGGCAATACTTTTATTCGGATTGTTAATGCTTTTTTTAAGTACTCAAGTGCTTGTTTATGATTTCCTAATTTATCATATACACAACCTATATTATTATATATTTCAGCAATATCAGGATGATTTTCCGGCAATACTTTTTCTCGGATTGCCAAGACTTTCATACAATAATAAAGTGATTCGGAATAATATGCTAAATCACATAAAACAGAAGCTATTTTCGCAACATACACTAATGAATCTCTATCCTCATTTTTTATTAAAGTATCTGCACTACCAATAAAAATATCTTTATATGCGTCAACTGATTTCAAATTATTATTATCCATTAATTCAGAGACAGAATCACAAAAGTTTTTACACTTATCCTCAGTTATCTCCGGCTTAAGTTCGTTTATAGCAACTTCTGAAACAATCGGATGAAGAGTTATTTTTGACACTTCACCGTTTATTCTCTTCATCCATCCACTCTTTACAAGATTGGATATTGAGCTGTCCTCACCCCAACCGTCATTTGATTCAGAATCTGGATAATTTTCTAAATCTATAAAGCTTTCAAATTCTGCGACCGGCATACCTGATAATGGCAAAAGGCAAGCATTTACCATTATATATTTTTCTTTGTTTGTTAATGAAGTAAGATTAAACAATGCTCTGATATGCTCAAAAATAATGTCACTCTTTTCATTATCATCCTTATTGTTGTAAACCGCAACATTTATTCCGCTGTTTATTCCGCTTTCCTTTAAAACTTTTATGTAATCAGAAAGTGTTTTCTTACCATAGCCTTCAATTTTCGCTGTTTGATGTGCGACAAGGTCAACCGTTAAAGTGTGTCTGTACGCTGTTTCTATAAGTTCATCTACCTGCGCAATTCGTTCCTCTTTGCCTATATCTTTTGGATTTATGGCAAAGAACATATGTCTTAACTCTTCTTTTGAGAGTTCTTCTATATCAATTTTTGTTTTATCGTCATTCGGTAATGTTCTTGTCGTAAAAAGGATATGAATATGCAGCTTTTTAAGGTCTTTCATCACTTCTACATTTCTATTGTATTCATCTGAATCAGGTTCAACATTGTAGTTATCAATAATCAGCAAAGTTCTCTCATTATTTATCATCGCTTTTGACAAAAGAGAGAGCTTGGTTTCGTATCTGATATTTATATCTTTTCAAAATAATCACCGATTTTATCGTCACTTGAAAATTTAAGTCCGGCAATCAAGGCTTTTAAATCACCCGAATATATAGACAGTTGTATTGTTGTATAAGAATCCCTGTATTCTTCGGCATACTCTCTTGCAGTTTCTGACTTACCGATACCGCCGATACCATAAAGATATACAATATGATAATTTTCTAAATGCTGTCGGATTTCTGTCAGCTTGTCTTTTCTGCTGATGTAATAGCTGCTTGATGTTGTAACAGTAATGTTATTATCAATCAAATAGCCTTTCTCTTCCTCAGTGGCAATTTCAAGTGCCTGATCCAATGCTTTTATAAGTTCGTCTGTATTTGAATATCTTTCAGATTTCATTCTTACAACTGTGTGTTGGAATATTTCCTGTATCTTTTCACGCAGCTGTGGGGATGAATTTTCTAAAAGCCTTGTTTTAGTTAAATTGAATTTTTTCCCAAGTATAGTGTCCGACTTGATTGCATTTCTTTCCATAACCTTTTCAAAAAGGATATGACCGATAGCATAAATATCCGCACGCTCATCAACTTCTTGCAAATACTTGCCAGTAAACTCGTCAATTTCTGCTTTTGTAATTTCAGGTGCAGAAATTTTATTTGTACTTGCTATATAGTTACCGTTTTCAAGGTCAGACTTTGATTTTACAGTATCAAAATCGAAAAGATTTATAATTTGATTTGTTTCTTTTAAAACATAAATATTGTCAGGCTTAATATCAAGATGTAAATATCCTTTTTTGTGATAAAAACCGATGACTGTTGCAACAGATTTGCAGACTTCAAGCACATCAGTGATATTTTCAGGAACTACCTTGTCATATGATGAGCCAACAACCTTATTCATAATGACATAGAGTGTTGAATACGCTTCAACCATTGTTTCCGCATCACTGGTATAGTTGCCTGTTTCATCACTATTATGAAATTCAAGCTGAAGTTTATATGCTTCACATAATTTATGCTTGTAAAATTTAAAATGTTCGCAAAAACTGTTTGGCACTATCAGATTATTTTCTTTATCTCTGAAAATTCCAAGATTGATTGGATAAAGCTCTTTTATAAGTACAATACGCTTATTTGTACAATTTTCTGCAAGATATACAACACAGCTTGCACCTCTGCCTTTTGTGTCAAGAATTTTATATTCGGTACCGTTTAAAGTTATTGTTGTATTATTAGGCAAAATCTGTCTTTCCGTGGGTAAAACATACATAATAAATCCCCCTTTGATAAAATTATATAATACATTCACTAATATTTCAATTTAAATTTTAATTATTTTGTTAAAATATAGAATAGTAGGCATATCACCTCCTCTCTAAATCAAAATTAAATAGTTTTTAGTTCAAGCCGAACATACTCATAAGTCGATCTACTTTGTCGCCACTTTCAGGAGATTTTATCTTAGCCTCACTTTCATGAATGTCTTGCATCTCACAGGCATCTTCCACAAGATTTCCGTTTTCATCATATTTGAATACAGTTATTTGATTACCCGGAAACGAAGAAATTTTGTTTTGCAATTCAATATCAGCGATAAACGCATCATTGTCAGAAATAAACGCCAAATCTTTTTTGTTTCTGTAAGTAACCATAAGTTCAATGTATTGCTGATTAGAAGAGCGAGGCTCAAGTGAATTTCCGATATAATTAACTACTCCTGCAGAATTGAGAGCATTAAGCTGAGCGATTCTTTCCTTTGCAATTGTACTGTCCCCAATGCTTCCATTTTCAGCAAGCTTTGTAAGTTCATTCAGTACGCTTCTGTGTACAGTAATCTGTTTTTGAGCATCGTGTAATGGGCGTGCCTGTTCAATCATCATATTCACAAAATGTGTATTAAAAACTGCACTATAATCAATAAAGATTTCCCTTTTGTTTGCAAGTTCGGATAAAGTAATTGTATTTTTCATAGTAAAAACTCCTTTTATTAGTTGTTATCGGTGTTGGTATTGTCAAGATTAAACATTTTCAAATAATCTACCTTACCATGTGATTCTGCTCTTCTGTTTTTTGGCATACTGTTGACTTCATTTAAAAATCCATCGTCAGTAATTTTCATTACCGTTATTGTATTGCCCGAGTATGATTCTAACTCATTTTCCATCAAAATATCGTTGATTAAATCATTATCAAGCGTAATCACAAGAATTTTATTTTGTGATCTGTTATTGATGACAAATTCAAGAAATTGCTGATCCGCCAATTTCAGATTTCTGTTATTGCCTATGTATTTGAAAATTTTTTTCATTTCAAGTGCCTTAAGAATGTAAAGGGTTTCCTTTGACAACTCGTACTTATCATTTTCGGGCGTTCTTGAAATTCTGATTAATTCATTGATTACTGCACTATGCAAAAGCAGATGCTTATGTATTTGTTCTACTTTTAAAGCGTTTCGTTTGAGTAAGGGAATAAATCCTGAACTCAATATAGCGCAGGTATCAAAAATGACATCATCATAGTTTTTCAATATTTCCTGCAATTCTAAATTGATATTAGATGTATTCATACTATTGCCTCCTTAAATTTTATTGGCAAGCATATTTTACCTTAAGTATCCTAATTACCTCCTTACAAGACTATTAAACCATATTGAAAGCTTTTCTTTTTCTAAAAACAATGAATTTTTTCAAAAAATAAAATCTCCCGCAAAAAAACGGGAGATTTTTAAATTTAGTATGATTAGTATTATTTAATTTTATAAATCTCAATATTCAGATAATCGAATAATAAAAGTTCAGAATTCTATAATATGTACTCACCGGGTCAATCGTTAAACTACATAAATAGAAGAACAAATCAAAGCTATTATAGGGATATAAGTAATTAAAATTAAATTTTTTAAGAGCATCATTTGTATTGCAAATAAATTCCTCCGATTTTTGTGCCGGTGAATGTATCTTGTTATCCGATTGCTGAATAAAATAATCTAAGAAATTAGTGATAATTATCAGTTTCCTCATATCATTATAATATTCTAAAGTCTCATTATGGGTATCTCTCTTAATTTCCCACTCATCAATTTCACCCATACATTTATTCTTTTGCTTTTTTCTTAAATTAAGTATTACTAAAATTTGATTTATAAGATAAAAATCATCTATGTAATTCTGTGAAATAATATCATTATCAAAGTCTATTTCTTTTAAATTATTTCTAAATTCCTTTATTTTTTCATCATTTATCATTATATTATCGGCAAAATATAATTTTTTTACATTATAATTTTTATGATCAGTTTTTATACACATCTTATTGTATTTTGAATAATTTTTCTTAAATAATATTTTTTTATCTTCATCTGCTTCGTATGAATTAATAACACTGATTAAATATTTTTTAATTGATGTATTATTATTTAAAAAATCATTATGATAAAATAGCAAGAACTCCATAAAGTCATCATCATTTTTTATACCAGACAATGCGTTAAACATTGTCTGTGTATCATCTCCGGTTTTAATATTATTACACTCGTTAGATTTACTATTGGTTTTTCCAAGATATTTATTATACAAACCAAGAGCGTCACCATAGCTCTTTCCAACCTTTAAACAATAACTAAAACACATTTCATCAGGACGCTTTAAGCAATAGCGCTGATTAAATACTTTGTTAAATAAATTCTCATAGCAAGGTTCACCTTCAATATAATTTTCATCATACTTTGATTTCAAACCAAGAGCAAAGCAAATCTTAAATATATCAATGCGATTTACATATTTAGATGTTCCGGATAACCATGCTTGCTTAACATTTGACATTGTTAGTTTTGAAAAATATTTGTCAAATCTTTTATCGGCTAAATTATTTAATTCTGTTCTATCTGGTTTTATTGCTTCAAGCATTTGATTTACTGTTTCTACTAAACATTCGGCACACTCATCTTTTGAAAAACCGGCTGACTTTTTTGACTTAAATCCACACATAATTAAAGTATCAATTAAGTTTTTTGATAAGATATCCGAAAATTTCTTGCAATATTTTCGATATACCGACATAAATTTTTCAATATCACTATCATCTATATCTTCAATATCAATCCCAACTATACTTTTATTAAAAAAAGAATCAATAATGGACCTTGCTAAATCCTGTTCTGCATGATACGCAAATGTTTCTGTCGCTTCGAATTCTTCTCTTTTTAGCATATTAACTACCTCCATGTAAAATATATTTCTCTTATTTTGTGACTCCATATTTCAAATATCATTATACAATTTAACTATAAAAAATGCAATAGCATTAATTATTTTATTAAGTAATATTTGGCATAGTAAATGGATGTGACCAATTTTTTGATAATAATATAAATAAGAGTGTGATATAGTGTTTTTGTCAGTAGTAGTAAGACCTTTCCTTACCAGCGTTCTCATTCATTGTTTTATTTTTACTCCAAAACGGATATTTTAGAAACTTGGCATTCCGCTCGTCAACACTTCAAAATTGTTTCCAATCATAGAAATATCTTTTATAGTTTTGGTGACTTCTTTTTACTTAGTTATTATGCCAAAATGTACTCAACGGTATTATTCCCAGCTTAGAAAGTATTTTGCCAAACGGATAGGATCTCTCATCGCTGATATTTTTTGCTAAATCCTGTGCCATTATCTATCTGAATTGTCTGCATTTTAGAAACTTTACAGTGTTTTCAGGAGTGTATTCTTCAAATCTATAAAGGAATCTAATCCTTGTTCGCTCATCTCTTGCTGTCCATTGATACAAATGACTTTCGTGTAATTCTTCATAGGCGTTGTCCTTTCTTATTCTGTTTTAGGGGCAAAAATAACGCCCACATTTTCTGTGAGCGTTACTGTTGCGATATTGATTTCAGATACAAAATGCGGCATAGAGAGGAACGATTTTTTTGTTATCCTCAAAACCAAAGTTTTTGGCAGAGAGCTTGATTGCATAAGCGGGCTTGTAGGTGTCCATATAGACCTTTAAGCTCTTGGCTCTGGTGTTGTCGGCAG
>ERZ779876.2509-NODE-2509-length-13026-cov-3.944954_pt1 | contig 13026 bp, 8 predicted proteins | sample MGYA00511068_ERZ779876 | MGnify/ENA primary metagenome ERZ779876 (study PRJEB29588, sample SAMEA1970858) | human gut metagenome | biome: human gut; feature: human-associated habitat; material: faeces | place: Denmark | collected 2008/2010 ...
CACGGGTGCCTGCGGAGAGACGGCCTTCACCGCAGGGTGTCCGCTCAGGGCCCCCATCAGGGCATAGAAGCCCGGATAGGAGCTGCCCGCGAACCCGACGCGGCCGTTGTTGCCGGGGATGGGCTTCACGAGCCACTCCACCGTGTCGTAGCTGTCCGTGGCCTCGTCCACGTCGCCGAAGCCCACCGGACGGACGTGCATGAACTCGCCCTCGCTCATGTAACGCCCCCGCACGTCCTGCTGGACGATGATATAGCCGCGATCGACATAGCTCCGCAGGTAGCCTTTTTCGAGCCCGGCGGGGAATGCGTCCGCGCCGTAGGGCCCTGTACCGTAAGGCGTGCGGAAAATGATGATCGGAGCGCGCCCCGGGGCCTTGGGGGTATAGACCGAGGTGTGGAGGCGCACGCTGTCGCGCATGGCGATACGGTATTCGGCCTTGTCGTAGAGCGTGCTGACAGGCTGGGCGCATGCGGCGGCGGCAACCAGCAGTCCGCCCCAGAGCAGCGGCAGGAATCGGCGGAAATTCATGGCGGGATCGTTTTCTGTTTCCGGTAAAGATAGCCTTTTTCCGGTCAAAACGCAAAAAGAGAAGCCCAAGCCGCGACAAAAGCGCGATTTCTTCCGACCGGCAGGACTGCAATGGTTGGATTCGGGCGAAAATAAACGTACTTTTGCACCGTATCTCTCAACAAACGACAATGCTCAAAGCAGGACGCACACAAACCCTCACCGTAAGCCGCATATCGGAATACGGACTATACCTCGCGGACGAGGAACAGAACGAAGTTCTGCTGCCCAACCGCTACACCTCGCTGACCGACAAGGTCGGCGACCAAAAAGAGGTGTTCCTCTACCACGACTCCGAAGACCGGCTGGTGGCCACGACCGAAACGCCGCTGCTGCGCGTCGGCGAGGCGGGTTATCTCCGCGTCGTGGACAAGACGGCCCACGGGGCGTTCCTCGACTGGGGGCTGTACGGCAAGGACCTCTTCCTTCCGAACCGCAACCAGCAGGGCGGCATCATCGCCGGACGGAGCTACATCGTCTACCTCTACGAAGACAGCGTCACGGGCCGCTGCGTGGCGACCTGCAAGCTCAAGAGCTTCATCAACAACGACATCATCACGGTGGCGCCCCGTCAGGAAGTCGATCTGCTCGTGGCGTCGGAGAGTCCGATCGGCTACCGCGTGATCATAAACAACCGGCACTGGGGCATGCTCTACCGCAACCAGCTGTTCCGCCCCATAGCGGTCGGAGACCGGACGAAGGGTTACGTCCGCAAGCTCACCGAGGACAACCGCATCGACGTCAGCCTCCAGCAGGAGGGTTTCGCGCAGGTGAAGGACTCGGCGGAGGTTTTGCTGCAGCTGGTCCGCGACAACGGCGGCTTCCTGCCGCTGAACGACGACAGCGCCCCGGAAGAGGTGAACCGGCTGACACAGACGAGCAAGAAGATTTTCAAACGTTCGCTGGGCATGCTGCTCAAACGCGGCGCCGTCACGGTGGACGAACAGGGAATAAAGATCAACGAGTAATGGCCAAGATAACGACCGCGGAACGGGTTTCGCGGGAAGCTTCCGACAATTTCGTGTTCCAGCGTTCGCTGCTGGCCTACCATGCCGCGGCGCAGCGCATCAGCGGCGACGTGCTGGAGATAGGCACGGGGGCCGGTTACGGCATCGAGGTCGTGGCGCCCCGCGCCCGGAGTTTCGTCACCATCGACAAACTGGCCCCCGCGCCCGAACCGACGCAGCTCCCGAACGTCGAATTCCGGCAGGCGACAGTTCCGCCGCTGCCCTTCGCAAACGACTGTTTCGACTTCGTGATCTCGTTTCAGGTGATCGAACACATAAAACGGGACCTCGAACTGGTGCGCGAAGTGAAGCGCGTGCTGCGTCCGGGCGGAAAGTTCATCGTGACGACCCCGAACGCCCCGATGTCGCTCACGCGCAACCCGTGGCACATCCGGGAATACACCGCCGTGGAGCTGCGCAGCCTGCTCGGCAGCGAATTTTCGTCGGTCGAGGCGCTCGGCGTTTCGGGCAACGCGCGGGTCATGGAATATTACGAACAGAACCGCCGCAGCGTGGAGCGCATCACGCGCTTCGACATCCTCGACCTGCAGCACCGGCTCCCCCGCTGTCTGCTGCAATTCCCCTACGACGTTCTCAACCGCATAAACCGCCGCAGACTCCTGAAGTCCAACACCGATCTCACGACCTCGATCCGCATGGACGACTACCGGATCGGCCCCGTGACGGACGAGAGTTTCGATCTGTTCTTCGTGGCGGAAAAATAGACGGAATCATCTGATAAAAACCAAGGGCTGCCCCACTGCGGGGCGGCCCTTGTCATATTGTCCCGGACCTACATTCGACATGCAGGCTGCGCCGCCGAAATCAGCGGCAGCGGCCGGCGGTTCCGCCACGAAAAGGCATGAGGTTGCAGCGGTTCAACGGGAATGATCCGGTTCCCGATTTCGAGGCCCGTATTTACGAAAAAAATGCAAGGAATCGGAAACTTACGATAAAATATTGTACAAAAAACAACATTACATTTTAATCGTACAGCACTGATTATCAACATTGATATTCATTAAAAATCTTATCTTTGGCTTTCAAAAATCCAACGATTTGACTGCTAACGACATGCATATCAGGCTGGTTATCCGAATCCGGGAGTTCTGCAATAACTTAATATAAAAAAGGGATTGCAGCATGCTCATAAAGAATCACTCGCCTTAACGAAGACCCGACTCCGCCAGATCTCATGAATTAACTATTAATCCTCCTCCATATGGAATTCATCATAACGATTCTCGTCATGGACATATTCATTGTCCTCATAATATACCGACGCCTGCGAAACCATATACACTATGTTTCAGGGCAGGCAAAAGCCAGACTGAACTATATCCGTATCCTGATCGATACCGTATATACCTATTCCCACCAGCCGGAACTGCTGCAAAAACCCCTGCAAAAAGAGATGTCGATCAAAAAACTGCTGGCTTATCATGTGATCGACAACCGATGCGACCGTCTTTTCTCCGCCAGAATGAAAGTGAACAGCAACGATCAATTGCTGTACATGCTTCATAAAGAGGGATTTTCACCACGGGAGCTATGTGTCATATTCGAATTGAACAACCTCAATTCGGTATATGTCAAATGCCACCGAATAAACAAGAAACTGCATGCGGGCGACATGCAGGAAGTGCTTTCGAAATAAACAGCCAAAAGCAGACAGCCCTTCCCGGCCGGAAGCCCTGCTTCCGGCTTTTTTCGTCCCCTCCCGGCAACGTATTCTTCATAGCTGCGGTTCGGAATCCGCCGCCCAGCTTTTAGACAAAAGCGTCCCCGCCCCGGTTCGGCAGACCAACTTTCGATCTGTTCGGTGAAACCGGATCCTTGGAAAAACCGCCGTCCGGTCCCTGCGTTCGTCCCGTTTCCTTCGGACCGGCAGGGAGCCGGCGGGAAGGCCGCGGCGGGCAATCACGGGGCGATATTTATTAAATATTTGAAATCCAGCGAGGTGAATAATAAAAAAGCAGCCGTTTTTCCGCCCGGAACAACGCCCTTATTACACGAAACCTCCGTAACAGGATATTTTTCGTTTTGTAAACTAAAAAAAATACGAAATATTTTGCACAGTAAAAACTAATTCGTATTTTTGTTTTGAAACGAAAGGTATTATTTTCATATTGAAATTAACAAGTCGCTTCGGGAGCGGAAAATGAACGCTGATATGGACCGCCGCCTAAACAACTGACCATGAAATCGAAACTGCCGCCAAACCGGATTCCGGAACCTGCCGGAATAAGAACAACAGCAATGGCCGCCGCCGATGCGACGGCACCTGTACCCGCAGCAAAATGCCGGTTCCACGCCCCTGCGACAACCGCAGGCAACGCGGTTTCGGACCGCACCGGCAGCATTCCCTGCCGGAAAAAACCGAATCGAATCTCGAATCCGCTGATCGCTTCCGGCGCTTCCCGCACCATACAGAGCCATTGGCGACCATACCTATATTTATTTAACCGACAACATTCAAACAACTTAAACATTTAACCAAAAACAAATGCTTATGAATTTTAAATTCTACGTTAAGAGGTTTTTGTTATCCCTGTTTCTGGTGCTGGCATCGACGATGCTCTACGCCCAGAAGAAAGCGGATATCACAGGAACCGTCTACGATTCGGACGGCACTACCCCGGCGGTAGGCTGCGCCGTAACGATCGAGGGAACACCGACAGGTGTTATCACGGACATCAACGGCAAGTACAAAATAAGGGGGGGGGGAAACTCAGACCCTCGTTTTTTCTTCGCTGGGTTATAAGACCCAGAAGATACTAATAGGCCCTAAAACGCGGATAGACGTCACGCTGGAGGCCGACAGTCAGGAAATCGAAGGCGTCGTCGTAACCGCACTCGGTATCAAGCGAGACGAAAAAGCGCTCGGTTATGCCGTTACGAAGGTGGACAACGATGTGCTCACCAGCACGGTATCGAGCAACTGGATGAATGCTCTGTCAGGCAAGGTCGCCGGTCTGAACTTCGATCAGGCGTCGACGGGTCCCGGAGGATCGATGCGCGTGACTCTCCGCGGCGAAACCTCCATCAACATGAACGGCGGCACGGCCCTGTTCGTGGTCGACGGAGTGCCCATCACCAGCAGCACCACTTCCAGCACGTCGGAAAGCGCATACAACTCGACCGACGGCGCCGTAGACTTCGGTAACGCCGCGGGCGACATCAACCCCGAAGACATCGAGAACGTATCCGTACTGAAAGGTCCCGCCGCAACGGCATTGTACGGATCGCGCGCCGCAAACGGCGCCATCATCATCACGACCAAGTCGGGTCGCACCACCAAAGGCATAGGCGTTACGTTCAGCTCGTCGGTTTCGTTCGAGAAAGCCGGATTCTGGCCCGATTTCCAGTACGAATACGGCGCAGGACGCTTCGGCGGCAACCCCTATTCGTTCTACAGCGTAGACGGCGTGTCGCGCAACTGGTCGTCCTATGCCTTCGGCGACAAGTTCGACGGCCATCTGACCTACGAGTGGCCTTCGCTGAACGACGACGGCACCTATACGATGATGGAGTGGCGTCCGCGCAACTTCTTCGCGGGATTCTTCGACACCGGCGTAACGTGGAACAACAACATCTCGGTCAGCGGCAACAACGGCAAAGGCACCTCGGTCCGGGTTTCGGTAACCGACGTGCGCAACGACTGGATCGTTCCCAACACCGGTTACAAACAGCAGACCTTCTCGATATCGCTCTCGCAGCAGATCAACAAGTACATCAAGCTGGACGCCAAGGTGAACTACTACCGCAAGGACAGCGACAACCTGCCGATGACCGGTTACGGCGGCTCGTCGATCATGTATCCGCTGCTGTGGAATACGCCCAACGTGGACGCCCAGTGGTTCAAGGCGGACTACAAGAAATGGGTGCGCGAAGGCGGTGACCTGAGCAAAAGCACCCAGCACGTATCGGCCAACGGCAACAACCCCTACTACACGGCTTACGAACAGCTCAACAAACTCGACCGCGACCGCGTGTTCGGCAATCTGGCAGCGACGATCAACTTCACCGAAGAGCTTTCGCTGATCCTGCGATGCGGCATGGACCTCAACAACGATTTCCGCACCCAGCAGAAACCCAAGGGCGCCAAGACCTACATCAACGGTATGTACAAGGAGCAGACCGTGTTCGACTACGAGATGAACAACGACTTCCTGCTGCGCTATACCAAGAAACTGAACGACTTCGACCTGAGCGCATCGTTCGGCGGCAACAACATGATGCAGTCCTACCGTTCGAACACCTCGCTGGCCGAAAGTCTGGTCGTGGACCGCGACTACCGCCTGAGCAACTCGGTGGACCGTCCCAAAGTGACTTCCATACGCCGTCAGAAGTCGATCAACAGCTTCTACGGACTCATATCGGCCAGCTGGCGCAACATGATATTCCTCGACGTCACCGGCCGCAACGACTGGTCGAGTACGCTGGCTCCGGGCAACAACTCCTATTTCTATCCTTCGGTCAGCGGCAGCGTCATTCTCAGCGACCTGCTGCACATCGACACCCCGATGGTCAATTTCCTCAAGGTGCGGGCTTCGTGGGCCAACGTGGGTAACGACACGTCGCCCTATCAGCTGCTCAACTACTACAACAACTCCTCCTTCACCGGCGGCTTCAACATGCCGACCAACAAGGCGAACTACAACCTCAAACCCGAAAACGTCGAGAGCTGGGAGTTCGGCGTCGAGGGCCGCTTCTTCGACAGCCGTCTGACGTTCGACGTGGCGTTCTACAACGCGACCACCACGAACCAGATCATTTCGGTGCCCGTAGACATCACCACCGGCGTCTACAATACGATCGTGAACGCGGGCGAAATCAACAACCGCGGCTGGGAGGTATCGGCCCGCATACAGCCCGTGAGGAACAAGAACATCCGCTGGGACATGAACTTCACGTGGTCGCGCAACCGCAACAAGGTCGTGGAGCTGGCCCCGAATCTGGATTCTTGGACCATCGCAACCGGTCCCCGCGGCGAAATCCGCGCCGTTCCGGGCGGATCGCTGGGCGACCTGTACGGTTCGGGCTACGAGAAGGCCCCCAAGGGTTCCTACGTCACGGCCGACGACGGATCGACGATCGACGTATCGGGCTGGGACATCGTCGATTCGGACGGTTATCCCGTACTGGCTTCGGAATTCGAGAACCTCGGCAACACGCAGGCCGACTGGAAGGCGGGCTGGATGAACTCGATCTCCTACAAGAATTTCCGCCTGAGCTTCTCGTTCTCGGCGCAATGGGGCGGGCAGGCCTACTCCTTCACCAACGCCATGCTGGGCTATCAGGGTAAGATAAAGGCGACGCTCCCCGGCCGTTATGACGGTCTGATCCACAAGGGCGTGAACCAGAACGCCGACGGCACCTACTCGATCAACAAGACCGTGACGGCCAGCATCGAGAGCTACTACAACCTGCGCGTGTTCAACCGCGACAACGTGGTGAACAACACCTTCAGCACGTCGTTCCTGAAGATGAAGGACATACGTCTCGAATATTCGCTTCCCAAGAAGATCGCGGCCAAGACCAAGGTGCTGCAGGGCGCTTCGATCGCCTTCTTCGCCACGAACCTCTTCTGCTGGACCAACTGGCCGCAGTTCGACCCGGAGATCGCGACGATGAACGGTTCGGAAATCACCAAGGGTTTCGAAACCGCGGCGTTCCCGATGACACGCACGTATGGCGTTAATCTTAAACTTCAATTCTAATAAGACGATGAAACGAATCAATTCATATATATTGACCGGGGGAGTGATAATCTTGGGATTGTGCGGCTGTACGAGCAATTTCGACGATTACAACAAGGACCCCAACCGGGCGGAGGTCGGCAAGGCCAACTCCTCCCAGATGCTCGAAGACCTGATTTTCGAGGGCGCCGGAAGCATGAAATACCGCACGTGGCGCCACAACAACGAGTTCATGCAGTATACGGTGGAGACCAGCACGCTGAATCAGCTGCACCGCTTCGTGCTCACCGACAGCGAATTCAAGGGCGCGTGGAACTTCTGCGGACGCTGGGCCGTCAATGCCATAGAGATGTATAAGCTCGCGGAGAAGGAGGAGAATACCAACGCGCAGGCCATAGCCCTGACCATGAAGGCGCTCTACCTTTCGAACATGACCGACCTGTTCGGCGACATGCCCTTCAAGGAGGCGTTCAAAGGCATCGACGAAAACATCATGCAGCCGAAATTCGACGATCAGAAAGTCATCTACGACTCGCTGCTGATGGACCTCGAACGGGCCAACACGCTTTACACGAAGACCTCGACCATAGACGCCAAGCGCGACCTGCTCTACAACGGCGACGTGACCAAATGGCGGAAGTTCACCAACTCGCTCTATCTGCGCCTGCTGATGCGCGTGAGCAACCGCAGGGACATGAATTCGGCGGAACGCATCAAGACCGTATTCGAGAACCCCTCGCAGTACCCCATATTCGAGAGCAACGACGACAACGCCACGCTGAAATACAGCGGCACGCGTCCGTTCGTCAATGATTTCGGCGACAACGCCACCGACGACAGCGCGATGGGCGAACGTTTCATCAACATCATGGTGGACTCAAGCGACCCCCGCATCTCGGTTTACTGCAACCGCGTAAGCTCCGGAGCCAACGCGGGCGGTTACGTGGGAATCACGAGCGGCGCCCCGGCTTCGGTCATCTCCAAACAGTCGGCCGACGGCGCGTCCAACAGCAACAATACGACTTTCAGGCAGTACACCTCCCCGTACACGTTCATGACCTATTCGGAGGTGCTGTTCATCAAGGCCGAGGCCATTCAGCGCGGAATGATGGACGGCGAAGCGTCGGAGACCTACTATGCTGCGGTCACGGCGTCGCTCAAGCAGTGGATTCCCGACATCTCAGAATCGGCCGTCGAAACCTTCCTGCAGAACGGAGCCGTGGCTTACGACGCTACGACCGAAATCATCATCACCCAGAAATACGTTTCGCTGTTCACGGTGGGCTACGAGTCTTGGCACGAGTACCGCCGGACGGGTTATCCCCTGCTGGTGATGGGCGAAGCCATCCGCAACGACGGCGTGCATCCGACCCGTTTCCCCTACCCGCTGGTGCTGCGTTCGTCCAACAAGAACTATGCGACGCAGCTGGCAAAAATGGGCGAAGACAACATGAAAACGCCGGTGTGGTGGAGCCGCAAGGCCGTCAAGCTGGAAAATCCGGAGGAGGACAACAACCTCGGTTACACCGGCCACAAATGGGATGCGGACATCAAATGGTAAGAGTGTCCGTAAAACGAATCGCAACCGGAAAGGCAACGCAGCATCCCGGTCGAGTTTTGAATTTAACCCGTAAATAACGAAAAAACAATTCATATGAAAATAAAACAATTCATCTCCGGAAGATGGCCCGGCCTGAAGGCGCTCGCTCTCTGCGCGATGGCGGCAACGGCATTCGTCGCCTGCAAGGACGACGAAACCGACGTTGTCCGGGATCCCCATATCACGCTGTCGGAAGACGCTTTCCTGTATAACGCAGCCGGAGAGACGCACAGTTTCACCGTGTATTCCAATATCGACTGGAAGGTCGAAATGGCGGACACCTCCCAGACGTGGGTCAATATCTGGCCCAAGGAGGGTTCCGACGACGGCGTTTTCGCCGTAAAGGTATCCAAACAGCCGGCCAAGGACCCCGTACTGCGGGAGGCCCGCTTCCGCGTCGTGGGCAAGCACGAGCACGACAACATCATTCAGGAAATCACGATTTCGCAGCGGGACGTCGATCCGGTGCTCAAACTCGGAGTGACCACGACGCCTCCCAAGGTGGTCATCAACAGCAACGGCGAGGAGAAATATTCGGTAGGCGTCACCTGCAACGTGGAGTGGACGGCCAAGGTCGGCGACTCCGGCGAGGGCTGGATCACGATCGACGAGATCAGCGACAACGAAATCAAGTTCTCCGTACCCAAATATGCGGGAACGGTGCCCCGCACGGGACGTATCGAATTCAACGCCACCACCGAGCGTATGGCGACGGTAGAGCTGATCGTCTACCAGAGCATTCCGCTGGATATCGGCGAAAACGCCGAACTCAAGACCATTGCCGAGGTGTACGAGAAGCTGGGCGGCCTGCAGGGAACCGTTCGTGAGAACGTCAAGATACAGGGCACCGTGATCAGCGACCGCGTATCCGGCAACTGCCCGAATCCCGCCGCGTTCTTCGTTCAGGACGCCAGCGGACGCGCCATTCAGTTCCGCGTTCAGGAAGGCTCGCACTCGCTCCAGCTCAATTCGCTGGTGACCATACCGCTCATGAATACGCAGTCGGTGATCGACGACGACGGACAGCCCTACATCACCATTTCGACCGAACGCATCCGCGACGTCATCACCACGGGCGGCGCTCCGATCGAACCGAAGGTGATGGAAAGCACGCAGGGCCTGACGGACGAAATGCTCGGTACGCTGGTAACGATCAGAAATCTCCAGTTCGTATTCCCGCACGGAACCTACTACAACGCCAACGAAGGCTCCATTTACGGCGGCGGACGTCCTACCGACCTCGCCCAGTTGCTTCTGGACCGCGACGGCAACACGATCAGCCACTACGTCTACGGCGGCACGAGCGTCGAGACGGGCGCCATGTTCAAACATTACGAACTGCTGACTGACGATCCGATGCTGGATATAACGGGTATTCTGATCAAGGTCGAAAACGAATGGGCGATCCGGATGCGCAACATCAACGACCGCGACAAGCTGACCGAAGCCCGGCGTTACGTGCCCGTCACCGAATTCTACTGGCCCGAAACGCTTCCCGACAAGGAGATACTCGTTCCCAAAGTCGGCACGGGACAGCTGTTCGTGAACTTCGCCCCCAAGGCCGTCATCGCGCAGAGCACCACCTTCCGCCTTTACAGCGGCGCCGCCTATGTCCGCGTCGATGCGTCGGTCAACGGCACCGAGAAGGGATACTATTCCGCCAACTGCGGCGGTTGGGGCGCCCAGTCGAACGACACCTATACGCCGACCCAGAAGGCATGGTACTTCGAGACTTCGACGGCAGGCATTTCGGATGACCTTTACGTATGCTTCTGCACCACCAGCTCGCAGTCGGGCCCCGGTCCCTTCTCGATCGAGTGGGCTGCGGCCGAGGCCGGTCCGTGGACCTTCGTAACCGACTACAAGGCCGGAAACTGGGAGGTAATACCCGGTCCCAAGAACTTCGCCTTCAAACTGCCCGACGGTTGCAAGAACCAGTCTTCGCTCTGGCTGCGGTTCCGCGTCAATTCGGACGAGCGCGTGGACGGCAAGGCCGCCAACAGCGCGACGGGTACGAACCGCATGATCTATACGAGCCTGAAGAAAAAAGTCAATTAATCCGGTGTAACGCAGGATAATCTTGCCGGGCCGCTCCCCTCCCGGAGCGATTCGGCAGGATTAGACAAAAATCTAAACAATGAGAAAAATGAAACGATTGATAAAATTCAGATTACCGTATCTGTTCGCAGCCGCATTTCTGCTGTTGTGCATCGGAATCAGCTGTTCGGAAGATCCGACATGGACCAAACCGACGCCCGAACAGGAGGAAATTATCCCCGCCGTCTTCATCGAAGATCTCGTGATGCCCGATGCGGAGGAGATCTTCATCCCGGAGGACCCCATCAAGATCATGGGAACCGGATTCGACAAATACGACGTATTCCTGTTCCGCTCCACGTCGGAAGACCCTGAAGAGGAGACCAAATACTTTCAGGCCGAGATCAGCGAGGTGGCCGAGGATTACGTCATAATAACCGTTCCCAAGACGATCGACCTGCGCTCGTACGAGCTTATCCTGAAGCGTTACAACAAGCAGCAGGTGCTGGGGCCGATGACCATTTACAAGGCGCACTTCCCCGCGATTCCCGATCAGGCGGGCATGACCGTCAAGGGCCGCGTCTACTGCGGGAAAAAGGCGGTTGCAGACGTGGTGGTGTCCGACGGAGTCATCGTCACCAAGACCGACAAGGACGGCGTCTATTACCTGCCCTCGGAGAAGAAGATGGGGTACGTATTCGTTTCCATCCCCTCCGGATACAACATCGAGAGCGAAGCGGGTTATCCGGCCTTCCCGGCCATGAGCCAGCAGCTGCTCAACGAAGACAACGAGCAGCACGATTTCGCGCTTACGGAGATCCCCGGTGGAAACACGAACCATGTGATGATGGTATTCACCGACCTTCATCTGGCGAGCAAGACCCCGAACACGGCCGGCAAATATGCCGACATCGACCAGTACAAGAACAAGTTCATGCCCGACATCACGGCCGAAATGGCGCAGTATGCGAACGTGTATGCGCTCTGTCTGGGCGACATCACGTGGGATGCGTTCTGGTACAAAACCATGAATCAGGGTCCTGAGAACATGGTGGAGGTACGCTACCAGCTGCCGAACTACAAGGAGTTGATGAAGAACTTCCCCTGCCCGGTTTTCAACGTGATCGGCAACCACGACAACGATCCGAAAGTGGTCGGAGACTATTTCACCGAGCTGCCTTTCAAGCAGCACATAGCTCCCACCTACTATTCGTTCAACCTGGGCCGCATCCACTACATCGTGCTCGACGACATGGTCTACAAAGGCTCGAACGCCTACGACACACGGATCGACGACCGCCAGATGGAGTGGCTGCGCAAGGACCTCGCGGCGCCGGACCCCGCCGTGCGCGACGTGGTCGTGGCGATGCACGTGCCGACCGTCAACGGATTGCAGACGGACGGCTCCTATAAAAAGGCGCTCGGGAATTTCGACGAATTCTACGCGCTTTTCGCCGACTACAACCTGACGGTGATGAGCGGGCACTGGCACCACGCCCACTCGGTGCGCATCAGCGACAAAGCCTCCGAATACATCCTCCCGGCGGCATGCGGCACGTGGTGGTACAAACTCCTCTGCAACGACGGGACCCCGGCGGCCTTCGCGGCCTCGGCCTCCTCGACGGAGAAGCCGCCTTCGCTGCCGGTCACAATGGCAACGCGCTTGTATTGTCCGGGGTGCAGCACCTCCCGCAGGGGTGCGCCGCCACCCTCGTAAAAAAACAGCACAACGTCAAAATCTGCAAATGCTTTGCAAACCGCGGCAAAATCGTTCAGCGGCAGGGCCACGTGGGGCAGCATGGCGCGGCCCGCCTGCTTGGCGGCCTCGGCGGCAATGCGGTTGTAGCGCTCGTTCTTGACATCCTCTTTTTTCGGCGTGGCTACGCAATACCGGCTGAAAAACGGCACGACCTCGGTCACGCCCAGCTCGACGCTGTGGCGGATGACCTCCTCCAGCTTGCCCGCCTTGGGGTAGCCCGCAAACAGCGTCACGGCGCAGTCCGGCTCGGCCTTGCTCGTCGTGCCGTCGGTGACGGAAAACTCCACCCGCCCCGGCTCGATGGCCGTGACCGTGCCGAGGTATTCCAGCCCGTCCGGCCCGCAGAGCACG
>ERZ779876.2520-NODE-2520-length-12950-cov-3.730283_pt1 | contig 12950 bp, 10 predicted proteins | sample MGYA00511068_ERZ779876 | MGnify/ENA primary metagenome ERZ779876 (study PRJEB29588, sample SAMEA1970858) | human gut metagenome | biome: human gut; feature: human-associated habitat; material: faeces | place: Denmark | collected 2008/2010 ...
ATGGCAACGAACCCAGACGTTACCCCTTCAATGAAAAGGATTGGAATCCTACAAATCTCGACTGCGCACAGTGGGCCGAGGTAGCTAAAGCAGCAGACTTCAAATTTACATTCTACACAACCAAGCATCACGAAGGCTTCTGCACATGGCCTACAAAATACACCGAACACTGCGTCAGAAACGCAACAAACAAGACCGACGTTGTTGCCGAATATCTCAAGGCATTCAGAGCAGCGGGAATTCAGGCAGGACTTTACTTCTCTATTCTCGACATAACAGAAGGAATCAACCGCAAGTCATGCACCGAAGAACAGAAAAAAATCATCAACGGCGAACTCACAGAGCTTCTCACGAACTACGGCGAAATTCCGCTTCTTGTTCTCGACGGTTGGGATGCTCCGTGGGGAGGTCCTTCGTACGATATGCTTCCTTTTGAAGAAATCAACGACCTTGTTAAGTCCCTCCAGCCGAACTGCCTGCTTCTCAACATAGGATGCACGGATAGCCTTGCTCATACCGACATCATTTTCTATGAAAACGGCGCCGGTCAGGAGGTTAAGGAAGGCTTCGTAGGTCCCGGCATACTTTGCCAGAAGCTCACAGGCACATGGTACTGGCGTCAGGAGGATGCGGTAACTCCTCCGAGAGACTCAGATTGGGCCATAGGTCTTATGGACAAGTACTTCCCCATCAATGTAGACCTTCTCCTCAATCTTACTCCTAATACCGATGGCAGAATAGACGACAACCTCGCGGCAGAATATGCAAGAATGGGTAAAAACCTTAAAATTCCCGCACCTCTCGAAACACTTCCCGAAGGTTGGCTCAAGAGATAAGGTGACAGAAATGAATTATATTGAAACAAGAGAAATAATGTGCGATATTTGCCATAAGATGTGGCAGCTCGGATGGGTTGCCGCAAATGACGGTAATATGACGGTTCTTCTGCCGGACGGAAATCTCATGGCAACTCCTACCGGAATCAGCAAATCTTTTATAACTCCCGAAAAGCTCATCATTATAGATAAGGAAGGAAACGTTCTTGAAGCTGCCGACGGATACCGTCCTTCTTCCGAAATAAAAATGCATCTCAGATGCTACAAGGAACGAGACGATATCGGTGCTGTTCTTCACGCTCATCCGCCGACGGCTACAGGATATGCGGTTGCACACATTCCGCTTGACAGATACACAATGATTGAAACCGTAGCCGCAATCGGTTCCATTCCGGTAACTCCGTACGGCACTCCTTCAACTACCAAGGTTCCCGATGCTATCGCGCCTTACCTCAGTGAACATGATGTGCTTCTGCTTGAAAACCACGGCGCACTGACTGTCGGAAAAGACGCAGTAACCGCATACTACAGAATGGAAACTCTCGAGCTTTTCGCAAAAATCAGTCTTACCGCACATCTTCTCGGCGGCGAAAAAGAAATCTCCCGTGAAAACATCGACAAGCTCATTGCACTCCGTCAGTTCTACGGCATTACCGGCAAGCACCCAGGTTACAAGCACTGCCGCGAAGACTGAACGATAATCAAATAATCTTCTGAAATACAAAAAGTTCCGGACAGCCTAAACCATCCGGAACTTAGTTTATTTCAGAGATTTATCTTCTCTTCTTGGAAGCGATGTATGCGCCTGCGGATGCTGCAACTGCTGCGATTGCTGCAACAACTGCTGCGTCGAATGTCTGAGGAGCTGCTGTTGTTTCAACTGCGGGTTCTTCTGTTGTAACAGTTTCGTCTACAGTTTCTTCTGCTGCTGCGGTTTCTTCTACAGCCTCTGTCTCTGCGACAGCCTCTGTTTCAGCTGTTGTTTCTTCTGTAGCTTCGTCAGCAGGAGCTTCTTCTGCTCTCTCGGCAGCGGGCTTTACAAGATATACAGGGAGGCTGTTCGGGTCGGAATCTTCATTACCGAATCCTACATAGTCGAGGTCGAGCTTGAGATTGCCGGATGTGAACATATAAAGTCTGAAGAACTGAGCGTTTGCGCGGTTGAAGCTTTCGTCATAAGAGGAAGCAAGGTATGTATCAAGCTTAAGCTCGTTCCATCCGTTCTGAAGTTCGAGAGTATTTACATCCCAGTGAACCTCCTGAAGGTCGGGTGAGGGCTTGGAGCAGATTTCAAGCTGACCATCGCCTGTGAAGTTGTCGATGCCTTCAACATAGATTCTTGCGAAGAGGTAGTCATAGTTTGTTACGTCGCAGATATCCTCGGGGATACGGTTGCAAGCTGTAAGAGTAGAAAGTGTATCGCTTTCAGCATGGTCTGTAAGCTCGTTTGCGAGAACTACTTCTTCCTTAACGATCTCACCGATGTCTGTAGCGATGGAAGAAAGATCTTCGCCTTCATCACCGAATGCTACATAGTCAAGTGCAACTGCGTTAGCACCGTCCGTGAAGAGGTAAATACGGAAGTAGTTTATCTTTGTGAAGTCGGGAGAACCACCTGTTTCCTGTCCTTCCCAGAGGTAAAGCTCAAGCTCGTTCCAACCGGATACGATTTCATATGCAAAGGGGTTGTAGTTGTATTCCTGCTGGTCACAAGTGCCGGAAGAGGAAATTTCGATCTGACCGTTGCCTGTGAGAGCGTCAGCGTCTTCTACAAAGAAACGAACATAGAGAGCGTCTGAGTCGTCAACATTGAAGGTCTGGGGATTTTCGGCTTCTTCATCGTCAAACTTGAGTTCGATAACGAGAGCACCCGCGTCACCCTGTACAAGGTTCTGAGCCGCACCGCCGCCGCTGTACATTACAGTATTAGCAGCCGACGCGCTTATTGCAAGGACTGCCATTACGGTAATCGCAAGCAAAACAAGAGAAATTCTTTTCATAAAAGTTTGTCCTGTACCTTTCTTTTTCAGCGCATTTTAACGTCCGCGCTTCAATTTTTCACATCATTATTATATCGTTAATTATGCGGCGATGTGTGTACATATTTTTAACCAATTGTTAATTGATGTTATTTTCCAGCGTTTTTCAAGACGATAATGTAACTTAAATGTTATCTTTTTATAAATATGTGAATTTCACACTTGACTGCGGTAAAGTATCACCTTGCAGCCGGAGCATAGCTTTTCTCCTGCCTTGACTTCGCTTCCGCAGAGGGCGAGAGACACCGTGTTTTCTCCCGCATGAGTGAGCTTTGTAATGTCGATAGCATATGGTTTGAACAGTATCCTGCCGCCTTCCTCGCCGTTTACTTTGACTGCCGCAATACCGTTCGCTTGCTCTGCTGAAAACATGACTTTTTTTGTGTCCTCTCTCACGGTAAAGCTCGCCTCTCCGCTTAGGTTGAGAGATACAATTTCAGATAGTAAAAGATTGTCTTCCGCGGATTCTTTTATTCTGACAAGGCTGTCCGGGTCAAAACCTACGACAAACGACGAATGCTCCGGCACTGTCACGGCGTACTCGAATCCCGCGTCGGTCATCTCGGCTGAAAGTTCTTCCGTTTTTCCGGTGAACGGATCGAATCTGTCCGCCGCGAAGTTGTATTTCACTATGAGTTTTCCGCTCACGGCATCGTCTTTGTGGTTTATCACCGCGCAGAACGGACATCCGCTCTTTGTCATGTGCAGGAATGTCACATCATCAGCAGGTTTATCAGGGACAAAACGCGTCTCCTGCTTCGTGTGCTTTTCGAGGAATGTCTGAAAATCTGTTCCGCGGTATAAAAGTCCGTCGCCGGTCACGAATCTGCCTATCTTCTCAACTATCGCCGTATCCAGTCTCAGTCTTGTGTCGACGAGCAGAACCTTGTACTCGTATCTGTCGATGTGTATCTCGCCGTCGAGTACGGGCGTGGCGAGCCGCTTGGGATGGAAACGGATTTTGTAGGTTTTGCGCCCCTCCACCTGCATGCTGTCCACCAGAAAATAGTCGTAGAAGGCCAGACCCGAATCGGAGAGCGGACTGGCGAAGCGGACGTTGAAGATGTCGATGTAATTGGCGTAGAAATTGACGTTGCCGTGCATCCGGCCCGTGAACTGGGCGATGGCGAAGCTGTCCTCGACGCCCGACACGCGGCTGGCGCGGATGATTTCGCGCGAAACGGCGGGGTTGCGCCTGCTGTGGTAATAGTCGGCCGTAGCTTCGGAGATCATGGCCGGCAGGTAGGCCTGTCCGGTGAGCGCCGAGGTGTCGATGTAGTCGAAGACGAACCCGAAATTGCGTTGCAGCCGCTTGCTGCGGAACCGGGGCTTGATGTTCGTCAGGTCGAGCTGCATCTTGGTATAGGTGGCGCAGGTGTAGCTGTCGTACAGGTCGGGATCGTTCTGGGGCTTGCGGCGGATGACGCCCCGCAGAATCGGATGCGCCGGGTTGTCGCCGGGGGTGATGACGACCCTGCCGATGCCGAACTCCACGGCTTCGAGGGCGAAGTCGATCTGGTTGAAGCCGCCCTGCACGAGCGGCTTGGTCTGCGAGGCGTAGCCGACCATCGAGGCCTGCACGCGGCTCACCGTGTCGCGGGTTTCGAGTGTGTAGATGCCCGCCTCGTCGGTGGTGATGCCCGTCGTGGTGCCGGGAAAGACGACGCTCACGAACTGCATCGGCGTGCCGTCGGCGGCGTCGGTGACGCGCCCGCGGACACGGGTGCTCTGCGCCGGCAGGACGGTGGGGAGGAACAGAACCGCGATGAGAAAGGCGAGCGGTTTGTATGTGATTTTTCGGCGAAGCATCTGACAAATGTAGCTAAAATGCGACAATCCGGGTAAAATAAACTACCTTTGCGCAACTTAAGCCGAAAAATCGAACATCAATAGCTGAGATGGCACACGGAAAAGTCGAAAAGACGAATGCGGCGCGGCTGCTCGACCGTGCGAAGATAAATTACGAGCTCGTTCCCTACGAGGTGGACGAAGAGCATCTGGCGGCGACGCACGTCGCTGAACAGCTGGGCGAGGAGATCGCCACGGTTTTCAAGACCCTCGTGCTGAAAGGCGATCGGACGGGATACTTCGTCTGCGTGGTGCCGGGGAATCATGAGGTCGATCTCAAGGCCGCGGCCCGCGTGTCGGGCAACAAGAAGGCCGATCTGATTCCGATGAAGGAACTGCTGCCCGTGACGGGTTATATACGCGGCGGCTGTTCGCCGGTCGGCATGAAAAAGCGCTTCCCGACTTATATCCACTCTTCGGCCCGGGAGAATCGGTTCATCTATATCAGCGCCGGCGTCCGGGGCCTGCAACTGAAAATCGCCCCGGCAGAGCTGATAGCATTCGTCGGGGCGACCGTGGCTGAGATCAGCCGGGAAGGGTAGTGTCTGAGTTTACCGCTCCGGCCGGGGCTTTGCGCATTTTTCATATACTGCGGCCGTTTGTCCGGCGATAGCGTCCCAGTCGTATTTTTCCATCGGATATTCCTTTTGCCGATAGGGTGCGTCGATGTTCTGCTGGAGCTTCTGCGCCAGCGCGGCTATGTCGCCGACGGGGAAATAAGCCTCTTTTTCAAGACCTACCTCCAGATTGGCCGGAATGTCGCTTACGATGACAGGCAGTCTGTAACTCATCGCTTCCAGCAATGCGATCGGAAGCCCTTCGTGCGAAGAGGGCAGTACGAAGCAGCGGGCGTGGGTGAGAAGGGCGTGCAGCTTTTTCCCCTTGATGAAGCCGGTCAGGACGACGCCCTGTTCCCGTGCGTATTTTTTGAGTCCTGCGGAGTACTCGTCTTCGAAATCCGTATCTCCGGCCAGCACCAGTCTGCACCCCTTGTTGTCGGTCTTCGAGAAGGCTTCGATCAGGTGGTGCAGGTTCTTTTCCGGGACGAAGCGGCACATGCTGAAGATGTATTTCCCCTTTTCGACGCCCGTTTCTTCGAGATATTCCGGAAAATCGACGATCTGGGGAGCCGGAACCCCGTTGTAAATCAGGTGACACTCTTTGCGGTGGTATTTGCGGATCAGCATGTCGTTTATGACGTTCGAAATCACGATGATTTCATTGGCGAAGCGTGCGCCCATCATTTCACCCAGTCTGAGTACCGTTTTGGCCGCCGCACCCCATTTGTCCCGGTCGTAATCCGGTCCGTGGTGGGTGAATACCACCTTTAGTCCCAGCAGGCGTGCGACCGGCGTCAGCAGCGCCGGGCCGACGGCGTGGATGTGGATGATGTCGGCTTTTAGCTTTTTGGCTTTGAGGACTGCCCGGAACGTATGGACGATCGCTTCGAGCGATTTCTTTTTCGGGGTTTCGAGATCGACGAGCGTAATTCCTTCGTATTGCCGCAGCGTATCGTGCACGTAGCTTTTCCGTCGTATTACGGTTACGTCGAATCCCTTCCGGGCGATACGCGGAAACAGCTCTTCGCAGTGCGTTTCCACGCCGCCCATGATGCCGGGAATCCCCCGGGTGCCGGTGACGACTATTTTCATAGCCGGAAAACGGTCATTCTTTTTGGCATTCACGGCTTGGTTAGAATTTTTCCCGCAAATCGCCCTGCATCGGGTCTTGGCCGACATCGCACCACTTCTTGTCCAGACAGGCCGGTTTTCCCCGCAGGCTGCGGAGCTTGTTTCTGAGCGCCCACCTCAGCGGGTATTTCATGTATTTGTGCATTACAGGACTGGCCGTACCGACCATCCAGCAGTTTTTCGGGCATTTCCGGACCATGGCGCGGACTTCCTGCGCCCGGTCGCTCTCCCAGATATTCATGAAGTCGGGCGTTTCGTGGATATTGCCCATAGATTTCTGCCAGTATTTCTCTTCGAGACCGTTGCACGGATACACCTCGCCGAAAGGATCGATGAAGAAGTTCGCCGAACCCGCTTCGCACGGCAGCATGCGGCGGCCGCCTTCGATGTAGTTGATCAGCCCCATATTGAACCATGCGCGGAACCAGCTTTTCGGATGGTTCTCCTGCAACTGCCATTCGATCAGCTGTTCGAAGTTTTTGCACACCTCGTCCTTGTTGGTGATTACGTTGTCGTCCTTGTGGAAATAATAGGAGTTGTGGAAAGCCGCCGTAGCGAACTCCATGCCCAAGGACAGCGACAGCTGATAGAGCGAGAGCATATCCTTGGAATTGTTGTTCGATACGGTGCAGCCGAATCCGATGTCTTTCAGCCCCATTTGCTTCAGCGTGAGCAGTGTTCTCAGCCCTTTGTCGAAGCCGCCGGCATGTCCGCGCAGCTCGTCGTTCTTGCAGCTCAGGCCTTCGATCGAGATGCGGATGCCGATGTTCGGGAACTGTTTGGCCAATGCCACGACTTTGTCTTCGAACCATCCGGACGTGGAGATGACGATGCGGTCCGTATGTTTGTAGCACTCTTCCACGATTTCCGCCAGATCCTCGCGGACGAAAGGTTCTCCGCCGGTAAGGTTGATGAATTTCAGGCGCGGCAGCGTACGGAGGTCCGCAGCTTTGATCTCGTCGTCTTTTTTCGTGGGGTTGAACCAGATGTTGCACATCTTGCATTTCATCGGACAACGATAGGTCAGGATAATGCTGGCGTCGGTGGGGTGCGGGATATTCCGGGTATTCATTTTATATGTTGTTGTAGATTTTCATAAGTTCTGTATAGTACCTCTCTGCCGAATATCTTTTTTGGGCGTCGAGTGCGATCTGACGGTATTCGAACGGGGTTGCGAACATTTGGGCGATCTGAGTTTTCAGCTCTTCTGCGTTTCCGGGCATGAACAGCATTCCGGTCTTGCCTTCGTCTATCAGTTCGGGGATGCCGCCGATCCGGGCGCCCAAAACGGGTGTGCCCAAGCACTGAGATTCGATGACGGAAAACGGGTTGTTCTCATACCATTCCGAGGGGAGTACGCAGAACCGTGCCTTACCGACAATCTCCTTTATCTCGTCCCATTGTCTGTATCCGAGTAGTTCGATATCCGCTCCCGCAGCCTGTGCTGTCAGTATCTCCTGCAGTGGACCGTTGCCGATGATCTTTAGTTTGAGGGGTAGTCCTTTTGCAGCCTCGATCAACGTTCCGATCCCTTTTTCGTGCGACAGTCGGCCGACATAACAATAATAATCGTCCTTGTCATAGTTTTCCCGCCGTACTTTCGCGGTATTTATGAAATTGCAGCATGTACGTATTTTCTCCTTTGTAAATCCGCCCTGCACCATTTTGTCCTTCAGGAACCGGCTTGGGGAGATGAAAGCATCCGTGTAGTTCTCCAGTTTTTCACGCGGCCATTTCAGGGCTTCCCGATAAGCGATGTAGCTGGCTATGCGCGAATTTTTCATACACTTGTATTCGAGGACCTTGTGTTTGTCCGAGAAGCATGCCTCGCAGAGGGTCGCACCGTTGCGCAGGCAGTCGTAACGTGGACACAGGAGTTTGTAGTCATGCAATGTCCAGACAACTTTTATCCCTTTTCCGTGCGCGATCTTGGCGAGAACGGGCGAGAGTTGCGTATGAATATTGCCCAAGTGCACGATGTCGGGGCGGAAGTCGTCCAGCAGTTTGGTGAATTTGCGCTTGACCTCTCCCGTGCCGAATGGCCGGAAGAAGGCTTCCAGCATTTTCAATCCGGGCGTGAATTTTATTTCGCTTGGAAAATAACCGCTCCATGGGGAGGGTATGTTTTCCGGATATTGCATGGCGAAAACGGCCGTTTCATGCCCGTGCGACTCAAGGAGATTCCTCAGGTTCAGGATGTAGGTGCAATCCCCTCCCCGGGGATAATAAAATTTATTGGCTAACAGTATTTTCATGGATCATGGGATATGGTCTACGCAATTGTACATGGCAATCCGACCTGTTGAAAATGCCGATGAGGCTTTATAACCCGAAGCATCTGGCCAGCGCCTTGCTGCCTGTTTTCCGGATGGCTTTGGAGATCAGTACCGGCATATACAAAGCCAGCAGGATGCTCACGACGTACAAAGGCCAGTAGAGGCCAGCCATTCCGAGTCTGGCATAGATGAACCGGATTGCTATCTGGAAGAATATTCCCATCAGGAAAATTTGGAACGTATACTCCCTGAAGCTTCCGAAAAGGCCGGGAAAGCGCCGTGATAAAAACATGCAAAGGGTCAGCGAGAAAAATATCCCGACGAATATATTCAATAGCGGAATGCCGGGATACAGTGAACATACTACCATCAATGCCGTGCAGCACCAAAGGAGTACGGGAGTGTCCAAGAATTTCCCCCCCCCGTATTTGGAGATCAATATTCCCGTATAAAAAAAGAGCAGATAGCTGGACGCATATGAAATGCAGAATACTTCTATATCCTTCGGGAAGAAGAAATAGATGAGCAGGGCGGCACAAAACACGAACACGCTTTTCATCTTGCCGCCCAGCGACCATTTGTATATGGGGAAGAACAGGAACAGAACGAAGAGAGTCGATATGAACCACATTTCAGCCAACGGATTGGATCTAAACGTAACTATGTCGAGGATTTCCGACCATGAAAAGTCTACCGGCCGTCTCATTAGCGGATTGAAGGCATATTTCAGAAAGAACGTTGCGCAGGTGAATGCGGCATAGGGGATCAGCAACCTTTTTGCCTTGTCTCCGATGGTCTCCACGTATCTCTTGTTCCGCCCTATTTTTGTCAGGTAAAACAGAAATCCGGAAATGAACATGAATAGCGGCATGTGAAAACTGTATATGATCCGTTCGATCTCCGCACTGACGGGGGTTTCGGGATCTTGGAACACATTCGTCAATGTCACATGCCCGATGACGACCAGTAACATGCTCCACCCTTGAAGGACGGATAGCCAGTTGATTCTGTTTATAGTCATCTGTCTTTATTTTATATTTTCGGCTATTTTTTTATCCTGAAAGATGTCTAGGAAAGTCTGGGCAATATGGCTGTTGGCCAGATTATCTCGGTATGCAATGCAGTTTTTTACATAGAAGGAATTATTCGCAATAATCTCTTTCAAATCGTGTTCATCCCAATTATCTTTTGCTATACCTAATTGATGGCTGTTTATAATATAGGAGTTCGTGGGAACGGTATTCGAAATGACCGGAGTTCCGCAGGAGAGTGTTTCAGGAATGGAAACCATGTTATTGTCTTGGTACGTATTGATCAATAACGCTTTTGCGTGAGCTGTATATTCGCTCATTTGGACATGGGGCAGGAACCCGGTAAATATTATATTGTTTTGTGTGTCGGAAATTATGGATTGTCTTTTGAGTTGTTCCTCCAAGGGGCCTTGTCCTATGACATACAATTTAAAGTCTTTATATTGTTTATCCTTTATCAAGGCTGCGAATTTCGTAATAATCGAGGAAATGTTTTTACGTTCTATTAATTGAGAAATGACGATGAAAAAATCTTTTTTTTCTGCCGATACCGCAAATTTCTCGATATTAACTCCATGTTCAATACATTCAGTCGTTGTTTTTTTATGGTATCTTTTTATGAAATCATAAGCAGCTTCGGAACGGGGGACTACAAGTATTTTTCGCATGAATAGCGGCGCAATGCAATTGTACCATATCTTCGACGGCAGCTTATGCAGTTTTCTAGGATGTAAGGCCAATTCATGCCATACTATGGTTTTGCGAGGGTATAATAGCGACGCAAATAGACTTTGAAAAGAAAATACCTCGCTGCTGATTATGAGATCGTATTGTTGACTGTTCTGTTTTAGGTGTTTCCACAGATCTCGTGAGAACGGAAGTACGGACGGTGGAAAGATTCTTTTCAAGTCCGATTTGAAAAACAAAATTTTAAAATCATATTCTTCTTTCTTGCATGGTTGGTATTCCATTGCTGCCGCCAATGTTATGTCATGCCCCAATTGTTTAAATCCAAGACATAAATTGTAGATCATCGTGTCTTTAATTGAAGATACGGTCGGGATTGCATTGCTTTCGGCGGTATAAAGAATCGGATTCAATATTAAAATTCGCATGGATCGTTATTTTGTTTGTTCATAGATATGGGGCGATCTCATTGGATGTTTTCTTGTGTCTCTATCTTCCCATTATCCCTAATAAATAGGTTTTAATAGCTGAACCTAATTTCCATCCGTTGCGGATGATCTTGTTGCTCCAAGCCGGGGTTCGGTTCAGAATTCGAAGATATAATAGCTCTGTTCTGTTGAATTTGGTGTAATTGAATTTTTTCTCAACACTCTTCGATACGTCTTTATTATTTCTCAATGCCTGAAAAATAGCGTCTGTAATTACCAAACGTGCAATGATTTCGTTCAGATATGTATTTTGGGACTCGCAGAGCTTTTTGAATAAATCACCTTGTATATATATGTTTTTTTCGAGGCGGTCATTGAATGTCGATTCCTGATACTCGTAACTCATCAGGATATTTGGCGTAACACATACATTATAGTGTACGGCGATGGCCATCCACATATACAAGTCTTCGCCTGTATGCAGATTCTCTGGAAAATAACCAACTTTCCCGAAAGCTTCCACCGGGATTACAGCACACGAAGCATTGCAAAATGGACTTTTGTGTTTGAAGTATTCTTTGAAATAATCTTGTATGACACCTTCGGTCGGATAGGCATATCGGATCTCCCGGTGTTTTTTCCGTAAAATGTATCCAGCCGAATAGATGCCGCATCCGGGATACTTATCTATCAGGCGTGCGATTTCGCTAAGATAATCCGGATACCAAAGGTCGTCAGCGTCGAGAAACGCAATATACTTTTTCCGGGATTGCCTTATCCCGTAATTGCGGGCGGACGATACGCCGCCGTTCGGTTTGGAAAAGACCCTGATCCGGGGATCATCGAATTGGCGTGCGATTTCCAAGCTGCGGTCCGTCGATCCGTCGTCTACGATATTTATTTCAAAATCGGGGAACGTTTGATTCAATACGGACTGTACGGTATTGCGGATACAGTCTTGTTTATTATACAAGGGGATTACAACGGAGAACATCAGAGCGGTCAATTACTGAATATATTGGAATAGGGTACGATCTCGCTGAGATTTTTAAAGAGATAATAAATATAGACGGAAAGCCCATACGCAATGAATATCACGGTATACAAATATTTCTGGAATGTTTTTTTGACCAGATATAGAAGGTGCGGGATGGCCACGATCTGCATCAGGCTGAAATAACTGGCAATACGGCCTGAAAATGCACCCAGTCCGGCAAGTAAGTTGACCATGATTACTCCGAGGATATATAATTTGAAATATATATTGTTCGCGTCCTTATTGATGTACAGCATGAATACGGCCACCAGATTGAGCCCAAGGTTGGAGAGCAGGTTCCTCGATTCGTTAACGCTTCCCCCGCTTAGGTAATAGTCATAGTTGCTCGAAGCGAATAAATTGGCTATGGGTTTGAGAGTCTCCTTGAACCATGCCGTAAAGAACATGCCGATAGTGAAACTGATGGCTATTGCGAGCGCATATTTGAGTTTGTTGTCGAAATTCAAGTTCGCTTTATAAAACGCCCAGACGAACAGGAAGACATATAAAGCAGACATGTGTATGGCCATTGCCAATAGCATCAGCAGCAGGTAATATTGGTTTTTGTCTTTCTCCAAAAAGGGGATGGCCAACAACAGGAAGGACATTGCCACCGACTGGCGCATCGCGTTCATGGAGTTCCCGTAAAAGTACAGCGAGATATAAAGGAAAACCGAGAACAGCGGCCATTTGCTTTGCTTGTTGAGTGCATAGAAGAGCGGTATGGCGTTCAAGGCAGCCAACATGACCAAAACTCCCCTGTAATTGTTCGCGTTGCGGAAATACCTTAACATTGCCAGCCAGATGAATTCCGCGGTTTTATAATTTTCGTTGGCTGCTACGTAGGCGTCGTTATTGGCATATTGGTAATATATTGTGTAATACGCCTCGGAATCTGTTCCCACCCCCAGACTCCGGTAGGCGGCCAGAAAGAACAAGGCGAAAGCGACTCCTATGTATACGACTTTGTTGTTGGCCCTTTTTACGAGCGATAAAAAGAGTACGATCAAAACAAGGTAAATGTAAAAGCTGAATTCAACTTGCAAATGCAACAGAATTCTGATTAATAATTTGTTTA
>ERZ779876.2521-NODE-2521-length-12946-cov-37.406640_pt1 | contig 12946 bp, 9 predicted proteins | sample MGYA00511068_ERZ779876 | MGnify/ENA primary metagenome ERZ779876 (study PRJEB29588, sample SAMEA1970858) | human gut metagenome | biome: human gut; feature: human-associated habitat; material: faeces | place: Denmark | collected 2008/2010 ...
AGCCGCCGGAGCGGTGCTTAAGCCGTAAGGCGGGAATTGTGCGGTGTTGCCTTAAATTTACCTGAAAGGTGAGGATTATAATATGAACGAACAGCGTGTAGCGCGCGTGCGCGCCGAAATGCAGGCGCACGGCCTGACCCAAATGATCATCAGCGACTCCAAAAGCATCTGGTACCTGACTGGTGCCAGTGTGGAGCCGTATGAGCGCCTGATGGCGCTGTACCTGCCGGTGCAGGGCGAGCCGGTCATCTTTTTGAACAAGCTGTTCTTTGTGCCGCAGGCCCCCTGCCGCGAAGTGTGGCACACGGACTCAGACAAGCCGGTGGAGCAGATCGCCGAAGTGGTGGACAAGACCAAGACTCTGGGCATCGACAAGGAATGGCCTGCCAAGTTCCTGATCCCTTTGATGGAGCTGTGCCCCGGTATGCCGGTAGTGCTGGCTTCCGACTGCGTGGATGCCTGCCGCGCCGTGAAGGATGCCGAAGAACAGATGCTGATGAAGGAAGCATCCCGCATCAACGATGAAACCATCCTGAAAGCGCACGACTACGTCAAGCCCGGCATGACCGAAAAGCAGGTTGCCGAGTACATTGACAACGAGTACAAGAAAGCCGGCTGCGAGAGTGTGGCATTTACCACCATCGTATCCTTTGGTGCAAACGCCGCTGACCCCCACCACGAGCCGGACGATACTGTGCTGGAAAAAGGCGAGTGTGTGCTGATCGATATGGGCTGCTGCAAGAACCGTTACTGCTCCGATATGACCCGCACATTCTTCTGCGGGGAGCCGAAGCCGGAGTATGCCGCCATCCATGATCTGGTGCGCCAGGCCAACGAAGCCGCCGAGGCGATGATCCACCCCGGCGTGCGCCTGTGCGATATTGACGCCGCCGCCCGTGACCTGATCACCAAAGCGGGCTATGGCGAGTACTTCAACCACCGCCTGGGCCACTTTATCGGTCAGACCGATCACGAAAAGGGCGATGTGAGCGCAGCCAACACCGATACCGTAAAGCCGGGCATGATCTTCTCCATTGAGCCGGGCGTATACCTGCCGGGCAAGTTTGGCGTGCGCGTGGAGGACCTTGTCATCGTGACCGAAACCGGCTGCGAAGTGCTGAACCATGTGGATAAGCATTGGAGCGTGGTGGGGGTGTGATTGGCCCCAGACCGGAAATGATAAAATTAGAAATTTGAAAAGGGGCGGAAGTGCTTGAAGAGATCTGTTGTTCGCTTCTTTGCCGCACGATCCGTACAATAAGATTTATGCCCGTCCGGGGCGTCGGGGACGCCGCCCCTACAACAAATTTGTTGGTTCGTTATACATTCTTAATGAAAAATCGGATTAGGCCCCGGCGGAGTCGGGTGACCCCGCCCTACCGAGAGTTTACAGGTTTGTAACGCGATTTAAAACGATTTGTAGGGAACGGTCTTGACCGTTCCGGGTGTTTTCCTTATTTCTCTTTTGTTGGAATATTGTCCATGGGTTTCGGAACGGTCAAGACCGTTCCCTACAGAGCAAAAATACATAGAAAGCAATACATGACAACAGGCAGCAGCCCACAAAATAGGGCCGCTGCCTGATTTTTTATTTATTTTGTTATATTACGATTAAAGTTTCTTCGGCTCTTTCTTTTCAAAGAAGGAACAAAAACTCCCGTAAAACACTCACGCACCCGGCAGCAGGGCAACGGCATCGCGCAGGATGGTGAGAGGGTCCTCGCCGCGCAGGACATGCAGGCTGATGTAGGGGCGGCCTACGGCGTTGTAGATCACGCGGTGCGGCATGGCATCCATCATGGCCCCCATCTGCGCCGGGGTCACAACATCGGTGTACAAAATCAGATTGTCATTGCGCTGCACGATCTCCACAATGCCTGCGCGGGCGGCTGTCACGCGCACCAGGCTGATGTCCACCAACCCCTGCACACTGCGCGGCGGGTCGCCGTAACGGTCAATCAACTCATCCAGTACATCCGTGGCATCGTCACGGGTGGTGATGGCCGCAATCTTCTTGTAGGCTTCGATCCGCCCGGCGGCATCGGGAATGTAGCTTTCCGGCAGATAGGCATCCACCGTAATGTCAACAAGGCAATCACTCTTGTCCGGCGCAGCAGGCTCGCCGCGGGCGGCTGCAATGGCCTGGTTCAGCATTTTTACATACAGCTCGTAACCAACCGCTTCCATGTGGCCGTGCTGGCTGTGGCCCAGCAGGTTGCCCGCGCCGCGGATCTGTAAATCGCGCATCGCAATGCGGAACCCGGAACCAAAAGAGGTAAACTCCCGGATGGCTGAAAGCCGCTTGGAGGCAATTTCCGTCAACACTTTGTCGCGCTGGAAGGTGAAATAGGCATACGCCTTGCGGTTGGAGCGCCCCACACGGCCGCGAATCTGGTACAGCTGTGAAAGCCCCATGCGGTCCGCATTCTCAATAATCAGGGTGTTGCAGTTGCGCACATCCACGCCGGTTTCAATCAGGGTGGTGCAGACCAGCACGTCGATCTCGTTGTCCAACAGCTGCTGCCAAACCGAGGAAATCTGCTCCTCCGTCATTTTGCCGTGGGCGATGCCGACCCGCACACCCGGCACCAGCTTTTGCACCTTGGCGGCGCACTGCTCAATGGTTTCGACTCGATTGTACAGGTAATACACCTGCCCGCCGCGGGCCAGCTCACGCCGGATGGCTTCGGCAATAATGGCATCGTCATATTCCAGCACATAGGTCTCAATGGGCTGGCGCTCAAAGGGCGGCTGTTCAATGGTGCTCATGTCCCGGATGCCGGACAGTGCCATGTTCAGCGTGCGGGGGATCGGTGTGGCCGAAAGGGTCAGCATGTCCACCCCGATAAAGTTCTCTTTCAGCTTTTCCTTGTGTTTTACGCCAAAGCGCTGCTCCTCGTCAATGATGACAAGGCCCAGGTCTTTGAACTTTACATCGTCCGAAAGCAGGCGGTGGGTGCCCACCACAATGTCCACTGTGCCGTCTTTCAGGCCGCGGATGGTCTCTTTCTGCTCTTTGGCGCTGCGGTAACGGCTGAGCAGCCCGATGCGGATGGGAAAGGCCTCCATGCGGGCGATGGCCGTGTTGAAATGCTGCCACGCCAGAATGGTGGTGGGGGCCAGGATGGCGCACTGCTTGCCGCCCATCACGCATTTGAACGCGGCGCGCAGGGCAACCTCAGTCTTGCCCACGCCGACATCGCCGCACAGCAGGCGGTCCATCGGCCAGGGCTGCTCCATATCATGTTTGATCTCCGCCGCGCTGGAAAGCTGGTCCGGCGTTTCATCATAGGCAAAGCGCTGCTCAAAATCTCCCTGCCAGGTATCATCTGGCGGGAAGGCATGACCGTGCGCCCTTTTGCGGCGGGCGTACAGCTCAATCAGTTCCTTGGCCATCTGCTCGGTAGCGGCGCGCACCTTCTTGCGGGTCTTGGTCCACTCGGCCCCGCCCAGGCGGCTGAGCTTGACATTCTCCGAATCCCCCGGCGCGGTGTAGCGGGAAAGCAGGTCCAGCTGGGTGACGGGAACATACAGCACATCTTTTTTATCGTACTCAATGCGCAGGTAGTCTTTGGTAACGCCCTGAACCGCCATTCGCTGGATGCCCGCATACCGGCCAATACCGTGGTTCTGGTGCACCACCAGATCGCCCGGCGTGATCTCGGTCAGGCTGTTCAGGGCATCCTTGGCTTTTTTGCGCTTTTTCTTCTGGGAGCTGGTTTCGCCAAAGGCACGGCCTGTCAGCAAAGCATACTTGGCAAACGGAAATTCGCACCCAGCGGAAAGGTGCCCCGCCAGAACCTGCACCAGCCCGGCAGCGGGGGTTGCTGCAGCATCGGTGGTAACCAGAATGCCTTTATCGCGCAGGTCGCGTGCCAGACCGGCTGCGGCACGGTCGGTGCCGGCCAGCAGGGTAACGGTATAACCGGCATCGCACAGCGGTTTCAAATCCTCCAGCAGCCCGGCGACTTCGCCATTCCAGGCAGGCAGGGTGTGAGCCGGGGCGTTGATGATATCTTTCAGCGGCTGATCCGGCATGCTGCGGGCAAAGTTCTCGGCACAGATGGTGCGGTAGTGTCCGGTTTTGGACCACAGGTAGCTTGGGTCCGCGTACAGGTTATCCAGCCCGGCGCAGAGGACGCCGTCCAGGATCAGGGATTTCAGTTCCTCGCCCCGGCGGTAGGCGGTCGCGCGGTCGGCTTCCCGGATGGAAGCAGGCTCTTCGGCCACAAGGATCGGGTCGTCAAAATAATCCAGCACGGTGGCGGGATGGGGGTAGCGCACGGCCAGGTATTTGTCCATGTTGACCGGCACGGCACCGCCATCCAGCAGGTCCAGATCGGCGGCCATGCAGTCCGCCATGGCGGTTTTCTTTTTGCCGCGTTGCTTGGCCAAAAAGGCCCGAAGCTGCTCGGCGGCATCGACAGGTTTGCCGAACAGAACTTCCCGCGCGGGGCTCAGGTAAAACTTATCAATGGCATCCTCGCGGCGCTGGGTGGTCAGGTCAAAGGTGTGCAGGGTATCAATCTCATCACCCCAAAATTCCATACGAACCGGCATTTTCTGGTCGGGAGCAAAAATATCTACAATATCGCCGCGCACAGAGAACTGGCCGGGGCCATCCACCTGGGCCCGGCGGGTATAGCCGGCACCAAACAAAGCGGCCAGCAGGTCATCCCGCAGCAGAGTATCCCCCGCATGGAGGGTGCGGGTGTTGGCGCAGAAATCCTCTTTTGGGGTGGTGAACTGGGTCAGGGCTTCCGCGGGCACAGCCACGGCGCGCAGCCGCCCGCCTACCAGCTCGCCCAGCACAGCCAGGCGACGGTACTCGTATTCGCGGGCAGTGCCCTCAATGGGGCGCAACACATAGTCCCGCGCCGGGAACACGGCGGCGGGAATGCCCAGCGTGTTCAGGTCAGCAGCAAAGCGGGTGGCTTCGGCCTCGCCGGGGGTCACGATGCATAGCGGCTTATCCAACTGGCGGCACAGCGCGGCATACACCTGTGCGCGGCCGGATGCGGGCAGCCCAAACAGGGCGCATGCACCTTTGCCGGAAAGCGCGTGGCTCAGTTTTTGATATTCGGTTGTGGTGGTAAACAATGCGTCAAACATGGTGCCTCCTGCGCTTGCGCATGATAGGGCGGGTGATGTATAATTTTGAGGATACGAGTAATACGAGAGTTTTTGTCCCTTCTTTGAAAAGAAGGAATCGAAAAAGTTCGGCAGAATAAAGAAATCAAATAATGCTGCAATAAGGAGCAGAATATAGAAAGATGACAAAACATAAAAATGTAGCGCTGGATGAGCTGCGTATTCTGGCGGCGCTGATGGTGCTGGGCGTGCATACCGGGCAGAAAGTTGGCCTGGGGGATGCCGCCGCGGTTGGCGCGCAGGGGGTGCAACTGTTTTTTGTGCTCAGCGGGTACCTGGCCGCGGCCAGCCTGAGCCGCCACCCGGAGCCGCTGCCGTATTACCAGCGCCGCATCCGGCGGATCCTGCCGCTGTACTGGCTGGTGCTGGTGCTGCGCTGGCTGTTCGATGCGGTACGCTATCTGGCGGCGGGCGCCAGTGCAGCCCAGCTGTTTGGCCCCGGCGGGCCGTGCGGGCCGGGTTACCTGCGGTACTTTGTATTTTTGCAGATGTGGCTGCCCAGTGATAACTGGATGCTGTGGAACAACCGCAACGTGCTGTGGACGATGAGCGCCTTTGCGTTCTTTTATCTGCTGGCCCCGTGGCTGTACCGGCTGTGCAAACGCTTTTGGGGTGCGCTGGCGTTGCTGGTGGTCTGCCTTGCGGTGAAGGGCAGGATCGGCGGCTTAATTGAAAGCAGTCTGGCGGCTTTCCCGGCAGAAGCCAACATCAGCGAGTTCAGCGCAAAAACGCCGGTCATGACGCTGTACTGCTTTATCTTTGGCATGGCGGCGTTTGCGGCAGTGCGGGAGAATAAGCAGTTTTTATACGGGGCATTCTGCATTCTGCTGGCAGTGCTCACCAACTTCCAGCGGGCGGGGTTCGAGTGCGTGTTTACGGTGTTTGTTCTATTGGCCGTGCAGAACCCGCAGGGCGTTGGCCTGGCGGAAAATCAGAAGTTCGCCCAGGCCGTGGAATTTGTGGGGGCGGGCAGCTTTTGGCTGTACCTGGCCCACCCGCTGGTGCTGGAGCTGCTGCCCAACACCGCGATGGGCGGCGCAGCCGCGTGGCTGTGCTTCGCCGGGGTATATGCCGTCTGCCTGATGGTGTGCTATGCGCTGTATACGCTTTTTGTGCGCCGGTATGAGCAGCGCTTTGCGTAACCATTGTACTATATTTGCAGCAAAACGGCAAAGTGAATTTTGAGAGAAGCGTTGCATGGAACGACAAATGGCGGGCGGCCCAGATGGGCCGCCCGCTTTGGCATTTGTATGATTGGAAAAGCTGTGCTCTTATCTTGTAGAGAATGTGAGGACGAACATTGTTCGCCCGCGGACGTTGGCCGTATGCAAGGTGGAATATGTGGCAAGACCCGTCATGCGGGACGATGACGAGCATCGTCCCCTACAAATCATTTGCAGCGTTTATCACCATCGGCAAAGTTTTCCACAGTGCGCACACCCCTGCAGGTGTTCCATTAAACCACATCCCGTGTAATGATGGATTGCAAATTTGAAGTGAGAACACTTCCTTTGCGGGCATCTTACACAGAAAACAGGAATGGGCGCACACTGTGCGCCCATACGGAACGCCTATCCGCGCTCAGTGGTTGAATTTATTCTGCGCTTCGCCCAGCTTGCCGGCCATCAACAGGCGGCAGGCGGCTTCCACGTCGGTGTGGCGGCCGGTCACAAGCTTGGCGTCATCGGGCGGGAACTTGCCCAGCACCCAGTCAGCCAGATCATAATCCGGGCGCGGCTTGGCGCCAACGCCAATGCGGATGCGGTAAAAATCCTCGCCGCCGGTGGAAGCGATAATGCTCTTTAGCCCGTTGTGCCCGCCAGCAGAACCGGAGGGCCGGATGCGGATGTGCCCCGGCTCCTGTGCAATGTCATCGCACAACACAATAATGTGGTTGCGCGGGATCTTGTAAAATGCCGCGGCGGGGGCGATGCTCTGGCCGCTCAGGTTCATGTAGGTCAGCGGCTTTAGCAGCATCACTTTGCGGCCATCCACCTGGGCAATGCCGTAAAGGCCCTGCCATTTGCTTTTGTTGATCTCGCACCCCCAGGCTTCGGCCAACGCATCCAGCGCGGCAAAACCGGTGTTGTGGCGGGTGCCGTCATATTTCGGCTCCGGGTTGCCCAGACCGGCAATCAGCCAGTCTGCCCCGGAACCACCTCCAAATAGTCCCATAGTAAAAATCCTTATAGTAATTTTGTGATTTTAGTGTGCACCAGGGGCAAAGCGTTCCACTGTGTCCCGGATGGTATCCAGGAAGGATTCTGCCCCTAAGGTGTTGACCTTGAAAAACACAGCCTGGCTGCCGCCGGATGTGATGGCGGAAAGCCGGATCTGCCCGTCAGCTTCCAGCAGGGTCAGGCTCATGGTAACACGGCCATTGCCAATGGCACTGTAGCGTTCGTATACCCGCACGGCACAGCGGCCGGTGCTGAAGTTGAAATCACTGGAACCTTCCAGCGTGGCCGAAACACTTTGTTTTACAACAGCGTCCAGCTCGGTCAGGATGGTGGTAAAATCCCCGGTCAGGGTGCGTTCCAAAATGGCCATGGCAGCAATCCTCCTTGCAGCAGGTCAGGGGGCATCAGTCGTTTTTCTTTTCGGCTTCCAGCTTCTGTTTTTTGGCAACGTATTTTTCCAGCTTCTTGGCGCCCCAGGCGGCAACTTCGGCCTGCTTGGCGCGCTCAATGCCCAGGGCACCGTCCGGCACATCGTGGCCGATGGTGGAACCGGCAGCGGTAAAGGCGCGGCTGCCCACCTTGACCGGCGCCACCAGGTTGGTGTTGCAGCCGATGAACGCATAATCGCCGATGGTGGTGCGGTATTTGCCCTCGCCGTCATAGTTGCAGGTTACGGTGCCGCAGCCAAAGTTGCAGTACTTGCCCACATCGGCATCGCCAATGTAAGTCAGGTGGCTGACAGTGTTGCCCTCGGCAAAGTTGGCGTTCTTGGTTTCCACATAAGCGCCCAGGTGCACGCCCTCATCCGTCACGGTGCCGGTGCGCACATGGGTAAAGGGGCCAATCTTGTTGTTGGGGCCCAGATGGCTGTCATAACACTGGCTAGCGTTCACGGTGGAACCGGCCTCAACAATGGTGTTCTCCAATAAGGTATTGGGGCCGATGACGCAGTTTGCCCCGATGACGGTTTTGCCGCGCAGGATGCAGCCCGGCAGGATCACTGCGCCGGGTGCAATCTCAACTTCGGGGTCAATAAAAACCTGGTCGCTGATGAACTCCACACCGTTCTGCAGGTGCTTTTCAAAAGTTTCTTCAAAGGCCGCTTTGGCGGCAAGGTATTTGGCTTTCGCTTCGGACATAAAAATACCCCTTTCTGTTTTGGGCCAAAAGAGTATACGGCCCTACAAAAAAGCCCCGGAACAGGGCTGAAGCCTGCCGGGGCGGGATGAATTGAAAAAAGTGTTGCAGGATGTAATAAAATAATATTTCCCAACTTCTCACCCATTATAATTTACCGCATTTTTGGTCAAATTGCAAGAGCCTGACCCTAAAACTTTGTAAGATTTTCGGCGAAAATATTCGCCATTTATTTAACAATGTACTGGAAATTCCGGGCTGAGTCTGTTATAATGGACTTTGCAAGAGAGAAAATTCTTATTTTGCGGGTGTGCGCGGCACACCGGGAAGAAACCGTAATTTTGTTGGAGGTAACCTATGAGCAAGAAGTTTTTGTATTTGTTCAAAGAGGGCCATGACGCATTTGGCGGCGACCAGACGACCATGAAGAACATTCTGGGCGGCAAGGGCGCTGGTCTGGCAGAAATGACCCATGCCGGCATGCCGGTTCCTCAGGGCTTCACCATCACCACCGAAGCCTGCACCCAGTACTATGCTGACAACCGTGAGATCAACGATGAGATCAAGGCTGACATCTTCAAGTACATGGGAATCCTGGAAGAGCAGACTGGCAAGAAGTTCGGCGATATCGAGAACCCGCTGCTGGTTTCCGTTCGTTCCGGTGCACGTCAGTCTATGCCCGGCATGATGGATACCATCCTGAACCTGGGCCTGAACGACCAGGCTGTTGAAGGTCTGGCAAAGAAGACTTCTAACCCCCGTTTTGCATATGACTGCTACCGCCGCTTCATCCAGATGTACTCTGACGTCGTCATGGAGCTGGGCAAGAGCTTCTTTGAAGAGCGTATCGACGCTATGAAGGAGCGCAAGGGCGTTAAGCAGGATATCGAGCTGGACGCTGAGGACCTGAAGGAACTCGTCAAGGAGTTCAAGGCCATCTACCTGGAGAAGCAGGGCGAAGAGTTCCCGCAGGATCCGAAAGAACAGCTGATCGGCGCTGTCAAGGCCGTCTTCCGTTCTTGGGATAACCCGCGCGCCAACGTTTACCGCAAGATGAACGAAATCCCCTACGAGTGGGGCACTGCTGTCAACGTTCAGCAGATGGCTTTCGGTAACTCCGGCATGCGTTCCGGCACCGGTGTTGCTTTCACCCGTAACCCCGCTACCGGCGAAAAGAAGCTGATGGGCGAGTACCTGATCAATGCTCAGGGCGAAGATGTCGTTGCCGGCATCCGTACTCCTTCCCCGATCAGCAAGCTGCACGAGGAAATGCCTGAGGTTTACGATCAGTTCGTTGAGATCGCAACCCGCCTGGAAAACTACTACAAGGATATGCAGGACATGGAGTTCACCATCGAAGATGGCAAGCTCTTTATGCTGCAGACCCGTAACGGCAAGCGCACCGCACAGGCTGCTCTGCAGATCGCCTGCGACCTCGTTGATGAGGGCGTTATCGATCAGCGCACCGCTGTACTGCGCGTTGAGCCCAAGCAGCTGGATACCCTGCTGCACCCGCAGTTTGACGCTGCTGCCCTGAAGGCTGCTGAAGCAATCGGCAAGGGCCTGGCCGCTTCTCCGGGATCTGCCTGCGGTCGCGTTGTCTTCAGCGCTGAAGATGCTGAAGAGAAGGTCAAGGACGAAGCTTGGAAGAAGGTCGTTCTGGTCCGTCTGGAAACCAGCCCCGAAGATATCGTCGGCATGCAGGTTTCTCAGGGCATCCTGACCGTCCGCGGCGGCATGACCAGCCACGCAGCTGTTGTTGCACGTGGCATGGGTACCTGCTGTGTTTCCGGCTGCGGCAATGATAACGATGTTGCTATCGATTACGATGCAAAGGTTATCACCATTAACGGCCACACCTTCCATGAGGGTGACTGGATGAGCATTGATGGCTCTACCGGCAACATCTACGAAGGCCAGATCGCTACCGTCGCTTCCACCGAGAACGCTAACTTCAAGCGCTTTATGAGCTGGGCTGACGAAGCACGCCAGATGAAGGTTATGACCAACGCCGATAACCCGCGCGATGCACAGAACGCTGTCGATATGGGTGCTGAAGGCATTGGCCTGTGCCGTACCGAGCATATGTTCTTCGCTGAGGATCGTATTGCTGCTGTGCGTGAGATGATCTGCGCACGTACCGTTGAAGAGCGCAAGGTTGCCTTGGCTAAGGTTGAGCCGTTCCAGGAAGCTGACTTTACCGCTATGTACCGCATCATGGGCGATCGTCCGATGACCATCCGTTATCTGGACCCGCCTCTGCATGAGTTCCTGCCCACCAAGGCTGAGGATATCGAAGCCCTGGCAAAGGATATGGGCATGACCACCGAAGAGCTGAACAACGTTGTTGTCAGCCTGCATGAGTTCAACCCCATGATGGGCCATCGTGGCTGCCGTCTGGCCGTTACCTATCCGGAAATTGCCGAGATGCAGACCAATGCTGTGATCAAGGCTGCCATCAAGGTTTCTGCTGAGACCGGCAAGATGATCACCCCGCACATCATGGTGCCCCTGGTTGGCGAAGTGAAGGAGCTGAAGTACGTCAAGGACGTCATCGTCAAGACTGCTGACAAGCTGATCGCTGACGCTGGCGTTGACATGAAGTACCAAGTTGGCACCATGATCGAGATCCCGCGTGCCGCCCTGACCGCAGGTGAGATCGCTAAGGAAGCTGACTTCTTCAGCTTCGGTACCAACGACCTGACCCAGATGACCTTCGGCTTCAGCCGTGACGATGCTGCTAAGTTCCTGACCGCTTACTATGATACCAAGATCTACGAGAGCGATCCGTTCCAGCATCTGGACCAGATCGGCGTTGGCAAGCTGGTTAAGATGGCTGCCCATGACGGCCGCGCAACCAACCCCAACTTGGGTCTGGGCATCTGCGGCGAGCACGGCGGCGACCCCTCCAGCGTTGAGTTCTGCCACAACGTTGGCCTGGATTACGTTTCCTGCTCTCCGTACCGCGTTCCCATCGCACGTCTGGCCGCTGCTCAGGCTGCTATTAAAAATCCCAGAGCATAAGGCTTTTATAACGAGCTATCGTTAAAAAGCGAGCATAAAATAAGGCTCACCGTCAATTTTGGCGGTGGGCCTTATTTGTTTGCTCATGTATGAGATGAATTGCGTTTAACACGGAGCTGCTTTCCAGAACCATCACAGATACACCTCCACGGTCAGGTCGGTTCACGCTGCACGGCGGAACTGGTGGGGCAGCTTGTTGGCTTCACGGTAACGCTTGGCGGTTTCAAAGTCGATTGCCTTAAATTTTTCTTAAAAGCAAAGATTATATCTTACGCTCAGCGTGTCGAAAAAATCTCCCTCTGCGAGACAGACTCCCCCGATACGGGAGAGGTGGCGCTTGCGCCAGAGGGGGAGCGGTGTCTCGAAGGGGCGGAGGGAGAGAACCTTGTCATAGCCCGAAATATTTCGGGCAGCCGCACAGTTCTCTCCCCCACTGCCTGCGGGCGGAGCCCTTCGGGCCCGGGCCCCTCTGCCGCTGGCGCGACATCTCCCCACACCGTGGGGAGTCACCCTCGCAGAGGGGGCCAAGGGGTGAGCACACCTTTTTCGACAGTTTACATCTTACGCTATTTCTTTTTCCATTGCCTTGTAGCCGATTAATACGGTCCACACGTATGCACAGGTTTTTGGAATCATCAGCATGCCGATCATCGGAATTACATCAGCCCACAGTACAACTGGAATATAGAATGCAAAGCTCAGGACGATTGTCAGCCACATCCAACGGAAAGCGCTATCATTATTTTCTTTTGCGCTTTTATAGAACAAAGCGATGATAATCAATCCCATCAGTGCAAACGGAATATTCCGATAGATTCCCCAGGAAAGCGGGGCGGCTGCACTGAGCCAGGCATTCTGGGGCATCATACACAGAACAATCCTTAACCCTGCAAGACCATAAATGGCTGCTGTAGTTGCTTTACAGCCTTTGATCTGATAACGCTCACGCCATATATGATAGAGTACGACATAAAAAATAGTCATAGTGATAGAGGTAATCCACTTGCCTAACCCCAGCTGTACGGTAAAGTTCTCAAGACCGGTTGTACAAAGCGCTACTGCACGAGGAACCAGATGGAATGCATCTCCGCTTCCTAAAAGAACTGCCATGATTCCAAACATGGTAAACTGACGGTTTCCTTTGCTTTTACGGATCATTAAAATCCCGATCGTGATTACCGAAAACAAATATACGGTATCAAATAAAGTTTCTACAATTGCCTGCATAATAAGCATCCTTTCTTATTCTGAAATTTTATATTGAACTATGTCTTGCTGCTAAAGCAGCTTTCACATAATTACAACCGGGTACAGCTTTAAACACATAAGTGAACGCTGTTCACTTTGCTTAAAAAATTTCCCACAATCAAATGTGGGAGAATTTTAGGCAATACCGCACAATTCTAAGTGCCGATACGGCGAGCGAGGTGCGGCAGCTGCTAAGCCAAAAGCGC
>ERZ779876.2534-NODE-2534-length-12856-cov-5.446840_pt1 | contig 12856 bp, 10 predicted proteins | sample MGYA00511068_ERZ779876 | MGnify/ENA primary metagenome ERZ779876 (study PRJEB29588, sample SAMEA1970858) | human gut metagenome | biome: human gut; feature: human-associated habitat; material: faeces | place: Denmark | collected 2008/2010 ...
CGGCAGGATGGTTCCCGCACCGGCCACACAGCCGCCGGGACAGGCCATGCCCTCCAGCAGACAGCCCTTGAACTTTCCGGCTTTTGCCAGCATCATCAGCTTCCGGCATTCCCGCAATCCCTCTGCCCGGGCAGTCTGAATCTCCATGTCCGGGTACTGCTCATGCACCAGATCGGTGACAGCCTTGGCGACGCCGCCGGATACGGCAAAGCCGCGCCCCGCGCTGGTTCCTTCGTTCAGATAATCCTGCTCCTCCACGGTGTCAAAATCGATCTGCTTCGCCTCAAACATGCCCTGCAGTTCCTCAAAGGTCAGCACGAAGTCCACGTCGGAGCGGATGTCCGCCCGGATGGCTTCCAGCTTTTTCGCGGCGCAGGGCCCCACGAAGACCACTTTGCACCCGGGGAAGTCCTTCTTGACCATCCGGGCGGTGAACACCATGGGGGTCAGGGTCATGGATATTTTGTGCATTTCTCCGGGGAACAGCTTTTCGATCATGGAATGCCACGCAGGGCAGCAGGAGGTCGCCATGTAGTCCTGCTTTTCCGGCACCTTTTCCAGAAAATCCTTGGCTTCCTCGATGGTACACAGGTCAGCGCCGATGGCGACCTCCATCACCCGGTCGAAGCCCAGCTGCTTCATGGCGGTCACGAACTTTCCGGGGGACACCTTGCCGCTGAACTGCCCGATGAAGGCGGGGGCGACAATGGCAATGACGCGGTCGCCTTTCAGGATGGACTGGATGACCTGAAAGATCTGCCCCTTGTCCACAATGGCGCCGAAGGGACAGGACACCAGACACTGGCCGCAGGCCACGCACTTGTTCTGATCGATCTTTGCCCGGCCATGTTCGTCGGAAACAATGGCGTCCATGCCGCAGGCCGCCTGACAGGGGCGCTCCATGTGGATGATGGCGTGGTAGGGGCAGGCGCTGGCGCACTTGCCGCACTTGATGCACTTTTCCGGGTCAATGTGGCTCTTGCCGTTGACGAAGGAGACTGCGCCCTTGGGACAGACCCGCTGGCAGGAAGCTGCCAGACAGTTCTGGCAGTTCTCCGTCACCCGGTACTGGTTGGTGGGGCAGGCGTGACAGGCGTATGGAATGATGTTGATAAGGGGCGGCTCGTAATACTGCTCGGCGATGGCGGCGGCATCCATGCCCTCGGTCATCAGGCTGCGGGTCTGGACGGGGCGGATGGACAGGCCCATAGCCAGCCGCACCCGCTCACCCGCAATGGCGCGCTCTAAGAAAATGGACTCCCGGTGCAGGGGCTGATCGCCGGGAACGATCTTGAAGGGCAGATCCTCCGCCCCCTCGTAGCCGTTGCCGCTGTAAGCCATACGGGCGACCTCGGTAAATACCTTTTTGCGAATATCTGTGATCAGAGATGGAATTCCTCTCATGTGACAGCCTCCAATATCATCAAAATTGAAACGCGGCAGCCCAAAACCAGCCGCCGCGAACGTTTTTACGCAACACAAACAAACAGGAGCGTTCCCCTGCTTTTCTCATTCCTGTAGGTCTTCTGACTTGTGCCTCGAACGTGTCCAGTCCTGCCTTCTCAGGTTTCTCCAATGACCGGCTTCCGCCGACAAACCGGACGCATCGACACTTACAGCGCCGTTTCCGCGTGGGGACTTTCACCCCGTTCCCTTTTTAAGCCCCGGAACCGACCAGCGCTGCCCCGGAGCCACAAGAAGCTATTTCCCGCCGTGTGTATTATAATAACACAGGTTTTCCAAAAGTCAAAGGGGAAACTGCCTGTCCCCCGCACAACCTGCTTCGGTATGCGGCAGCTTATTTCCCGTTCCTTTTGCGCAGATAGGCCGCCCGGCCGGATTCGTACAGGTTGTTGCCCTCGCAGTCAATGATGACGACCAGCGGCATGTCCTCCACATAGAGCCTGCGCAGGGCTTCCGCGCCCAGGTCTTCATAGGCGATCAGCTCGGCTCTCTTGATGCACTTGGCAAGCAGCGCTCCCGCACCGCCGATGGCGCCGAAATACACGCCGTCGCATTCCTTCATCGCTTTCACGACCTCGGGCAGTCTCGCACCCTTGCCGATCATGCCCCTCGCGCCCGCACGCATCAGGGTGGGGGCGTAAGCGTCCATACGGCCGGAGGTGGTGGGGCCGGCGGAGCCGATGACCTGTCCGGGCTTTGCGGGTGTGGGGCCGACATAGTAGATGGTGGCGTCCGTGGGGTCGAAGGGAAGATTTTCTCCCCGTGCCAGCGCTTCGCACATCCGCTTGTGTCCCGCGTCACGGGAGGTGTAGATGGTGCCGGTCAGCAGCACGGAGTCCCCGGCTTTCAGAGTTCTTGCCAGCTCCCGTGTCAGAGGAAGGGTGATTTTCTTTTCCATGTTACAGCACCTCCGTCTTGTGCCGGGTCACATGGCAGTTGATGTTGATGGCGCAGGGCATTCCCGCAATGTGAGTGGGCATGGTCTCGATGTTCAGACCGATGGCGGTGGTTCTGCCGCCGAAGCCCTGCGGGCCGATGCCGAGAGCGTTCACTTTTTCCAGCATTTCCTTTTCCAGATCGGCATAGAAGGGATCGGGATTCCGGGTGTCCAGCGGACGCATGAGGGCTTTTTTCGCCAGCAGCGCCGCCTTGTCGAAGGTGCCGCCGATGCCCACGCCGACGACGATGGGCGGGCAGGGATTGGGGCCTGCTGCCTCCACCGTCTCAAGAATGAAGTCCTTGATGCCCTGCAGTCCGGCGGAGGGCTTGAACATCCGGATGGCGCTCATGTTCTCACTGCCGAAGCCCTTGGGGGCGAGGGTGATCTTCACCTGTTCGCCGGGAACGATCTCGGTGTACAGAACGGCAGGGGTGTTGTCGCCGGTGTTGCCCCGGCGGACGGGGTCGCGGACGACGCTCTTGCGCAGAAAGCCGTTGGTGTAGCCCCGGCGAACGCCCTCGTCCACCGCTTCCCGCAGGTCGCCGCCGGTGAGGTGGACGTCCTGACCGATCTCCAGAAACACACAGGCCATGCCGGTGTCCTGACAGATGGGAACGCATTCCCGGTCGGCGATCTGGTAATTTTCGATGATGTTATCCAGTACGCCCACGGCGATCTCGCCATCCTCGCAGGCACGGCAGGCTTCGATGGCGCGCTTCACGTCATCGGGGAGGTGGGTATTGGCTTCGATACACAGCCGCTCCACGGCGTCGGTGATCCGGCTGACAGGAATTTCTCTCATATGTTCTCCTTTTTTCCGCTTATGGCGGGCATAATGGGGAAGCTTTGCCGCCGGAAATCCCTTCCAGTCACATCCCTGCGCCCATTATAAACGCATTCGCCGGATTTGTCCAGCTTAACGGTTTATATATCCAGACTTGCGATGACCTCCTTCAGCGCGTCGGCGCTGGCGCGGAGCTTTGCCTGCTCGTCGTAGGTCAGCTCCACGGGAACCTTTCCCTTCACGCCGTTGGGGCCGATGATCGTCATGGTGCTGATGCACACGTCCTCGATCCCGTACTCTCCGTGCATCATGGAGGACACGGTGGCCACGCTGTCATAGGCGGCTACCAGCGCACCCAGAATTTTATTCACGGAAGCGGATACGGCGTAGAAGGTAGCGCCCTTCTTGGCAATGATCTCGCCGCCGGATTTCTGGACGTATTTCAGCGTCTGCTCCGGGTCTAGGCGGTTCTTCGTGACATTCCGCTTGACCATCATATCTTCGTATTCGCTGAGGGGGCAGCCAGAGATCTGCGCCAGAGACCACGGAATGAAGGAGGTATCCCCATGCTCACCGTAGACGTAGGCATGAATGTTCTTCTGGGCGATGTGATAGCGGTGGGACAGGTCGTAGCGGAGCCGGGCGGTGTCCAGAATGGTGCCGGAGCCGATGATCTGGCTTTCCGGAATGCCGGAGACTCTGGTAAACACGTAGGTCATGATGTCCACAGGATTGCTGACGATGACATACAGGGCGTTGGGGGCGACCGCCGCGATCTTTGGCGCAATATCCTTCATGATGTTGACGTTGGTCTGCGCCAGATCGATGCGGCTCTGACCGGCTTTGCGCCCGATGCCGGAGGTGATGATGACGATGTCGGAGTCTGCCGCGTCAGCGTAATCACCGGCAATGACAGAGATCGGCTCGCGGAAGCTGGTTCCCTGAACGATGTCCATGACCTCGCCCTCTACCTTCTCCCTGTTGATATCGACTACAACGATCTGGGAAGCGATGTCCCCAAGGGACAAGGTGTAGGCGATGGTTGCCCCCACATTTCCGGCTCCAATAACGGTTACTTTTCTGCTCATAAAAAAATTCCTCCCGGATAAAAAATATGCAGAACACGCAAGCCTTGCCCATAAACAGAAGGGCACGCCAAAGTATATCCAGCATGTGCAAGATATTGAAATGCCCCATGGATTGTTTCCAGATTTGCACGATGTCAACCGCAATAAAATCGGGGGGATCTTCTGACGGAACAAAAAGCATCCATTCCTTTTTATTCTTCACAGCAGGTGTATCGTGGAGGTGCAGGGACTATTCGGTTCATTTATATCGATTATACCATATAATATCACCAACGTCAACGGAAACGGCGCAAATGGGATCTTGCAGGGGACTCTTATACTGAACTCCAATTAGGGCCTATCTGAAAACCGTCAACATGCCCAAACAGCGGGTCTTTTCCGCCTGCTGTGCACCATTTTCCCTTGCAATACACAAAGTATTCCCGCGGAAAAATGGCTTCATCAGGCGAAAAATCCCTCGCTGTTGGTCATATTTCCGTTTTTCAGATAGGCCCTAATTGGAGTTCAGTATGAACGAAAAACAGCGGTATCCGAGGAAATCCGGGTACCGCTGTTTTTGTTGTATAAGAGTGATTTTGGTCGAGATGCAAGTTAACATAATATATTCTGTAACAACCTGTAACGTTTACATAAAATGAGTTATCCACATTCTCCACAGGTTTCTCCACAGGATTGGCCGGGAAAACGGTTGAAAAATAAGGGGGAAAAGGGGGCGTATCAAAATATCTCCACAGCTTTGCATAAAACTGTGGAGATATCTCTGATTTACATAACACTGTATCTGGGAGGTTCAGTCGAACAGAACTTTGGCGGAAAACACCAGCTCGTCCTTCGTTTCGTTCCTGCGGCGGGCGTCTACCCGGAGGCAGTTGTCCTCCACAAAGTCCCAGTGCAGGTCAAGGCGCTGTCCCTCCCGCGCTTCGCTGTGGTAGCGCACGGCAAATTCTTTCACGGGATGCTCCCGGTGGAAGTCGCTGGGGAGAAGATCGTCGATCCAGTCCATGTAGCGGGTGTTGTTCATATGTCCGTTGCGGTCGAGGTCGGTAAAGCATACGTCCCGCTGGCAGCTGTGTTCCATCGCTCTGGGAACCAGACCGCCGGGAAGCGCCAGTTCCGTTCCCCGAAGCGTACCGGGAACGATGATGCCGCTCTTGTCGGGAGAGACGCTGCTTCGGGTATCCTGATCCATCAGAACCCACAGGCTGATAGAACGGGAGCACTCATTGCCCGCCTGATCGTAGATGACAATGGAACGGGGATAGCCGACGTGGGTGTTGGGCATGGGCCATGTCTCAATGTGGACGGTTTCGCCCAGTTCCGGGAGACGGTTGATCTGCACCCGGTGCCGGGTCACCGCCCAGAACAGCCGGTGGCTTTTCAGCGTGTCCGCAAGCTCGTCGCAGTGCCGCCCCGCGATCTCCTGCGCGAAATATAAAAGGGTGGATGGCTTCAGGCGGCCATAGCGGTCAACGCACAGCTCCTGAACGGGAAAATCCTGCTGAAAAATAGGTTCCATAATTGTTCCTCCAAATGAAGTCTGCCGGCGTTCCCATGAGGAAGCCGGCATGATCTTATCCTTTGTCCTCTGTGACGGTGAGGGAGACGCGGTATTGCTTACCGCTGCGGTAGATCACGACCTCCACCGTGTCGCCCACGTCCAGATTGTAGACCGCGCCGTTCAGGGCGTCCATGGTGGTCACATTGGTTCCGTTGACGCTGAGGAGAATGTCGCCTTCTTCAATGCCCTTGGCGGCGGCGTCGCTGCTGCGGTCAACGTCGGTGATATACAGCCCGGCGGGGAGCCGGTAGTAATACTGGTCGAAAGAGGACAGGGACTCCCCCTCCAGACCCAGCGTGGGCCTGCCGGAGACATAGCCCTGAGAGATCAGCTGCTCTGCCACCTCCTTCACGGTGGAGCTGGGAATGGCGAAGCCCAGACCCTCCACACCGGCGGAGTCGGTGAACGCGCCGATCTTCATGGTGTTGATGCCGATGACCTGACCGTAGCAGTTGATGAGCGGGCCGCCGGAGTTGCCGGAATTCAGGGCGGCATTGGTCTGGATCAGGGTCATGGTGCGCCCGTCCATATCCATGTCCCGCCCGATGCCGGAGATGATGCCGTCGGTGTAAGTGCCCCGGAATTTGACGCCCAGCGGGTCACCGATGGCGACCACGGTGTCGCCCACCCGGAGGGAATCGGAATCCCCGAACTGCGCCGGGGTCAGACCCGTCGTGTCTATGTGCAGCACCGCAAGGTCGGACACGGAATCAGCGCCCACCAGCATGGCGGGCAGCGTCCGGCCGTCCGTCAGCTGCGCCGTGATGGAGATACCGTTTTCTACCACATGGCAGTTGGTCACGATGTACCCGTCCTCCGTCAGGATCACGCCGGTGCCGGTGGCGGTTGTGCCCTGACCGGTGCTGGTGATGGATACCACGGAGTCGATATTCCGGCTGTAAATTTTCTGAAGGGACAGCGCGCCCTCGGTGGGGATGTTCTCCACGCCCTGAGGGCATTTCTGCAAGTCAATGGTGGGAGTGTCCTCGCCCAAGGTGGCGTCAATGGATTCCGTGGGAAGGGCGGTGGTCTCCGCGGGCAGCTCCGCGCCGGTGGCGAAGGAAATGGACTGCTCGCTTTCCCGCCGGGTGTTCAGTTTCTGGAACAGCCGCACGTTCAGAACACCCAGAACCGTGATGATGCCGCACAGAAAGATAATTAAAATCAGCAGCAGCGCCACGGTGCCGCCATGGCTTTTCGGCGGCTCTGTACGGCCTGTGCCGTACACGCTGTCATCCCAGGGATGATTGTTATTTTTACGTTCGTCCATATCGTTACCTCGAAAAAAGGGTCCTTAGGAAGCTCTTGCCGATTTATTCAGAGTTTCCTTAATTCACCAGCGGCATGGTGAAGGTAAATTCGGTTTTCCCGTCCTTGGAGCTGACGGAAATATCCTCGCCGTGGCTGCATACGATCGTCTTCACAATGTACAGACCCAATCCCCAGCCGTCCCGGTTCTGGGAGCGGGATTTGTCCAGCTTGTGGAACCGGTCGAATACCAACGGCAGCTCGTCCGGCGGGATGGTCTCGCCGTCGTTGGAGACGGAGACGTAAGCCTTGCTGCCGCCCTCTTTGATGCGCAGCCCCAGATTGCCCCCGTCGGGGCAGAACTTCACGGCGTTGTCGATGAGATTGTAAATGACCTGCGTGATGTAGTCCGGGTTCGCCATGGTGTACACCGGGTGCTCCGGCATATCCACGTTGACGTTCAGATGCTTGTCGTTGATCTTCTTCTCGAAGGTGATGAGCACCTGCCCGGCGCATTCCTCAAGGTCGAAGTGCATCTTCTTTTCCTCGGGGATGCCGCCCTCTTTTTGCAGCTGGGAGATGTCCAGCATACTGCGCACGAGACGGCTTAAGCGCTTCGTCTCGTCGGAGACGATGTGCAGGTAATGCTCCCGCTTGTCTTCCGGGATGGTGCCGTCCAGAATGCCGTCCACGTAGCCGGAAATGGTGGTCATGGGGGTCTTCAGCTCGTGGGAGACGTTGGCGACGAATTCCTGACGCCGGTACTCGCTCTTTTGCAGGGAGGCTGCCATGTTATTGAAGGCGACGGCCACTTCCTCCATTTCCGCGGAGTAATCGTCGTCCAGACGCACACGGGCTTCCAAGTCGCCGTGGCCGAAGGCGTTGGCGGTTTTCGCCAGCTCTTTCAGCGGGCGGCTCTCCCGCCGGGCAAAGGCGGTGACGGCCAGCACGGAGATCAGCACCACGAACAGCGCCGCGGTGAGGAAGATGTTGGAGATCTTATTCATGATCTGGGTGATGTCATTGGCCGGTGTGGAGACCAGCACGATGCCCCCCGCATTCCCGTCCACGAGAATGGGGCGGGAGACCATGTAGCGGCGGTCGGAGTACAGGCCGTTGATGACCCCGGTGGCGGTGTCACCGCCGCTGCGAATGACCTTTTGCAGATACGCCTGATTCAGCTGCAAGCCCTGATGCTCACAGCCGGAGGGAGCGTCGGAACAGAGCACTACGTTCCCCTCGCTGTCGCAGACCACGGCGTCGGCGCCGGATACCTGAGAGGCCACGGTCAGGTTCAGCTGAAACGACCGGTTGTACATTCCGCCGTTGTTAAAATAGGCGGCGGCCAGCTCTGCGATGGTGTCCGCGTTCTGCTGTAATCCGGAGACGGTGGTGTCCGTGAGGAACTGGTTGACCTTTATCTGAAAGGACGCGCCCAGAATGGTCATGGCCACCAGCAGGATCGCCGCGGCGGTGAAAAAGCTGCGGCCGAAGCTACTTTTCATGCTTACAGCACCTCGAATTTGTACCCGACACCCCAGACGGTTTTCAGGCTCCACTGGTCGCTGACGCCCTCCAGCTTCTCACGCAGCCGCTTTACGTGAACGTCCACGGTGCGGGAGTCGCCGAAGTAGTCGAAGCCCCATACCTCGTCCAGCAGCTGGTTGCGGGTGTAGACCCGGTTGGGAGAGGAAGCGAGGTAATAAAGCAGCTCCATCTCCTTGGGGGGCGTATCCACCTTCTTGCCGTCCACGGTCAGCTCAAAGGCGTCCATGTCGATGATAAGCTTATCGAACACAAGCCGACGCGCCTTCTTCTCCGCGGCCACGCCGGAGGTGCGCCGCAGCACTGCCTCGATGCGGGCAAGCACTTCCTTCATTTCAAAAGGCTTGGTGATATAGTCGTCAGCGCCGGTTTTCAGGCCCATGACCTTGGAATCGGTGTCGCCCTTGGCGGTGAGCATGATGATGGGGGTCTGCGCCTCGGCGCGGATGGCCTTGCACACCGACCAGCCGTCCATCACGGGCATCATCACGTCCAGCAGCACCAGATCGGGCTTGATGGCCCGGAATTTGGCGAGACCCTGCCCGCCGTCCGCCGCCACGGTGACGGCGTAGCCCTCCTTCTCCAGATACATTTGCAGCAGCTCCGCAATATTGCGGTCATCCTCTACGATCAAAACGGAAACAGCCATGATTATCTTCCTCCCAATCCAATTTCTCTATAATTTCCCTTTCCCATTATTATAGCGAGAATTTCCGTTTTCTAGTGAACAAATTGTAAAGACTTCCACCCCAATTTATGAACGGACAAGTTGCACTTGAAAATCCGGCGCTTTGCGGGTATGATAGGGGCGGAAAACCGGGGGACTGCCAACGTTTCCCCCAAGCTGAAAGAAGGAGACTGATTTGATGGAACTGTTAAAAGCCGTGCTTTTCGGCATTGTGGAGGGTGTCACGGAGTGGCTGCCCATTTCCTCCACGGGACATCTGATTCTGCTGAACGAATTCATCACCCTGAACGTTTCCGACGAATTCCGGAGCATGTTCGACGTGGTCATCCAGCTGGGGGCGATCCTGGCCGTGATCGTCCTGTTCTTCCATAAGCTCAACCCCTTCTCCCCCACAAAGTCGGAGGGGGAGAAAAAGCAGACATGGCAGCTGTGGTTCAAGGTCATCGCCGCCATCATCCCCTCGGGCATCGTGGGCGTGCTGTTTGACGACTGGATGGAAGCCCACTTCCATAACGCCACTGTAGTCTCCATCGCGCTGATCGTCTACGGCGTGGCCTTCATTCTGGTGGAGCGGCGCAACGCCCACCGCGTGGGTGGAAAGACGGTGGAGGACGTGTACGCCATCGACTATAAGACCGCCCTGCTCATCGGCTGCTTCCAGTGCCTGAGCCTGATCCCCGGTACCTCCCGTTCCGGCTCCACCATTCTGGGTGCGATCCTCATCGGCGTGGGACGCAGCGCCGGCGCGGAGTTCTCCTTCTTCATGGCCATTCCCACCATGCTGGGGGCGTCCGCCATCAAGGGGCTGAAGTTCCTGCTCAGCGGTGTCGCCGCCACCGGCACAGAGATCGGCGTGCTGATCGTGGGGTGTGTGGTGTCGTTTGTGGTGAGCCTGCTCGTCATCCGGGGGCTGATGGAATATGTGCGGAGGCACTCCTTCTCCGCCTTCGGCGTTTACCGCATCATCCTGGGCGTGGTGGTGCTGGTTTACTTCGCGCTGGCGGGTTAAGGGACATGTTTCGGGTTTTGTAAGCATTTTCCACAAAAAATGAACATTCTTATTTGACAAAATACCCCTAACGCTTTATAATGAAACCGATAGGTGTGTGTTACTCTATCCCCTGAAAAACTCTGAAAAGGACGGATCAGAACATGTATAAAATCGTTCGCAAGCAGGAGCTGAACGCCTCCGTCACCCTGATGGAGATCGAAGCGCCCTTTGTCGCACGTAAGGCAAAGGCCGGTCAGTTCATCATTTTCCGCATCGACGAGATGGGAGAGCGCGTTCCCCTGACCATCGCCGGTTATGATCGGGAGAAAGGTACCGTTACCATTATCTTCCAGAAGGTCGGCTTCTCCACCAACGCCCTGGGTGCGCTGAAGGAAGGCGACTACATCCACGACTTTGTAGGCCCCTTGGGCAAGCCCACCCCCGTGGAGGGCAAGAAGAAGGTCTGCGTGGTCGGCGGCGGCGTGGGCTGCGCCATCGCCCTGCCCTCTGCCAAGGCGTTCAAGGAAGCCGGTGCGGAAGTGACCGTTATCGTCGGTTTCCGCAGCAAGGACATCGTCATTCTGGAGGACGAGTTCAAGGCAGCAGCCGACCGGCTGATCCTCATGACCGACGACGGTACTTACGGCCGTCACGGCTTGGTCACCCAGCCCCTGCAGGAGCTGCTGGAGGCCGGTGAGACCTTCGACGAGGTGCTGGCCATCGGCCCCGTGCCCATGATGAAGTTCGTATGCAGAACCACCCAGCCCTTCGGCGTCCATACCATGGTTTCCCTGAACCCCATCATGGTGGACGGCACCGGCATGTGCGGCGGCTGCCGCGTCACGGTCGGCGGCGAGACCAAGTTCGCCTGCGTGGACGGCCCCGAGTTCGACGGCCATCTGGTGGACTTCGCCGAGCTGACCAGCCGCAACGGCACCTACCGCGACCGGGAGGCCGAGGTCAAAGAGAACCACGTCTGCCGCATTGAGTCCATGGGCAAGGCCCTGATCAAATAAGGAGGTAATGCAAAATGGCTAACATGACCCTTACCAAGACCCCTATGCCTGAGCAGGAACCTCAGGTTCGCGCCCACAACTTCAAGGAGGTTGCGCTGGGCTATACCGCCGAAATGGCGATGGAAGAAGCAGGCCGCTGCCTGAACTGCAAGAAGCCCAAGTGCGTGGAGGGCTGCCCCGTCAACGTCCGCATCCCCGAGTTCATCGCCAAGGTGCATGAGGGCGATTTCAAGGCCGCTTACGAGATCATTACATCCACCAACGCCCTGCCCGCCCTGTCCGGCCGTGTCTGCCCGCAGGAGAGCCAGTGCGAGAGCAAGTGCGTCCGGGGCATCAAGGGCGAAAGCGTCGCCATCGGCCGTCTGGAGCGGTTCGTTGCCGACTGGTACCGGGAGAACGTCAACGCCATGCCTGAGAAGGCAGCTTCCAACGGCATCAAGGTGGCCGTGGTGGGTTCCGGCCCTGCCGGTCTGACCTGCGCCAGCGACCTTGCCAAGAAGGGCTATCAGGTCTCCATTTTTGAAGCGCTGCACACTGCCGGCGGCGTGCTGGTTTACGGCATCCCCGAGTTCCGTCTGCCCAAGGCCATCGTGGCCAACGAGGTCAGGAAGCTGGAAGCCCAGGGCGTCGAGGTCATGACCAACATGGTCATCGGCCGGGTTCTGACCATTGACGAGCTGTTCGAGATGGGCTACAAGGCTGTGTTCGTCGGTTCCGGCGCGGGTCTGCCCATGTTCATGAACATCCCCGGCGAGTCTTTGAAGGGCGTTCTGTCCGCCAACGAATATCTGACCCGTACCAACCTGATGAAGGCTTACACCGAGGAAGCCGATACCCCCGTCATCAAGTCCAAGGCTGTGGCGGTGGTCGGCGGCGGCAACGTGGCCATGGACGCCGCCCGCTGCGCAATGCGTCTGGGCGCGGAGCACGTGTACATCGTCTACCGCCGTGGTGAGGCCGAAATGCCCGCCCGTCTGGAAGAGCAGCACCACGCCAAGGAAGAGGGCATCGAGTTCAAGACCCTTTGCAACCCCGTGGAGATTCTGGGCGGCGAAGATGGCCGCGTGAACGGCATCAAGTGCGTGCGCATGGAGCTGGGTGAGCCGGACGCCTCCGGACGCCGTCGTCCCATCGCCATTGAGGGCAGCGAGTTTGTGCTGGACGTGGACACCGTTATTATGGCCCTCGGCACCAGCCCCAACCCCCTGATCCGCTCCACCACCCCCGGTCTGGACACCAACCGCAAGGGCGGCCTGATCGTGGACGAGAACGAGATGACCACCCGTACCGGCGTCTTCGCCGGCGGCGATGCCGTCACCGGCGCTGCCACCGTCATCCTCGCCATGGGCGCAGGCAAGAAGGGCGCGGCTGCCATCGACGCATACCTGAAGAAATAATCCAAAGCAGTAAAAAATCACCCAACGGTCTGCTGGGTGGTCGTAAAACAGTGAATGGAGCGTATCGGTGCAGATACGCTCTATTTCTTCTATTATAGCAGAAACGGGGGCGTTTGGGTAGTTCTTTGACAGACTGA
>ERZ779876.2535-NODE-2535-length-12854-cov-2.804516_pt1 | contig 12854 bp, 12 predicted proteins | sample MGYA00511068_ERZ779876 | MGnify/ENA primary metagenome ERZ779876 (study PRJEB29588, sample SAMEA1970858) | human gut metagenome | biome: human gut; feature: human-associated habitat; material: faeces | place: Denmark | collected 2008/2010 ...
TCGGCGGCGTGTCCATAAAGCTTGACCCGCTCGCCTGCAAGAAGCAGCTTGCCTACATACCGGATAACCCCGACCTTTACGACTACATGAGCGGCATAAAGTACCTCAACTTTGTGGCCGACATATTCGGCGTCAGCGCCGACGCGCGTCAGGAGCACATTCGCAGATACGCCGACATCTTCGAGCTGACCGACGATCTCGCACAGCCCATTGCTGCGTACTCGCACGGCATGAAGCAGAAGCTCGCGATAATTTCCGCGTGGCTGCACGACCCGAAGCTCATAATCATGGACGAGCCGTTTGTCGGCCTTGACCCGAAGGCCGCGCACCTGCTCAAGGGAATGATGCGCGAGGTCTGCGATAACGGCGGAGCGATATTCTTCTCGACCCATGTCCTTGAGGTTGCGGAAAAGCTCTGCGACAAGGTAGCCATAATCAAGTCCGGCAAGCTTATCCGCGCAGGGACCATGGAAGAGGTCAAGGGTGACGACAGTCTCGAAGAGGTCTTCCTTGAGCTGGAGGATACGTCATGCTGAAAACGCTTGTAAAAAAGCAGCTCATGGAGATATTCCGGAGCTACTTCTACGATGCGAAGAAGAATCAGAAGCGCTCCACGCTCTCTACTGCGCTGTTTATAGTGTTTTTCGTGCTGATAATGGTGGGGCTGCTGGGCGGTATCTTCACGTTTCTGTCCATCACCCTGTGCGATGCAATGACTTCTGTCGGCATGGACTGGCTGTACTTCGCGCTCATGGGGCTGATGGCCATATTCCTCGGCGCGTTCGGCAGCGTGTTCAACACCTATTCCAGTCTGTACATTGCAAAGGACAATGACCTTCTGCTGTCAATGCCTATCCCCGTGAAGGTAATCATGGGTTCGCGCCTTATGAGCGTGTATCTCATGGGGCTGATGTATGCGGCCGTTATATTTATTCCGGCAATGATCGTCTATTGGGTCACGGTTCCTGTTACGGCTTCCGCCGTCGTCTGCCCGATTATCGCGCTGCTGATGATCTCGATATTCGTAATGGTGCTGTCCTGCGCGCTCGGCTGGCTTGTCGCCAAAATCAGCCTCAAGCTGAAAAACAAGAGCATCATCACAGTGATTGTGTCGCTCGTACTCTTCGCGGTGTATTATTTCGTCTGCTTCCGCGCGTCGTACATGCTTCAGGCTATGCTTGCAGATCTCGGCGCGGTGGGCGCGAAGGTGATGTCTGCGGCGTATCCGCTGTACGTGTTCGGCCACGCCGCATCCGGCAGCTGGGTCGATATGCTCATCGTCTCTGCCGTTGTTCTGGCGCTGTTTGCGCTTACTTGGGTGCTGCTGTCCCGAAGCTTTCTGAAAATCGCAACCTCTACCGGCGGCACAGCCAAGGTCATATACCGCGAAAAGGCGGCAAAGCTTCATTCCGCCCCGCGGGCGCTGCTTGGGAAAGAGCTTGCGCGCTTCGGCTCCAGCCCGAACTACATGCTCAACTGCGGACTCGGCCTGTTCATCATGCCGATTGCGGCCGTACTGTTGCTTATTAAGGGCGCGGATATAAGCGCGCTGCTGATGGACGTGTTCGACTCTGCCGACATTTCTGCCGTGCTGCTGGCGGGCGGCATATGCGTGATGGGCGCAATGAACGACATGGCGGCTCCGTCGGTTTCGCTTGAGGGCAAAAACATATGGGTAGTGCAGTCGCTCCCCGTACCCGCGTGGTACGTGCTCCGCGCGAAGCTCACAATGCATCTGCTGCTGGCGGGCGCGGCGTCACTGCTGTGCAGCGTGTGTGCGTCTATTGTACTGCGCCTTGATGCGTTGAACGCCGCGCTTATGATTCTGCTGCCCCTAGCCTATATTTTTATGATGGCCGGTATCGGAATGCTCATAGACCTCAAGCGTCCGAATCTCGCGTGGACGAACGAGACTGCGCCGATAAAGCAGGGCGCGTCTGTCACGATATCGCTCTTCGGCGGCTGGATATACGCTATTGTCATTATTGCGGTCTATCTAATGGCTGCTGATGCGGTCATGTCGTCTGCCGCGTATCTCTCCGTCGCGCTCGCGGTGACGGTATGCATCGACGCGCTGCTCTGCATCTGGCTGAAGAAGCGCGGCGCGGCAATATTTGCGGAGCTTTGAGCTTATGGCTTCAACCCCTGAATACATCGAATTTGTTTGTGAGCGGCTTGCACCCTTCGGAAACGTACGCAGCAGGAAGATGTTCGGCGATTATATGGTCTATCTCAACGATAAACCGATAATCAGCGTGTGCGACAACACCGTATTTGTCAAGATACTGCCGGAGCTTGCCGCGTATCTGAATGACGCGGAGCGCGGCTTCCCATACGATGGCGCGAAGCTGCACTACATTCTCGATATCGAGGATTCCGAGCTGCTTTCCGATGTGATACCGATCCTCGAAGCCGTCACGCCGCTGCCCAAACCGCGCAAGAGAAAATGAAATAAATGCCAGTGTCTGCGGAATTTATACTTCCGCAGGCACTTTTTGTTGAAAAAGCGCGGCGCTATGGTATAATAATGCTACTACCTGCAAATATGGAGGTGTCGAATTGAAAAGGAACAAACTGCTCTCTGTATTGTTTATAGTATTGCTATGTATTATTTTTGCCGCCTGCGGCAAGAGCCAACCCGCGCCTGAAGCCACGCCGGTTCCGACCGCGGCTCCCACGCCGCAGCCCACTCCGGAGCCGACGCCTTATATCAGCCCGGACGCGGACAAGATAAAAATATCCGAGCTGATGGTCAAAAACGACGCGACTCTGCTTGACTCCGACGGGGAGTTCTCCGATTGGTTCGAGCTGGTCAACACCTCGGATTCTCCCGTATCTCTCGCCGGATGGCGCGTTTCCGACGGCGAGGACAAGTCCGGATGGAGCTTCCCTGACGTGACAATAGATGCGGGCGGCTATCTGCTGGTGTTCGCCTCCTCCAAGGAGAGTACGGGGACTGAGCTTCATGCAAGCTTTTCCCTTTCCGAGGACGAGACGCTGTATCTCTACGCGCCCGAAAACTATCTGGCCGACAGCGCGCCGAATGTATCGACCATGGCCGACCACTCAAGCGTCCGCCGCGCTGACGGCAGCTTTGAGGACTGCATCTGGCCGACGCCGGGATATTCAAACGACGCGGAGGGCTATGAGCTTTTCTGCGCCGCGCACACCGCGACCTCTCCCCTTGTCATAAACGAGGTCATGGTCTATAACGACTCATACAACCGCCAGCCCAACGGCGAATATTATGACTGGGTGGAGCTGAAGAATGTTTCCGAAGAGCCGATAATGCTCGCGGAGTACTACCTCTCCGACGATAAGGACAACCCAATGCTCTGGCGGCTGCCAGAAAGATATCTCGATCCTGGCGCGCTGCTCGTCGTCCACTGCTCCGGCAACAGCGACCTCAGCACGAGCGACACCGTGCACAGCAATTTCTCTCTGAATTCCACCAGCGAGCGGCTGTATCTCACAAGCGCCGCGCAGCAGCGCGTGACAGATTATGTATGGCTGCACGACATTTTCAAGGACTGGACTGTCGGCCGGATGGACGGCCAGAGCGGCTTCTTCTATCTCTCCTCGCCCAGCCCGTGGAGCGGCAACCGCGGGAACGCGTACCGGTACATATCCGATCAGCCCGTGTCGCTCGGCGAAGACGGAATATATAACGACGTGACGAGCGTGAGCGTTGAGCTTGAGGGCAGCGGCAGGATATTCTACACCACCGACGGCTCCCGCCCCGACGAGAGCAGTGCCGAATACACCGAGCCCATAACGCTTGATAAGACCACTGTCATCCGTGCGATAAATGTTCAGGACGGAGCGGCTCCGTCCCGCGCGATAACCCTGAGCTACATTATAAACGAGAATCACACCCTGCCGGTGCTGAGCCTGTCAACAGACTCCCCGTCCACCTTCTCCGGAATATATTACGGCAAGCGCAAGTACTATGAGATACCGGCAAACATATCATATTTTGAGGACGGCAGCTCGTTCAATATCGACTGCGGCCTGAAGATGAAGGGCTGGACTAGCCTTGAAAATCCGAAGAAGAGCATGGGCGTCAGCTTCCGCGGCTGCTATGGCGACGATATGCTGGATTATGACATATTCGGTTCCGACGTCACCGAGTTCAGCTCCCTCTCCATCCGCGCGGGACAGGATTACCCGCTGGCAATTATCCGAAACGAGCTGTTTCAGGAGCTGTGCCTTGAGATGGGCGACAATGTGCCGACCCAGAACAGCAAATACTGCATTCTGTACCTCAACGGCAGCTATTACGGCATCTACTGCCTCAAAGAAGACTTTTCGAAGCAGTATTACGCCTCCCACAAAGGCGTAAATAAGAGCGACGTTACGATGCTGAAATCCCCTGTCGCCCTCAGCTCTGCGGTGTATCAGGAAGTATACCAGTTCTGCCGCGATAACGACATGAGTCTGGACGAGAACTACGATCACATCTGCTCCGTGCTCGATATAGACAACGTAGTCGATTGGTTCCTCATAGAGGGCTACACCGCAAACTCCGATGTCAACGGCAACATGCGCTACTTCAAGCTCAACGACGGCGGAAAGTGGCAGATCGCGTTCTATGATCTGGACTGGACATTTAATTACGCGAGCAACTGCTTTACGAATATAACCGACTCCAACCGCGAGGTCCAGGTGTCGCAGCTTATCAACCGCCTGCTGACAAACGCGCGCTTCCGCGAACAGCTGCTGTCGCGCTATTCGGAGCTTGTAAGCACTACCTTGTCAAACGAGCACGTGCTGGCGAAAATCGACGAGCTTCAGGCGCTGCTGGAGCCTGAGGTGCCGCGCGAGCGCGACCAGTGGGGTTCGGACGTTGACGGGTGGCACTACCGGCTCGACGAACTGCGCAGCTTCATCACCAACAACGACTACGCAAATTACAGCGCGAACAAGCTGTGCTCAATGCTCGGAGCGAGCGCGGAGCAAAAGATGCAGTATTTCGGGATCGGCTGACGTTACCGCCCGATCTGGCCGTGCAGATAATCAAGCGCGTCGGCAAGGGTGCCGATCTGGTCGATGAGGCCGTAATGCACCGCTTCCTCGCCGTATATCACGCTGCCGACGTCGTTTGCGAGCTCGTCAGTATTCGTCATCAGGCGCATATAATCCTCGCGAGGAATGCGCGAATGTCTGGTTACAAAGCCGACTATCCGCTCCTGTATGCGCGAAAAATAATTATAGGTCTGCGGTACGCCGATCACGACGCCGTTCAGGCGCACGGGGTGTATGGTCATCGCGGCGGAGGGGACGATCATGCTCCGCTTCGCCGCGACGGCGAGCGGAACGCCTATCGAATGTCCCCCGCCGAGTACGAGAGACACAGTCGGCTTCTTCATTCCGGATATCATCTCCGCTATGGCAAGCCCGGCTTCCACGTCGCCGCCCATGGTATTCAGAAGTATCAGCAGCGCTTTGATCTCCGGCGTTTCTTCGATCGCCGCTATGAGCGGCAGCACATGCTCATACTTCGTCGTTTTCACGTCGTCCGGCTGTAATTGGTGTCCTTCTATCTGCCCTACAATGGTAAGACACTGTATGCCGCTGCCGCGGCTCGTGCCCATTTCTTTTATTTCATCCATAAAAACACACCTCAGGGATAGCTTTCCCTGAGGTGTGTTTTTTATGATTCCGCATATTTACTGCGCATCAGAAAATAGCGTTCCAAGTAATCAAAGCCTACCGGACTTCGCGCGTAGAAGCCCTTTGAGCCGTCCGGCGAGTCGAGCCGAATATTAATGATGCTGTCATCCTCGCCCGGTGTGAACACCAGCTCGCTGCCGTTCAGGCTTATCACGATAGACCGCGCGCTGCGCTCCATGCATCCGGACTTCATCGGGAGCAGGTACGGATCGGAGATAAATTTGCTGAAATACAGCTCATCCTGCGCGTCAAACGGCACGGCTTCGTCTCCAATGCTGAATGTCGGATTTGAACGGCTCGCGGCGTTTATCGCGTCCGCGATGTCGTTTTTAAGTCCCTTCCACTGGGCGCGCATGACCATGAGATAACCAAAATACAAAATGCCGATGACGAACAGCAGCATGGCCGCAAATATGCACAGGCTCAATATTTTGCTCTTCGCGTTTCTCTTCAGCATTATTCCCAGCCTTTCCAGACCTCCGGACAATAGCCCACAGTCGCCTGCCTGCCGTTGCGTACGATCGGGGTCTTTATAAGATATGGAACCTCATAGAGCTTCTCAAGCTTCGCGTCGTTCGAAGCGAGATACTGATACAGCGGATAATCCTCATCGTCAGTATTGACCATTGCGTCAAGCCCGACGGCGCTTTTCACGGAGTTCAGCTCTCCCCTGCTCATGCCGTATTTTATTACGTCTATGAACTGATACTTTATGCGGCGCTCCTTGAAATAGCGCTCCGCTTTCTTCGTATCAAAGCATTTAGCTTTGCCGTATATCTGTATATTCATTATATCTCGGAAATGACCGGAAGTATCATCGGGCTGCGGCGGGTCGTCTTATAGAGGTAGCCGGAAAGATTGCTTTTGACGCGGTTCTTTATCGCTGTCCAATCGGTCACACGCTGCTCCTCGCAGGCGGCGACCGATTCGAGCGTGACGCGCTTGAGCTCGTCCATCATGGCCTCGGCTTCCTTCACGTAAATGAAGCCGCGGGTGATTATCTCAGGGTCAGAAAGCAGCTTCCTGTCGTCCGACGAATAGGGCAGAACGACGACTATCATGCCGTCCTCCGCGAGACGGTGCCTGTCGCGCATGACAACGCTGCCGACCTCGCTAGTGCCGCTGCCGTCGAGCATGACGGCACCGGCCTGCACGGTCTCCTCGCAGCGGATGCCCTTCTTGCTTATTTCGATCACCTTGCCGTTTTCGGCGATGACAATGTTCTTGGGCTGAACGCCCATCATACGGCCAAGCTCGGCATGCTTGACAAGCATACGGTACTCGCCATGAACCGGGATAAAATACTTGGGCTTTGTGAGCGCAAGCACCATCTTCTGCTCCTCCTGCGACGCATGGCCGGAGACGTGCAGCTCGGTATTCCTGTCGTATATGACCTCTGCGCCCTTGTGGAACAGCTCGTCAATGACGCGGCTTATCATCGTCTCGTTGCCGGGGATGGCGGAGGCGGAGATTATCACGCGGTCTCCCGCGTCTATCTTTATCTGCTTATGCTCGGAGAAAGCCATGCGGTAGAGCGCGGACATAGCCTCGCCCTGACTGCCGGTGGAGATAATCACCGTTTTTTCGCGCGGCAGAGAGTTCACCTTTTCGAGATCGACCATCACGTTTTCGGGTATCTTCACGTAGCCGAGTACGGAGGCGACGTGCAGGACGTTCTCCATGCTGCGCCCGGTTATGGCTACCTTGCGCCCGTATTTCGCCGCAACGTCTATTATCTGCTGGAGACGGTGCACGTTCGAGGCAAAGGTGGTGATGATTATGCGTTTGTCGCAGCCCATGAAGAGCTTATTGAAGCTCGCGCCGACCTTACGCTCGGACGCGGAATAGCCGGGCTTTTCGACGTTTGTAGAATCGCTGAGCAGCGCCAGCACTCCATCGTTGCCAAGCTGGCCGAGGCGCGCGATGTCCATCATGCTGCCCTGTATCGGCGTGACGTCGATCTTGAAGTCGCCGGTGTGGATGACTGTTCCGATCGGGGTGCCGATGGCGAGCGCCACGGCATCGGGGATACTGTGGTTCACGTTTATAAACTCGATCGTAAACGCGCCGAGGCGGAAGGACGAGCCGACCTTCTTGGTGAATATCTGCGTATTGTACAGCAGATCGTGCTCCTCAAGCTTCAGCTCAATGAGCGCTGCGGTGAGCGGCATCGTGTAGATAGGCACATCCAGCTCCTTGAGGACATACGGCACAGCGCCGATATGATCCTCGTGTCCGTGCGTGATTATGATTCCGCGGACGCGGGAGGCATTGGCCTTGAGATAGCTGATGTCAGGCAGAACCATGTCAACGCCGTACATATCCTCGTCCGGAAAGCCCATGCCGCAGTCAACGACGATTATATCGCCGCCGAACTCAAAGGCAGTCATGTTCTTTCCTATCTCGCCAAGTCCGCCCAGCGGAATGATCTTCAGTTTAGATATCATCTTTTCTTTAATTTCTCCAATCTGTCAAGAATTTACCGCGGCTGAATTTATCGAGCCTCCGGCATTGTATGTATATGCCCCGGTTTAATATTGCCCAAATGTAATATGGATTAACCCGCCGCCCTGTCGGCGTCTCACATCTCGGTGCGCCCTTCTATGGCGCGGTTGAGCGTTGCGTCGTCCGCAAACTCGAGGTTTGAACCGACGGGAATGCCGTATGCAAGCCGCGTCACCTTTATACTGAAAGGCTTGAGCAGACGGGAAATGTACATTGCCGTCGCTTCGCCCTCGGTGTCGGGGTTTGTGGCCATGATGACCTCCTCGACCTCCTCGTCCGCGACGCGCTGAAGAAGCTCCTTTATGCGGATATCATCCGGCCCCACATGATTCATCGGCGACAGGACGCCGTGCAGCACATGATATGTCCCGTTATATTCCCTGCCTCGCTCTATCGACAGAACGTCTCTCGGCTCCGACACGACGCAGATAGTCCCCTTGTCGCGGCGGTCGCTCGCGCATATGGAGCATATGTCGCCCTCGGTGAGGTTCTGGCATATGCGGCAGCAATGCACGCTTTTCTTCGCGTCCATAATGGCTGCGGCAAAGGCATTCGCCTCGCTCTCAGGCAGAGAGAGCACATGGAACGCGAGCCGCTGCGCACTCTTCCGGCCTATGCCGGGAAGGGACGCAAACTTATCGATAAGGTTTTCAAGAGATGCTGGAAAGAAGGACATTTTTTCTCCGTTCCGCCGCAGGGTATATGCGGCAATGGAAATGATGGGTCAGGCCTCGCGTATGGCCTTTATCGCGGCCGCGCGGTCGCTCTTGCCGAATACGGCGCTGCCCGCTACAAGGACGTTCACCCCGGCAGCTTTTGCAAGCGCGGCGGTGTTCATATCGATGCCGCCGTCAACCTCAAGCTCGCACGGGAGCTTCGCTTCGTCAAGCATTTTCCGCACTGCCGCTATCTTCGGCATGAACTTCTGCCCGCCGAAGCCCGGCTCTACCGTCATGATGAGCACAAGATCGACCATACCGATGTACGGCTTCACCGCTTCCGCGGGAGTTCTGGGCTTGAGCGTGACGCCCGTTTTTTTGCCGAGCGACTTTGCAATATCAATGGCCTTGACGATGTTCTCCTCCGTGTCAGCCTCGACATGGAAGTTCACGAGATCGGCGCCCGCCTTGCAGAACTGCTCCACATATCTGACGGGGCGGTCTATCATAAGGTGCACGTCGATGAACATGTCCGTCGCCTTCCTGAGTGACTTCAGAACAGGTAAGCCAATGGATATATTGGGAACGAAAATCCCGTCCATAACGTCAAAATGCACATAATCGGCGCCTGCCGCGCATATTTCTTCGACCTCGGCGCCGAGCTTCGCAAAATCGGCGGAGAGAATGGAGGGCGCTATTTTTATCATTTTAAGTTCTCCTTTTGAGATAAACCTTATAACGCGGGATTCCAAAAAGCACTATAAATACAATTTATATTATACTACAACGCATATGTATTTTGCAATACTCTTGACTGAAACAATATTTCGATATAAAATAAACTGATATTATAGTAGCGAGGAGTGCCCACATGTCCAGAAGAAAGAAAAAGCAGCGGTCCACAGCACCGATATATACCTTCGCCATACTGTGGCTCATCATGTGCACGGTCACGCCGGTATTCAAGCTCGGCTGGCTGATCGCGGCTGTGGTCATAGCAGGCGCGGGCGCGTATCTTGCAGGCCGCAGAGCAGGCAAGAAAGCGGCAAACGAGACCGCGGCGGCGGAAGAGACGGAGAAGGCCAAGTCCGCGCAGGCTGCCCCCGCCAAGAAGAGCTACGGGCCGGAGATCGACCCCATAATCGAAGAGGGCAACCGCGCGCTCAGCGAAATGGGGCGGCTGTACATGTCCATAAAGGATCCGGAGATCAGGCAGAAGATAAACGAGATTATGCGCATCACGGATAAGATCACGCAGGACGCTATCGCCGATCCCTCGGATATCCCGCAGATCAAGAAGTTCCAGAGCTACTATATCCCGACGACGATCAAGCTCCTGAACGCGTACGACCGTATGAGCGCGCAGGGGATTCAGGGCGAGAATCTGGACAAAACAATGAAGAGCATAACCGAAATGCTCGACACGGCGATAGAGGCGTACAAAAACCTGCTCGACTCGCTGTTTGCAAATCAAGCGCTGGACATTGAGACAGATATAGACGTTATGAACAAGATGCTCGCCAGAGAAGGTCTCGCAGGCGGCAAGGATTTTGATATCTGATATACATCAGGAAAGGACAGAATAACATGAACGAAGAGAAAAGCTATATTCCCACTCTTACCCTTGAGCCTACCGCGGAAGCCGTGGCGGAGGCCGCCGCACCGGCCGAAGAGGAAGTGAAGAAGGATATCCCCATAGAACGTCCGGAGCTGGAGAAGCTCTCCCCCGCCGAGCAGGCCGCGGTCAAGGTCTTTGCTGAAAAGATTGACGTGCTCAATACCGAGCAGGTCATGAATTACGGCTCCAACGCGCAGAAGAACATTTCCGAATTCTCCGAGGCCGCGCTGAACAGCGTCCGCACGAAGGATCTGGGCGAGGTCGGCGGCATGCTGGGCGATCTGGTCGTTGAGCTGCAGGGGCTGAACTTTGACCCCGAGGAGAAGAAAGGCTTCCTCGGTCTGTTCAAAAAGGCCACACAGAATATCGCGTCGCTTAAGGCGCAGTATGACAAGGCAGAGGTCAACGTCGACAAGATAGTTGAGTCCCTTGAAAAGCATGAGGTCGTCCTGATGAAGGACATCAGCATGATGGACAAGATGTATGAGAGGAATCTCGAATACATGAAGGAGCTGACCATGTATATCATTGCGGGCAAGCTGAAGATAGAGCAGCTCCGCAATGAAGAGCTGCCGAAGTATCAGCAGAAGGCGCAGGAATCCGGTCTTCCCGAGGATGCGCAGGCCGCAAACGACTTTGCCAACATGATAGGCCGCTTCGAGAAGAAGATACATGACCTTGAGCTTACCCGCACGATATCCATCCAGATGTCCCCGCAGATACGCATGATCCAGAATAACGACAGTCTGATGGCAGAGAAGATCCGCTCCTCCGTCGTCAACACTATCCCCCTCTGGAAGAGCCAGATGGTGCTCGCGCTGTCGCTGTATCACTCCGATCAGGCCATGAAGGCGCAGCGCGAGGTGACGGACGTGACGAATCAGCTCCTCACTAAGAACGCACAGGCGCTGCATCAGGGCAGCGTCGCCATCGCCAAGGAGACCGAGCGCGGCATAGTCGATATTGAAACTCTGAAAAAGACCAATCAGGAGCTTATCTCCACGCTCGACGAGGTGCGCCAGATTCAGGACGACGGGCGCGCAAAGCGTATGCAGGCCGAGGAAGAGCTTGGCCGCATCGAGGGCGAGCTGAAGCAGAAGCTGCTTGACATGCGCGGCTGATATATCGGGAGCGGACTATGAAGATTTTAAAAAACCGTGCTGTTGCGGTGCTGCTGTGTGTTCTCATCGTGATAGCGTCGACGCTGCTGTCCACGAATGTTAAGCTCGGCCGCGAGGCCGACGGTGTGAGCGACGGCTTCTATAAGGGCGTGACCTATGACGGGTACAAGCACCCCGCCATCTCGGATCAACTCAACAATATCTGCGGCGCAGCGGACGGTCTGGCCTCTGTCGTCGCCTCCTACGATGTTGACGTCGTCGCGCTCAGGCAGTATTCCGCCGACCTCAAGGATATGCTCAGCCAGCGCACGGGCACGTATACGGCGATCTATGCGAAGTACAGAGATCTGCTCGACTGCATAGAAGCCCTGAAGCTGGAGCTTGCGTCAGTTCAGCTTTCGGAGCGGGATGCATCCGGTACCGAACAGTATTTCTCGACGGTGAGCAGCGCCTCCGAGGTCATCGGCAGCGCAGGATACAACGATTCCGTGCAGCAGTTCAAGCGCAGCTGCCTTGACCGCTTCCCCGGCTCCATTCTCGCCGGGCTCGCCGGTGTGGACGCGCCGGAGCTGTTTGCCAGAGCCTGATTAATAAGGATTGATCGATGAAAAAATTTTTTGCATTTCTCACGGCGCTTGTCCTCATGCTTTCGCTTGGTGTCAGCGCCTACGCCGTGGTCGATAAAAGCGATAGCTTCTATGTCGCCGACTATGCAAATGTCCTCTCGGCTGATACCGAGCAGCGCATATGCGACTATAACGGCGCGCTCGAACAGCAGTGCAATGGCGCGCAGATAGTCGTCGTCACAGTGGATTATCTTGACGGCATGTACTGCGACGACTACGCCTACGAACTGTTCAACTCCTGGGGCGTCGGCTCGTCGGAGTACAATAACGGCATGCTCCTGCTGCTCGCGGTGCAGGAAAACAAGGCATGGCTTGCCTACGGGCTTGGGCTGAACTCCGTGCTTTCCAGCGACTCCGTGAACAATATGCTCGACGAGTTCTTCTGGGAAGATTTTGACGACGGCAAGTATGACGACGCGGTCAATTCCCTGTTCAACGCCCTGCTGTCATGGTATGACAACAACTACGGCAGTAAGGTCGAGCAGGCCGGAAATAATTACAGCAGCGGCGGAAGCTACAACAATAATTACAACAACGGCTATAACAATGGTCAGTCGTACAGAAGAAGCTCAGGCAGTGGACTGCGGACGCTTATAATCCTGCTTGTGATATTCTGCCTGTTTAACCCCTTCGGGCGGCGCGGCGGTGGCAG
>ERZ779876.2548-NODE-2548-length-12800-cov-15.477285_pt1 | contig 12800 bp, 9 predicted proteins | sample MGYA00511068_ERZ779876 | MGnify/ENA primary metagenome ERZ779876 (study PRJEB29588, sample SAMEA1970858) | human gut metagenome | biome: human gut; feature: human-associated habitat; material: faeces | place: Denmark | collected 2008/2010 ...
AAAAGTTCTTCTTTATAGACTTTTTCATTAATTATAAGTGGATGATTAGAATATTGGTGGACAAAAAAGACTGAGTATAGAACTTATACCACGGATGAATTAGCTAATGATCCAAATAAATTGATTGATTTTATTTATACTACTTTATATTGTAGTGATACTATAAAAAATGCGTTGAGCGATGCAATTTTAAATGGAGATTCTTCATTTGAATTATGTGATCCTATTCATTTTGAAAATGTTTTGAAAAAATATGAATACGATTCTTCAGAAGATGCTAGTTATAATTATTCGATGATAATTGATGGCCCAAGTTTAGTTAAATCCAATTTAGATGATATAAATTTAAATTTTGGATTTTTGATTTCCACATATTTTGAAGATAATAAAGAAATTAAAAAAGAATATCTGGATAGGATTGCTTTTTCAACAAAAATTATGGGAATAATCGGGATTGATTTAACAGAAGGAAAGCTCACGAATGTTCATAGTGATTCTAAACCTAGTGATATAATTGTTGAATTTCCAGATTTTTCCCAGGATAAATGGTAAAAAAATAAATAGTAGAAATAAAACTAGAATAAAAGTATAATACTAAATATAGGTGTTTTGTAATGAATAAATTATTGAAAAAAAGCTGCTTGGTAAATGCGGTAATTAATCTTATCGAACTTCTAGGTATTGGTATTGTACTTTTTTTTGCTAAATGGTTATATCCTGATTTTGAATACTATTATTTTGTATTTATGGGAATTTGCATTTTGTTCTTAATCATTCAAGGCATATTCTTTATTACTTATAATAATAAAGTAAGAATTTTGAAAAAAAGGACAGATCAAAAAATAGCTGATATTTTGGGAAATGATATTCAAGAAGCTTATTACTTTGGTGAAATAGGTATTCTTATAACTGATGAATCAAATACGATTATTTGGGGAAGTGATTTTTTGGAAGATAGAAATATTAGTTATATTGATCAGAAAATAACCGATGCATTTCCTGCATTGAGACAATATATTCTTTACCCAGAAAAAGAAGAGAATATTAGCGTAAAAGTTTCCTGTCAAAATTATATTTATGAAGTGAAGATAATTCGTGAATTAAATTTGTACATTTTTAAAGATGTTACAAAATATGAATCATTATTAGAATATTCAGATAGTCAATATCCTGTTATTGGACAATTAGTTATCGACAATTATTCTGATGTTAATTCTGATGATATTAGCGATATGATAGCTTCGATACGAAAAATGATAGTTTCTTATTTTACAGAAAAGCAAGTTCTTATTCGCAGTTTAAAAGAAGATACTTATTTATTAGTATGTTCTAAAAAGAATTATCAAGAGATGTATAAAGATAAATTTTCTATTGTTGACAAAGTTAGAAATGCTTATGAAGATGGTTATACTTTATCATTAGGAATTGCATACGGCTTTCCTGATTATTCCCGTTTAATGGAATTAGCTTCATCAGCATTAGATGTTGCCTTAAGCCGTGGAGGAGACCAAGTAGTTATTTCTCCGTTTTCACAAAATCTTGAATTTATCGGTGGCAAAACTGAATCGAGAGTTTCTAGAAATCGCGTTAAATTGAGAACGATTAGTCAGTCTTTGACAGCTTTGATAAGTAAGGCTAGTAATATTCTTATTATGGGACATACTAATGCTGATTTCGATGCCATAGGAGCTTGTTTAGGCATTCATGCTATGGCTAAGGCTATGAATGTTGATGCTCGTATTATATTTGAAGAACAATTTATTGAAAAAAAAGCTAAAAGAGCTGTTAGAAACTTATTTAAGGATCAACAAGAATTTTCAAATATTTTTGTTACTTTTAAAAAGGCAAGTGAATTTTATACAGAAGATACCTTAGTAATTATTGTTGATTGTAATAACCCTAAAATTTTATTGTATCCCGATATAATTGAACCACGAACTAGAGTGGCAATTATCGACCACCATCGTCGTTCAGAAAACTTTTTACCAAATGTTATTTTTAATTCAATCGATACATCTGCTTCATCATCCTGTGAATTAATTACCGAATATATTGCTTATAACCATCAGAAAATTGAGCTTGATCCTCGTTATGCTACTATGATGCTTTGCGGTATTTTACTCGATACAAATCATTATAGATTGCATATTAGTTCTGCTACTTATGAAGCTTCATCTTTTTTGAAAAATAATGGGGCGGATAATGAATTAGCTGATAGTTATTTCAAAGAGGAATATGAAGAATTTTTGATGAAAACTAAAATTATGGGAACAGCTGAAACTCCTTTTTATGATGTCTTTGTTTGTACTGCGGATGAATCAGACATAATTGATGCTACCATGCTTTCTATTGTAGCTAGAGAAGCTTTAGGAGTTCGCGATATCAGCGCTTGTTTTGCTATAGGAAGAATAAGTGAAAATCGTGTTCAAATTTCAGCCCGTAGCAATGGAACGATAAATTGTCAAATTCTTATGGAAAAATTAAAAGGTGGTGGACATTTTTCTTCTGCTGCTACTCAACTTGAAAATGTCAGTATTGCTGAAGCAAAAAAACAATTGCTACACGTATTAGATAGTTATTTAGCTTCGGCAAGAACAGATGAAGATTCACAAAATAAAGGCAAATAGATATTCTATTTGCCCTTTTTAAATGTGATGATTATTACAATGGAAAAAATAGCAGTAATTGATATAATTCCAGAAATTAAAATAATAATTAGTATTTTACTATCTATGCTAGGTGATGTATTTTGTTGTGATGATGTAGATGTTGATGATTGACTATTTGAACTAATAGACAAATTAGAAGAAGATAGACTAGATGATGTATCATTTGGTTGAGTAAAAGAAGAGCTAATACTATTTGATGAAGAAATAAATGAAGTTGAACTTGATATTATATTTGTGCTTGAAGAAGTGCTTGGAAGAGAACTGTTTGATGAAGAAATTTGTTTTATTATAGATATTTCAAATTCATTATCAAAATAATTATCCTTATCTTTACCAATATAAATAATAATAGCTTTATTTTGAATTAAAGAATCAGGATTTTTCCAAATATAATTATTTGGCAATGAAATATCCTTTAAAAATTTTTCGTTGTTAGAGATAATTATATTATTAATAGGACAATCGGGTTTGTCTTTTTTTTCGATATCGAAGTAGATTATTTTTTCTCCGTAATATTCATCGATACCTTTGACTAATATAGTAGCTTTGCCAGCATTGATGTTGTTTAAATAAGTTAATTCATAATCTTTATTTTCTTCTAATAATTCGTTTTTAAAGAAAAGAAAAATTTTTGGGATAATAGGTTCAGAAGAATAGATGAAATTATCATTTTCCATATTAACTTCAGCATTATTTATATCTATTTTTTCATTATTTACTAATGAAGTAAATGCTTTAATTCTAGCAACATAGGATATATAACCACCTAATTTTGTCCAATAATTTCCATTATATTTATATGACATGCCAGATCCTGGAGATACTAGGATAATTGCATTATTTTCTTCATTTGATATAGAAACTATAACGCTATAAAAACTGTTTTTATTTATTTTTACAGGAGTATTTAATTTAAGGAGTCTATATCCTTCGTCTTCAAATATCTGTTCTTGTTCAAGTTTTTTTATTCCACTTCGTGGATCTGAAGTATCTTGGACATCAGTATAAATTTCAACCTTTACAGTTGAATTAAGACCTTGAATGCCAATATTAATAGCATTAATATATTCATCATTATCGGCATCACCTTTTTTCGCTTGATAAATATTGCTAGCTGTTTTTGCGTTTATAGAAAAACTAAGTCCATCATCAAGACTTGAATCATAAAAATAATTGAAATCATATTTTCTTAAATTAGCTAATTTAAAAGCGAAAATATTAGAACTGGTATTATCGTATGATAGATAAAAATAAGGAAGAGAAGAATAACTATTTTTAATAAGCCAAGCACCATCTTGAGTTGCTGCTCCTGGTACAAATGAATCGGCTTTAATGTTATCATCCCATCCTATAATAGTTACAGCATGACTTACTCCATCGAGCTTATCTACTTTAGGATTATAGTAATACGTTTCACGAGCATTATAGTAAGAAAAAGTAACGGCTCCGTATTCAATTATAGCTTCTTTAATTTTCTTTATTGAATCCTGAAGATTTAAATCATCTGTTTTTATATGTATACTTTCTTCGAATCTAAATTCGTTTGATAAAAAAGCATCTTGATTAGCTGGAGTTGAAACATTTACAGGACCACACCATTGTGAAAGAAGTGTTGCACAATAGCTCGGTGAGCCTGAAGATTGAAGGTAATTAATTTCTTGATAATCACCATTAGTATTTCCTAAAGGATCAGAATTTCTTTTAAAACGATGATAAGCAAGGGAAGTAGGGCTTAATATTAATGCGGAGTTATCATCAATTGTTTTATTATGGAGCAAAGAAGTTTCGATAGCATTGATAGAAGAATAAGCCCAACACAAATTTGTATCACCTTGATCTCGAACAGGTGTAACTTCATTTAATAAACGTGCATCATAAGAAATTGGAATATCATTAATATTTGAAATTTCATTTTTAGAATGTTGAATATTATTAAATAGATATCCTATAAATGGGACAATGAGAAAAAAAGAAAATAACTTTTTCATAACTTAACTATATTATCATAAAAAATAATAATAAAAAAGACACTTAGAAAGTGCTAAAAATAAAAAATCGATTTAATACGTATGTATTAAACCCTATATGTGAAAATATGGTGCCCGGGACGGGGGTCGAACCCGTATGGTCTCGCAACCGCAGGATTTTAAGTCCTGTGCGTCTACCAACTTCGCCACCCGGGCAAGATATTATTAAAAAATGGTGTCCCGTATAAGATTCGAACTTATGGCCCCTTGATTAAAAGTCAAGTGCTCTACCGACTGAGCTAACGGGACAACGATGGCTGGGGTACCTGGATTCGAACCAGGGCATGTCAGAGTCAAAGTCTGATGCCTTACCGCTTGGCCATACCCCAATAAAGTGGTGGAGGAAGGTGGATTCGAACCACCGAACCCGAAGGAACAGATTTACAGTCTGCCGCGTTTAGCCTCTTCGCTATTCCTCCAACTTTAACGCTAATGGTGGATGTTAGAGGGCTCGAACCTCTGACCCCCGCCGTGTAAAGGCGATGCTCTCCCGACTGAGCTAAACATCCCTTCCTTGAAAAAGCGTCTTAATTAATATACCAAGCTTTGACTACTTTTGCAAGAGTTTTTTTAAAAAATTTCACTTTTTAATCGGCTCTTCAAAAGCGCAAATGTATTGTACAACAGATTATAAGAAAGGTCAATTTATTTTTCAAAAAAATGCATATTTTTGTAAATTAATAAATTGCTACTTATTTATGATGTATTTCTAATATCATAAGTGATTATTATTTTGAGTAAATTGCTTGCTTAAAAAAAGTTCAAATTTAGATAAATGCGCATAAAATGTGCAATTGTATGCAAAGTAAACGCTTTCAAAATGCATTATATTGCGCAAAACACTACTTTCTTGTAAAATTAAGACGTCTTAGAAGGAGAACATATGAAAGAAAATACTATTGTTAAAGATGAAGAAAGCTTGATTGATCTTCTTAATAGAGTTAAAGCTGCTCAAAAAGAATTTTCAACCTTTTCCCAGGAAAAAGTTGATGAAATTTTCTATCGTGCTGCTTTAGCAGCTAATGCTCAACGTATTCCTCTTGCTAAAATGGCAGTTGAAGAAACTGGAATGGGTATTGTTGAAGACAAAGTAATCAAGAATCATTTTGCTGCTGAATATATCTATAATCATTACAAGAATGTAAAGACTTGTGATGAAATCGAAAGAAACGATGATATGGGATTTATTAAAGTTGCTGAACCTATTGGCGTTCTTGCTGCTATCGTTCCAACTACTAATCCTACATCTACTGCTATCTTTAAGGCTTTAATTGCTTTAAAGACTCGTAATGGTTTAATTTTCTCACCACATCCACGTGCTAAAAAATGTACTATTGCTGCTGCTAAAATTGTTTTAGATGCAGCTGTTAAAGCTGGTGCTCCAGAAGATATTATCGGCTGGATTGATGAACCATCTATTCAATTGTCAAATATGCTTATGACTTCCTGTGATTGCATTCTAGCTACTGGTGGTCCAGGCATGGTTAAAGCTGCTTATAGTTCAGGTAAACCTGCAATTGGTGTTGGTCCTGGTAATACTCCTATTATTGTTGATTCTACAGCAAATATTGAACTTGCTGCTAGTAGTGTTATACAGTCTAAATGCTTTGATAATGGTATGATTTGTGCTTCTGAACAAAGTGTTATTGTCTTATCAGATGTCTATTCTGCATTTAAAGCTGAACTCATTAAACGTGGAGCATATTTCTTATCTAAAGCTGATACTAAGAAAGTTGGCGAAACTATTATTATCAATGGTTCTGTCAATGCAAAAATTGTTGGTCAAAGACCAGTTACTATTGCAAAGATGGCAGGTGTAGAAATTCCTGAAGCAAGCCGTATTATGGTTGGTGAAGTAGAAAGTGTTGAACTTTCCGAACCATTTGCTCATGAAAAATTATCTCCAGTTTTAGCTATGTATAAGGTTAAAACATTTGAAGAAGCTGTTGATAAAGCTGAAAAATTAGTAACTGATGGTGGTTATGGCCATACTTCTGGTATTTATGTTGATGAAATCGTTGGAAAGGAAAAAATTGATGTTCTTTCTAAACGTATGAAGACATGCCGTATTTTAGTTAATACTCCTGCTGCTCAAGGTGGTATTGGTGACTTATATAACTTCATGTTAAATCCTAGCTTGACATTAGGCTGTGGTTCTTGGGGTGGTAACTCAGTTTCTGAAAATGTCACTATTAAACACTTATTAAATATTAAGGTTGTGGCTGAAAGGAGAAATAATATGTTGTGGTTACGACTTCCTGAAAAAGTTTATTTTAAACCAGGTTGCTTACATGAAGCTTTAACAGAACTTGGAACTGAATATCATCGCAAAAGAGTCTTTATAGTTACAGACTCCTTCTTATATCAAAGCGGATTTACAAAGAGAATCACAAAGATTTTGGATGAACAAGGAATTGAACATATGACATTCTTCCAAGTTGCTCCAGATCCAACATTAGCCTGCGCTAAATTAGGTGCTAGTCAAATGGCTGACTTTAAACCAGATGCTATCATAGCTATCGGTGGTGGTTCACCAATGGATGCTGCAAAAATTATGTGGGTTTTATATGAACATCCTGAAATTGACTTCAGAGATATGGCTCTTGATTTCATGGATATTCGTAAAAGAGTTTATAAATTCCCACACATGGGAAGCAAAGCGATGTTAGTTGCAATTCCAACAACCGCAGGTACTGGCTCTGAAGTTACTCCTTTCGCAATCATTACTGATCAAGATGATGGTACAAAATATCCAGTAACAGATTATGAATTATTACCAGATATGGCAATTATCGATTCAGATTTAATGTTAAATATTCCAAGAGGATTAACAAAAGCTTCTGGTATTGATGCTCTTGTTCACTCTATTGAAGCTATTGCTTCTATTATGAGTTCTCCATATACCGATGCAATGGCTAATGAAGCTATCAAATTGATTTTCAAATATTTACCACGTGCCTATAAGAATGGTGCTTCTGATCCAGAAGCTCGTGAAGGTATGGCAAATGCAGCTACAATCGCTGGTATTTCATTTGCAAATGCTTTCTTGGGAATTTGCCACTCTATGGGACATAAACTTGGTTCTTATCATCATATTCCTCATGGCATTGCTGTTAGCTTAGTCCTTGAAAATGTTATGAAGTTTAACGCTTGTGAAGCACCTACAAAAATGGGTACTTTCCCACAATATGATCATCCAGTTTCTTTACATAGATATGCTGAAGCTGCCCGTGGTATTGGCATTACTGGTAAGAATGATGAAGAGATATTTAATAAATTCCTTGAAGCTATTCATCAACTTAAAGTTGAATGTGATATTCCATTGACAATTCAAGAATTTGGTGTACCAGAAGATCAATTCCTTCAATCTTTAGATCAAATGAGTGAAGATGCCTTCAACGATCAATGTACAGCTGCTAACCCACGTTATCCTTTAATTTCTGAAATTAAAGAATTGTACTTAAAGTCCTATTATGGTAAATAATAGATAAGGAGAAAATAAAAATGGCAGAAAAAGAGTTATTAAAAGTTCGTCCTAATAAAAAAATATATCGCGAAGACGATAAATTGATTAAATTATTTGATCATAATATTGTCAAAAAATCTGAAGTACTTAAAGAAGCTTATTCTCATGCTTTAGTTGAAGAAACTGGCTTATCTGTTCCGAAATTATTATATGTAAATAATGAAGGTGAAGATTGGGCAATTGCTACGGAATACATCAATGGAAATACAATTGAAACATTGATGAAAAATGATCCGGATAATAAGAAAAAATATATTGATAAACTTGTAGAACTTCAAATGGCTATGTCTAAAATATCTTGCTCAGATTTGAAAAAATTACGTGACAAGATGAATGATAGAATATCACATAGTGGCTTAGAAGCTACTGTAAGATATGAGCTTCATGTTCGTTTAGATTCTCTTCCACGTCACAATAAGTTGTGCCATGGCGACTTTAATCCATCAAATGTTCTTGTCGATGAAAATGGAAAATATTATATCTTAGACTGGGCACATGCAACACAAGGAAATGCATCAGCAGATGCAGCAACAACTTATATTCAATTCCTTTTAACAGGCGATAAGGCTTCAGCTGAATATTATTTGAAAGCTTTCTGCAAAAAAACAGATACAGCATTACAATATGTTCAAAAATGGATGCCAATCGTTGCTGCAGCATTATCTGTTAAAGCATCACCAGAAGATCGTGCAGCTTTACTAAAAATGGTTAACGTTGTCGAATACGAATAAAAAATAATTGGGCTTGAAAAAGCCCTTTTTTCTTGATTTCATCAAAAAAATATTAAAAAAAATAAATGAAATAGTATAATAGAAAAGAGGTGTAGTATGAAAAAGTTTTTTCAAGATTTTAAAAAGTTTGCAACACGTGGAAATGTTGTAGATATGGCAGTTGGTGTAATTATTGGTTCAGCTTTTACTGCTATTGTTAATTCCTTAGTTAAGGATATTCTTATGCCATTAATTGTTTGGCTTTTCCCAGTTCAAGATTTATCCAATTTATGTATTGTTTTAAGACCAGAATCTGTAGAAGGTGCTGGTGATGCATTAACTTGGAATTATGGTAATTTCATAATGGCAGTTATCAATTTCTTAATCGTTGCCTTTGTATTATTTATTGTTCTAAGATCTATCATGAATGCTCGTGGTTTTGTAGCTGATAAGTATCCTTTCATTGATAAAAAAGAAGAAAAACAACTTAGAAAAGAAGGCAAAACAAAAGAAGAAATGAAAGCTATCAACGATGAAAGAAAAGCTGCCAAAGAAAAAGAAGAAGCATTGAAGAAAGCCCAAGAAGAAGCTGAAAGTGAAAAAGGCTTGTTAAAAAGAGCTGTTGAACTTCTTGAACAAATTGAAAAGAAATAAGATATATGGACTGTTAATAACAAAGCAGTCTTTTTTATAAAAAATACTTTACATTTAAATAAAAATACTTTACAATAGATAAGCATGTGTTAGCACTTAAGTACTCACTTGTCCAATGAATGACAGAAAAGTAGCCCAGCTATTAATGGTGAAGTCATTCACCCGGAGTGATGGAATTTAAGGCCTTGCTAGAAAGGAAATAAAAACATGTCAAGATATACAGGTCCATCTTGGAAAGTCTCTCGTAGACTCGGCTATTCTACTCTTGAAACTGGACGCGAACTCGCTAAACGTGATTATGCTCCAGGTGCTCATGGTAACGATCGCCGTAAGAAAAAATCTGAATACGGTCTTCAACTTGCCGAAAAACAAAAACTTAGAATGACTTATGGTGTTTCCGAACGTCAATTCCAACGTTTATACATTATGGCAAAGAAAGAACATGGTGTCACTGGTTTGAATTTCATGAGAATTCTTGAAACTCGTCTCGATAACCTTGTTTTCCGTTTAGGATTTGCTCGTACACGTCGTGGAGCTCGTCAACTTGTTGCTCATGGTCATATTACTGTCGATGGCAAGAGAGTTGATATTCCTTCTTATTTAGTTTCTGTTGGTCAAGTCATCAGCATTCGTGAAAAAGACTTAAATCTTAAAGTCATCAATGAAGCTCTTGAAGTCAACACTCACACAGTTCCTTATGTTGAATTAGATAAGGATAAAAAAGAAGGTAAACTCGTTAGACTTCCTGAAAGAAACGAATTCTTACAAGAAATTAACGAAGCTGCTATTGTTGAATTCTACAATCGTAAGCTCTAATCAATTGAATTTAAAAGCAGGGAAACCTGCTTTTTTTCGTGCATTAAAATCTTCTTTACACATTCTAACAAGTGTAAAGTAAAGTTAGCACTTCTAAATTGACTTTGCTAATTAATATATTAAAATGTATTTGTTGGTCGAGAAGACCGAAAGGAGATTAAAAAATGATTAGACCTTTAAAAGATTATGTTTTATTAGAAGTTGAACCAGCTGAAAGAAATATCGGTGGTTTTATTGTTCCTGAAAGCAAAGACAAGCCAAGTGTTGCTAAGGTTGTTGCTGTTGGTCCAGGAAAAGAAGTTGATGGAAAAATTGTTGCTCCTACAGTAAAAGTTGGCGAAAAAGTTATTTTTAAAGAATATTCAACAACTGAATATAAAGACGGCGATAAGAAATATTTATTAGTAAAAAATGATGATCTTCTTGCTGTTGTTGAATAATATTAAATTAATGGAGGAAAATAATTATGGCAAAACAAATTAAACATGGTAATGAAGCACGTCAAGCATTGATTAATGGCGTTGATCAATTAGCAGATACAGTTAAGATTACATTGGGACCTAAAGGACGTAATGTTGTCCTTGATAAAGGTTATGGTTCACCACTTATTACTAATGATGGTGTAACAATTGCTCGTGAAATTGAATTGAAAGATCCATATGAAAATATGGGTGCTAAACTCATTTATGAAGTTGCTAATAATACAAATGATGTAGCTGGTGATGGTACAACTACAGCTACAGTTTTAGCCCAAGCCATTGTTCATCGTGGTGCTGAATATGTTGAAAAGGGAGCTAATCCGGTATTTCTTAGAGAAGGTATTGAACTAGCAGGAAAAGCAGTTGCTGAAAAGCTTTTAACCAAGGCTAAAAAAGTTGAAACAAACAAAGATATTGAACAAGTTGCATCGATTTCTTCTGCAAGTGAAGAAATAGGAAAGATAATATCTGAAGCTATGGAAAAAGTTGGCAAGAGCGGAGTTATTTCTGTTGATGAAGGAAAAGGCTTTGATACAACATTAGAAGTTACACAAGGATTGCAATATGATAAGGGATACATTTCTCCATATATGGTCACTGATCATGAAAAAATGACTGCAGAAATTGAAAATCCATATATTCTTGTTACAGACCAAAAGATTTCTAATATTCAAGATGTTTTAAATCTTTTACAACAAGTTGTACAAACAGCAAAACCACTTCTTATTATTGCTGATGATCTTGAAAGTGAAGTTACATCAACTCTTGTTATCAATAAATTAAGAGGTTCGTTTAATGTTGTAGCTACTAAGGCTCCAGAATTTGGTGATAATCAAAAGAATATTCTCCAAGATATTGCTACTTTGACCGGTGCTAAATTCTATAGTAAAGATTTAGCAATGGAACTTAAAGATATGCAAATTGAAGATTTAGGACGTGCAGGTAAAGTTATTGTTACTAAAGATAATACAACAATTATCGATGGTGCAGGTTCTAAAGAAGAAATTAATAGCCGTATTAGTGAACTTCTTGCACAAGCTAATGAATCTAAATCCGAATATGATAAGAAGAGATTAAATGAAAGAGTTGCTAAACTTTCAGATGGTGTTGCAGTAATTAAAGTTGGCGCATTAACTGAAAGTGAAATGAAAGAAAAGAAATTAAGAATTGAAGATGCATTAAATGCTACTAAAGCTGCTGTTGAAGAAGGAATTATCATCGGTGGTGGCGCAGCTCTTGTTGAAGTATATAAGGAATTAAGAAATACTTTAAAGAGCAAAGAAGCTGATGTTCAAAAAGGTATTAATGCAGTTCTTGAAAGTTTGTTAGCTCCTTTAAAACAAATTGCTGAAAACGCTGGTTATGAAGGAGATGAAATTGTTTCAAAGCAACTTAAAGCTAAAGAAAATGTTGGCTTCAATGCTAAAACTGGTAAATGGGTTGATATGTATGAAGCCGGTGTTGTTGATCCAGCAAAAGTCGCTCGTTCAGCAATTTTGAACGCTTCTTCAATTTCCGCATTATTCTTAACAACAGAAGCTGCAGTTACTGAAATAAAAGAAGATAAACCAGCTCCTGTTCCACAAGTTCCTGAATATTAATAAATAAATTAAGACCAAGAAACAAAAATTCTTGGTCTTTTTTAAAAAAATTATAAAAATCTCTTTATTTTTTAAAAACAACATGTTACAATACCAAAGGCTCATGGAGCGATACCCAAGAGGCTGAAGGGGCGGGCTTGGAAAGCTCGTAGACAGTAACATGTGCCAGGGTTCAAATCCCTGTCGCTCCGCCATCTAAAAAAGAATAAGACCGATAAGTAATTATCGGTTTTTTTCTACAATTTTTTAAAATTTATTTTAGTAATATTTTATTGTTATTAAAGATAGGATATAAATAATTAGTGTGTTTTTAAATTT
>ERZ779876.2551-NODE-2551-length-12796-cov-3.268739_pt1 | contig 12796 bp, 14 predicted proteins | sample MGYA00511068_ERZ779876 | MGnify/ENA primary metagenome ERZ779876 (study PRJEB29588, sample SAMEA1970858) | human gut metagenome | biome: human gut; feature: human-associated habitat; material: faeces | place: Denmark | collected 2008/2010 ...
GTGGAAGCCATTGCTGACACAATTTTCGCTTTCAGAGGCTTATCGGAATGGTTTGCCGAGTGGAATTGGAACGTTCTATTTTGCAGTCTTGGCTCACTAACTTTACAAGTAACACAAAAAAATACAAGAAAACCGCAAAAATCCACTCAAAATGTGGTATACTAACAGACAGTACCGCAAAAAAGCGGAATATGGAAGGATTTTTTATGGCAGAAGCAAAATTTAAAAGACCAGAACTGACAGACCGGGATCTTATTGATTTTTATTTCAAAAAGTACCCAAGCAGAAGCTGCGACCGTACTTTTGCAAATGTATATCTGTGGGCAAGGTTTTACGAAGTAGAATTTGCACAATATAATAACGTTCTCCTGTTTCGGGACAACAGTGCAGGTTACGGCTATGCATTTCCGGCAGGTGAAGATGAAGATGTAAAAGCAGCGATTGAAAATATCATGAAGTGGGAGAAAGAAAAAGGCGTTCCATTCTGTCTGTATGGGGTGACAAAAGAGAATTTCGCCAAGCTTGAAACATGGTTTCCAGGCAAATTCGACATCACCTATCACAGAGATGAGGCGGATTATGTCTATGAAAGTGAGAAACTTGCAACACTTTCCGGCAAAAAGCTGCACGGCAAGCGGAATCACGTCAATAAATTTAAAGCACTTCACGGAGATAACTGGAGTTACGAAACGATTACAGAGGATAATCTGGAAGAGTGTTTTCAGATGGCACTGAAATGGCGGAATCTGAATGGCTGTGAAGATGATGAAGAGAAGAATTCCGAGATGTGTGTAACACTCAATTCACTGCGCCTTTACAAAGAACTGAACCTGATCGGAGGTCTGCTCAGAGTTGGTGATGAGATTGTTGCATTTACGATTGGAGAAGCGGTAAATGACGATACCTTTGTGGTTCATATCGAAAAAGCTTATGCGGATATTGAAGGTGCGTATACCATGATCAACCAGCAGTTCGTAGAGCATGAAATTGCCGGAAAATACAAATATACCAACCGGGAAGATGATGTTGGAGAAGAAGGATTAAGAAAGGCCAAGCTTTCCTACAAACCGGTATTTATGGTAGAAAAAGGTGTTGTGACATTAAACGAAGACAGCGAAAAGGAGTGTGCAAAAGATGATATCTAAGAAGATGGAAAATATGGTGGCAAACAGCTCGGCAATCCGCGCCATGTTTGAAGAGGGAAATCGTCTTGCAAAAATTTACGGACCGGAAAATGTATTTGATTTCAGTCTCGGTAATCCAAATGTACCGGCACCGAAAGCCGTAAAGCAGGCGATTCTTGATATTTTGGATGAAGAAGATGAACTGGTGCTTCATGGATATACTAACAGCAATGCGGGATATGAAGATGTTCGCCAGGCTGTAGCTGAATCTCTGAATGAGCGATTTGGTACTGCATTTGCAGCAAAAAATATTACGATGACAGTTGGCGCAGCAGGCGGACTGAATGTTATTTTAAAAGCACTGTTAAATCCGGGAGATGAAGTGATCACATTTGCACCGTACTTTGGAGAGTACAGAAGTTATGTCAATAATTTTGATGGTGTTCTGGTTGAAATCTCACCGAATACCGTAGATTTTCAGCCAAAGCTGGATGAATTTGAGGCAAAGATCACACCGAAGACAAAAGCAGTGATCGTTAATACACCGAATAATCCGACAGGTGTTGTTTATTCCGAAGAGACGATCAGGAAGATGGCAGAGATCATGGAGAAGAAGCAGAACGAATACGGAACAGAGATTTATCTTATCTCTGATGAGCCATACCGTGAGCTTGCTTATGATGGTGTGGATGTACCGTATCTGACCAGGTATTATGCCAATACGATCGTAGGATATTCTTATAGTAAATCTCTTTCCCTGCCGGGAGAGCGAATCGGATATCTGGTGATTCCGGATGATGTAAAAGATTCAGAGACACTCATTGCAGCAGCAAATGTTGCAAACCGTATTCTTGGATTTGTCAATGCGCCAACCCTGCAGCAGAAGGTAGTTGCAAGATGTCTGCATGAGAAAACCGATATTTCATACTATAACAGAAACAGGGAGACTCTTTACCAGGGACTCATAGAATGTGGATTTGAATGTGTCAAACCGCAGGGTGCATTTTACCTGTTCATGAAGACTCCGATCAAGGATGAAAAGACATTTTGCCAGGAAGCAAAAAAATATAATCTGCTTCTAGTACCGGGAAGTTCTTTTGGATGTGCAGGATATGTCAGAATTGCATATTGTGTAGCTTATGAGACAATCGTAAATGCACTGCCGAAATTCAAAGAGCTTGCAAAAGAATATCAGCTAGGATAAGACAAAAGCAAAAGATGTGACAGAAAGGTGAGAAAGCAAGATGAGAGAATTTGAGAAAAATATCCGAAAAGTAGAACCTTATGTTCCGGGTGAACAGCCACAGAAAAAAGTGATCAAACTGAATACCAATGAGAATCCGTACCCACCTGCACCGGGAGTTCTTGCGGCAATGAAAAAGCTGGAGGGTCATGTGGACAGTTTAAGGCTGTATCCGGATCCGACATCTGATACACTGGTCAGTGCACTGGCGGACTTTTATCATGTTGGAAAAGATCAGGTTTTTGTGGGAGTGGGATCTGACGATGTTCTCTCTATGTGTTTCCTTACCTTCTTTAACTCGGAAAAACCGGTTTTCTTTCCGGATATTACATATTCCTTCTACAAAGTATGGGCGGATCTTTACCGGATTCCATACGAATGCAAGAAGGTAGATGAAAACTTCCATATCATAAAAGAAGATTATTATCCGGAAAATGGTGGTGTGATTTTCCCGAATCCAAATGCACCGACATCCATCTATGAAGATCTGGAATTTGTGGAAGATATCATCAGACACAACCAGGATGTTATTGTGATTGTGGATGAGGCATATATTGATTTCGCAGGAGAGTCAGCACTTTCGCTTCTGGACAAATATGACAACCTGATCATTACGCAGACATTTTCAAAGGCAAGATCGATGGCAGGAATGCGTATTGGATATGCAATCGCAAGTCCGCTCCTGATCAAGTATTTAAACGATGCAAAATATTCGTTCAATTCTTATACTATGAACAAAACTTCTCTGGTATACGGAGCAGAAGCGGTAAAAGATAAAGAATATTTTGCTGAGACAACACGTAAAATTGTGGAGACAAGAGACTGGGCAGAAGAAGAATTCAAAAAGCTCGGCTTTGTATTTCCAAAACCAAGCGCAAACTTCATCTTTGTATCACATCCGGAATACGATGCAAAAGAACTCTTTGAAGCAATGAAAGCAAAAGGAATCTATGTGCGTTTCTGGGGAAGCGAGCGGATTGAGCAATATCTGCGTGTGACGATCGGTACGAGAGAAGAGATGGAAGCACTCTTTGCCTTCCTCCGTGAATATATGATGAAGTGTTAAAAACATAAATTGCGTTTGTGCTTACACAAATAAGCAATTTATGCGTATTGACACGTCAAGCACCGATTTAATAAGTAAAAAATAGGAGATTTGTATGACTGAAACTTTAGTACAGTGGTTTGTAACTCATCTGGGTGGCAAGGCTGCCAAAGAACTGATTATCTTTATTATTTCAATGATTCCGCTTTTGGAACTCAGGGGAGGATTGCTTGCAGCATCCTTACTTAAGATATCGGCTGCAAAGGCAATTCCACTGTGTATTGTTGGAAATATTATTCCTATTCCGTTTATTCTGTTGTTTATCAGACAGATTTTCAAGGTTTTAAAAAAGACGAAACTCTTTCGGGGACTTGTTATGAAATTGGAAGACAGGGCAATGAGAAAAAGTGATCAGGTAAAGAAATATGAGTTTTGGGGACTGATGCTGTTTGTGGGAATTCCGCTTCCGGGAACAGGGGCATGGACAGGATCTCTGATTGCATCTCTTCTGGAAATTGATATTAAGAAGTCCTCTCTGGCAATTTTTTGTGGCATTATTATGGCAACTGTCATTATGTATATTGTTTCTTATGGATTAGTGGGAAATCTGGTACATTAATTGTCTTCTTAAATAAGTGTTATTAATATCTGATTTACCGGAAATCCGGGGACATATTTTATGTCTCCGGATTTCTGCTTTTATGTCGATAATATCAGTTTTATGACGTATAAAACAGCTTGCCAATAATAAAGATTTGGAATAATATGGTATTGTCAATTATGAAGAAGGTGTGCTAAGATAAATATAAAGATACCGGTGTGCAGACAGGATTACTACAGGAATTAACTTGTCGACACAGGAGCAGGAGTATAATTTTCCTGCGATATGCATTGCTGCAGATCTGATATTCGTGTCACTTCAGACAGATTATCCCACTAACTGTTACAGGAAAAGTTAATAAAGAATAAATTACTCAGATATATAGGAAATCAGAAAAACAAAAATAAAAATAATTATCAATATTAACAATCAAAACAAAAAGCAGAGGATTATTTTATGAGAGAAAAGTATGAATCATTATCACTGGCAACTTTAAAGGATTTGGCAAAAGCCAGAGGATTAAAAGGGGTTTCAGCATTGAGAAAACCGGAATTGATCGAGAGAATGCTTCACGAAGATGAACTGGAAGGTGAGACAAAAAAACAGGAAACAGTCCGGGAGAAACCGCAGCAGAGTGAAGTGGAAGGTAACGGAGAGAGAATCCCCCAGTATAACAAAACACCGGAACGTACACAGTATCATGCCCCGGCAGAGACAGTACAGCTTGACAGTGGAGAGAGAGCAGACGGAATCCTTGAGGTACTTCCGGATGGATATGGGTTTATCCGATGTGAGAATTATCTTCCAGGGGAAAATGATATTTATGTATCACCTTCGCAGATACGCAGATTTAACCTGAAAACAGGTGATATTATTAAGGGGAATATCCGTATCAAGACACAGGGAGAGAAATTCAGTGCCCTGCTATATGTGACCTCTATCAACGGATTCCATCCCAGTGAAGGGCAGAGACGATATAATTTTGAAGATATGACACCGATTTTCCCAAATGAGAGGCTGATAATGGAAAGACCGGGTGGCACAGTTGCCATGAGGATCGTAGATCTGATCAGCCCTATCGGTAAAGGACAGAGAGGAATGATCGTATCTCCTCCGAAAGCCGGTAAGACAACTTTGCTGAAAGATGTGGCAAAGTCTATTCTGAGAAACAATCCGGACATGCATCTGATCATTCTTCTGATCGATGAGCGTCCTGAGGAGGTTACAGATATCAGGGAGGCCATCTGTGGCGATAATGTGGAAGTCATTTATTCTACATTTGATGAGCTTCCGGAACATCATAAACGTGTGTCTGAGATGGTAATAGAACGTGCACGTCGTCTGGTGGAACATAAAAAAGACGTTACAATTCTTCTTGATTCTATTACAAGACTGGCAAGGGCATACAACCTGATCATACCGCCCAGCGGACGAACTCTTTCCGGTGGTCTGGATCCGGCGGCTCTTCATATGCCGAAACGCTTTTTTGGTGCGGCCAGAAATATGAGAGAGGGCGGAAGCCTTACTATTCTTGCTACAGCGCTTGTGGATACGGGAAGTAAAATGGATGATGTAATTTATGAAGAATTTAAGGGAACCGGTAATATGGAACTGGTGCTTGACCGGAAGCTTTCTGAAAAGAGAATCTTTCCTGCAATCGATATCCCGAAATCCGGAACAAGAAGAGAGGATCTGCTTCTTACGAAAGAGGAGCAGGAAGCAGTGGATATTATGCGCCGTGCATTAAACGGAATGAAGTCAGATGAAGCGGTAGACAGCATTCTGAATATGTTTGACCGCACGAAAAATAACGTAGAATTTGTCCAAATGGTCAAAAAAACAAAGTTTATTTAGAAAATTACTTGCATTTAGAAAAAAACTATGTTATGCTAACATAGCTGTTTAAAGATATTAGCCGCGTGAAAGCGCGTAAAACGAATAAAACAAGAAGAGGTGAAAATCATGAAAGAAGGAATCCATCCAGATTACTATCAGGCAACTGTAACTTGCAACTGTGGGAATACATTCGTAACAGGTTCTACAAGCAAAGAAATCCACGTAGAAATCTGCTCTAAATGTCATCCGTTTTACACAGGACAGCAGAAAGCAACTCAGGCCAGAGGTCGTGTTGACAAGTTTAACAAGAAATACGGAATTCAGTAATAAGAGAATTCAACAGGCTGGGATTGTGAAATCTCAGCCTATTTTGTGTATACGATGAATTAAAAAGGACATAACAGAATATGAAATCTTCGAATATTGGTGGTCAGGCTGTCATCGAAGGCGTGATGATGAAGAATAAAGACCGTTATGCGGTTGCGGTGAGAAAGCCTGACGGAGAGATAGAAGTTACAACAGATACATATAAAAGTGTAGTTGGAAAATATACGGCACTTACGAAGCTCCCTTTTGTCAGAGGAATCTTTAATTTTGTTGATTCTCTGGTGCTGGGGATGAAGACTTTGACCTGGTCAGCAAGCTTCTATGAGGAAGAGGAAGAAAAAGAGATGACCGAAGCCGAAGAAAAGAAGCAGGAGCGTACGGAAAAGCTTTTGATGACGCTGACGATGGTTGTATCTTTTGCACTTGCGATCGGTATTTTTATGGTACTTCCGTATTTTTTGTCAGATCTGCTGAAGAAATGGATTTCTTCCTATACAGTTCGGATTATCATTGAGGGAATCATCCGCATTGCGATTTTTGTTGCCTATGTGGGCGGAATTTCGGTAATGAACGATATTAAGCGTTTGTATCGCTATCATGGCGCGGAGCATAAGTGTATCAACTGCATTGAACATGGACTTTCACTGACTGTTGAAAATGTTAGAAAGAGCTCTAAAGAACACAAAAGATGTGGAACCAGCTTCATGCTGTTTGTCATGATCGTGGGAATCGTTCTCTTATTTTTTGTAAGGGTAGAATCTCCGCTGATGAGAGTGATTGTGAGAATTGCACTTCTTCCGGTGATTGCTGGTATTTCTTATGAGTTGATCAAATGGGCAGGAAGCAGTGAGAATCCGGTCGTGTGTATCTTAAGTAAGCCGGGACTTTGGCTGCAGGGGCTTACGACAAAGGAACCGGACGATGAGATGATCGAGGTCGGGATTGCGGCTGTAGAAGCGGTGTTTGACTGGAAAGCGTATTTGAGAGAGAATTTCGGATATAAGGAAGAGGAGTAAAAGCTGTGACCTATCAGGAAGCATATCAGAAAGCCACAGGTGAATTGAAAGCGGCGGGGATTCCGGAGCCGGAAAGTGATGCCTGGATCCTGCTGGAGCATGTGACCGGCATGACAAGGACCAGATATTATGTGGATGGTTTTGAAAGAATGCCGAAAAATGAAGAAGACCGGTTCTTTGGGCTGGTAAGCTGCAGAAAAACCCGGATTCCGGTGCAGCATCTGACCGGGGTTCAGGAATTTATGGGATATGAATTTGCAGTCAATGAACATGTACTTGTGCCAAGACAGGATACTGAGATTCTTGTAGAGGAAGCAGAAAAAAGACTGCTTCTTATGAAAAAGGAAAATCCGGTAAAAGTGCTGGATATGTGTACCGGTTCAGGCTGTATCCCAATCAGCCTGAAACTGAGAAATCCGCAGATTGTCATAGAAGGTGCAGATATTTCAGAAGAAGCTCTGAAAGTGGCTGAAAAAAATGCCAAAAAGCTGGGAGTGAGCGGTAAGTGGATCCAGACTGATATGTTTGAAAATATTACAGGAACATTTGACATGATCACATCGAATCCACCTTATATCCCGACAAAAGTGATCGAAGAGCTGGAAGCAGAGGTACGTCTTCATGACCCGTATGAGGCATTGGACGGAAAAGAGGACGGTCTTTATTTTTACCGGATCCTGGCAGAAAAGGTTCCGGAATATCTGACAGACGGCGGCTGGCTTGTGATGGAGATTGGATATGACCAGAGTGCAGATGTGGAAAAATTGCTGAAAGAGACTGGATTTGAACAGGTTTCAACGCAAAAGGATCTGGCAGGTCTTGACCGTGTGGTATGTGGCGTGTACAATAGGCGTAGCAAATAACAGGAGGAAAAGAAATGTTTGATAAATTAGAAGATCTGCTCATTCGTTATGAGGAGATTATGGGTGAGCTTCAGGAACCGGACGTGGTGAATGACCAGTCACGTTTCCGCAAGCTGATGAAAGAACAGAATGATCTGACCCCGATTGTTGAGGCATATAAAGAATATAAAAATTGTAAACAGAACATTGAAGACAGTCTTTCTCTTCTGGAGGAAGAATCCGATGAAGAGATGAAAGAGCTGGCAAAAGAAGAACTCAGTGAGTCTAAGAAGAGAGTCGAAGAGCTGGAACAGGAGCTCAAGATCCTTCTTCTTCCAAAAGACCCGAACGATGACAAGAACGTTATCGTGGAGATCCGTGCAGGTGCAGGTGGAGATGAAGCTGCCCTTTTTGCGGCTGAGATCTACCGTATGTATGTACATTATGCAGACAGCAGACGCTGGAAGACAGAGATGATCTCCCTCAATGAAAACGGAATCGGTGGATTCAAGGAAGTTGTATTTATGATCACAGGACAGGGAGCATATTCCCGTATGAAGTATGAAAGTGGTGTACATCGTGTACAGCGTGTGCCAGAGACAGAAAGCGGCGGACGTATCCATACTTCAACCATTACCGTAGCAGTGATGCCGGAAGCAGAAGAAGTTGACGTTGTGATCGATGAAAAAGATATCCGTATCGATGTTATGCGTGCATCTGGTAACGGTGGCCAGTGTGTCAATACCACAGACTCTGCTGTACGACTGACTCATTATCCGACAGGAATCGTGATCTACAGTCAGACTGAAAAATCACAGCTGCAGAACAAGGAAAAGGCATTTCGTCTTCTGCGTTCCAAATTATATGAACTGGAACTGGAGAAGCAGCATTCTGCAGAGGCTGAGGCAAGAAGAAGCCAGATCGGTACCGGAGACCGTTCTGAGAAGATCCGTACTTACAACTTCCCACAGGGACGTGTGACCGATCACAGAATCAAGCTTACGCTTCATAAGCTGGACAGCATTATGAACGGAGATCTGGATGAAGTCATTGACAGCCTGATCGCAGCAGACCAGGCAGCAAAGCTGGCATCGATGAATGAGGCAGTATAATAGAAGCAGGCAAAAGTGTATAAAGACAGGAAAGCCTGTGAGTATGTTCTTCGAATTATTATGGATGATGAAGAACTCACAGTTATTGACAACGAAGTGCAGATGGATTTCAAGAACATGCCCGATCGCCCATATTGATCGGACAATAAAAGCAAATATTGAAACCGTCAGAGGATGGCTTGCAGGACGCACTCCTGCTAAAAAATAGTAATAGGATACCCTCATACAGGTCAAGAAAATAGAAATGTCCCGTATGGGGGATTTTTATATACCGAAAAACAAAACAGAGGCGTTGAATGAACATACAACAATTAACTTACATTGTAGAAATCGCAAATTGCAAAAGCATTTCCCGCGCAGCAGAGTACCTTTTCGTCTCGCAGCCCGCTCTGTCCCAGCAGATCCGGAATCTGGAAAAGGAACTGGGATACCGCGTATTTCACAGGACAAGCAAAGGACTGGAACTTACCGAAAAAGGGAATGTTTTTTACCAAAAAGCGCAAGAAATGCTAAAAGACTGGAATCGTTTTAAAGAAGAAGTGATTTCGGGAACAGAACATAAAAAATTAAAAATCGGACTTGGTGCCAGAGTCTATTCCAACAGACTGTTTCCGAAGATTGCCAGATATTTTGAAAGGCATCCGGAGCTTGAGGTGACATTTTATACGGAGGCTGGGCTGGATGCATATGCGGCGATCAAGGACGGTTCCCTTGATATGGCACTGGACCGGATGCCGGAAAATGAAATCGGCATGGAGAAATGTGTCTGTTTTGCAAAAGAACTGATCCGTGAGAAGCAGTGTATACTGATGGCACCGGATCATCCGCTCGCGCAGAAGAAAAATGCTTCAATCATGGATTGCAGGGAATATACTATGCTCACAGGACTGGAGCATTCGGTGGAAGACCGTCTCCTCAGAAAGACATATGGTGAACAGAATATCACATGGAAAAGAGTCATCCGCTCAGACAGCATCGACACGGTGATGAAGATGGTGAAAAGCGGAAGCGGAATCGCGATCGGACCAAAGTCCTTTGCAGAATACTATGGGGTTACGGCGGTGCCACTGGTTCCAGCCAGGCAGGACAGTCTTTATTTTGCCTGCCTGAAATCAAAGAAAAAAGAGCCGGAAATCCGGGAATTTCAGAGGTATCTGACTACTCTGGTTTCCAGTGTTTATCCAGATTAAATCCGCGTCCCTGAACTTCCTGTACCTGGGAAACGATGATAAAGCTTTCCGGATCGATCTGATGAACATTTTTTTCAAGTTGGACGAGTTCACGGTTGGAGATGACGGTGAGTACCATATTCAGCTGCTGGTTCAGATAGCCACCCTGAACTGGAATGATGGTTGCACCGCGGTCAATCTGGGTAAGTACAAAATTACGGATTTCATCTGAATGTTTGCTGATGATCTGAACAGCAATCCTTGAAGTTCCACTGACGATCAGCTTGTTCATGACAAGGGTGTAAATGATCACATACAAAATCGCATATAGTACCTTGTCAACTGGCTGATAAAGTGCCTGCCCCAGGATGACAAAGAAGTCAATGATGTACAATCCGGCTGAAACAGGAAAACGGAAATATTTATTTAAGATCAGTGGCGGAACGTCTACGCCACCGGTAGAAGCACCGGTACGGATGATCATTCCAAGGGAGATCCCGATTCCGATGCCGGCAAAGAGTGTGCATAGGATCAGATTGTCTGTCAGAACATAATCTCCAAGGATCTGATTGAAGAATTCCAGTGCGATCGGATACATAAAAGAGCTTAAAATTGCAGATAATGTATATTTTTTCCCGAGGAAAATATAGGCAAGCACCAGCATGATAATGTTGAAAGCGAGCACCAGAGAGGAAAGAGGGATCCCGGTTATGCGCTGCAGAATCAGCCCGATTCCGGTCGTGCCACCGGCAACAAGGTCAGCCGGAAGAAGAAAGACTCTGGCTGAAAAAGCGTTGAGTATATTTCCCAGGCAGATGATGAGAACAGAAGAAATCTGTTCTTTTCTTTTTGTAGTAAGTTTCATTGGTCAGTACCTCCATAAGTCGATACTTTTAATTTAGGAGAAATGGGAGAAAATGGGAAATACATTCTATGAATAGTGATATAAGAAAAACTTATATCATATATAACGCTGCGTGGTTGAAAAAGTAACAGGATATGCTAAAATTGACATAAATGAGAGAACATGAGGAGGTACAAAAGATGGGACATATTGTACAGCGTCTGGTTCGGAATGCCATCATGCAGGCGGTGAATCAGGTGATCCAGAATAAGACACAGCAGGAAGCTGCGAAATTTGGAAATGAATGGAAGGGCAGTTTTCATTGTCTGGTATCCGGGTATTACAGCGGCATGACCGTTAAATATCTGATGCTTCCATTTGCAGTTTTCTGCATTCTGTGCGCAATAGGAAGCGGGATTGCCGGCGGGCTGACCTACAGTATCTGGTTCCTTGTGATCGCAGTGGTGTGCCTGGTTACGCGCAGCTATGGAATGAAAATGATGCGTGTGATCATTTACTGGGACAATGGTATGGCATTCTATGACAAGGATGGCAATGAACTCGTACAGCTGCCACGGACAGCCATCGAGCAGATGACGGTAAAAAATGGTAAGATCACAATCCCATGGGAAGGTAAAGAGTATAAGATTATCAGGAACCCATTCGATAACGAAAAAGAAGTACGGGAAATGCTTAATTTTTATTCGACAGAAAATTCCAAATGGATTGCCCGGTAAATAAAAGACAGATAAGTGACAGAAAATGATAACAAAAGAAGAAAGCTCTGATCGCACAGATCATCGAGGCAATGCGCACTTTCCGAACATAAGCAGGAGGTTTAGGACATGAATTTTCAGATCACAGAATATTGCCATCACATTTTAGAAGAGTATATAGAAGAAGGGGATATCTGCATTGATGCCACCGCCGGAAACGGCGGTGACACGGAGTTTTTGTGCCAGAAAGTCGGAGAGACCGGAAATGTCTATGCTTTTGATGTGCAAGAGATGGCGATTGCTCACACCAGAGAACGCCTCGAAAAAGCGAACCTGTCGGCAAGAGCCAAGCTGATCCAGGACGGTCACGAAAAAATGCAGATCTATGTAAAAGAAGAAGCCAAGGTCATTATTTTCAATTTCGGCTACCTCCCCGGCGGTGACCACAAAATCGCAACCCGCGCAGCCACCAGCCTCACCGCCATCGAGTCGGCCCTTAACCTGCTCAAAAAAGGTGGCATCATAAACCTCTGCATCTACAGCGGCGGCGACACCGGCTATGAAGAAAAAGAAGCCATTTTGAATTATCTCAAAACATTAGACTCCAAAAAATGGCTCGTAATCGTAAATTCCTATTTTAACCGTAAAAATGATCCTCCACTTCCTGTATTCATCTATAGACTGAAATAGTTTTTATTTCAGAAAACAGTAGTGGAGTAACTGGATCAACAAAGCCGTTTTGCGTTTTTTATGTCTGTCGAAGAAAATCATACCGGAACAAACGAACAAATAAAGCCGTTTTTGCGGTTTCCTGTTTGGCAAAAACCTCGTACTGGGGCAACAGTCATAACCAGTAAAGTAGATCTGCCAAGACTGCAAAATAGAACGTTCCAATTCCATTCGAGGCAATGAAGATAAGAC
>ERZ779876.2554-NODE-2554-length-12783-cov-42.624921_pt1 | contig 12783 bp, 13 predicted proteins | sample MGYA00511068_ERZ779876 | MGnify/ENA primary metagenome ERZ779876 (study PRJEB29588, sample SAMEA1970858) | human gut metagenome | biome: human gut; feature: human-associated habitat; material: faeces | place: Denmark | collected 2008/2010 ...
GTACTACGGCGAAACGGTTCTGAACAGCATCGGCGAGGATGCGTTCTGGCGCGAAGCCGATTCCGGCGACACGCTCTATATCGCCTACATCATCGGCTACCCAGAGGCAACGGTGCCGTTCTACACCTATGATTGGGCGGCTTCCAACCGCAGCAACCGGTATTTTTACGATTTGTACGGCGTGTATCCGAATGCCGACGGTGCTGCATCCACTGTTGCCGATTCCGGTATTATGAAAGCACCTGCGAGAGCTGTATCCCGTGCATCCACCGGTATTGTCGGCACTTGCCCAAGCTGCAAAAAGAACTCTTTGCAAGGAACATACGTTTCTCAGTCGCACACTTCCAGAGGGCATCAGCAGTATTATGAATGTTATCTTTGCCATTATGTTCAGAATTTAGGGACTTATGTGTATAAAGACCACGGTCCTGGCTCGTATGGTTCGTGGACTTGTCCTTCCTGCGGAAGCCATACATGGGTTCTGGAATATGAAAATGATGCCACCTGCACGCGAAACGGCTACCGGGAATATAGCTGTGACTGCGGCCAGAGCAAGCACGAAACCATCTACGCAACCGGCCACAGCTATAGATATGGGAGCTGGGAGCAGCATTCTTCCACCCAGCACCGGCGCGAAGCCTATTGCCGCAACTGCGGCGACTCGGATTACGAATACGCCAGTCATAGCATGAACTACGGCTCGTGGAGTAATCATTCTGATACGCAGCACAGCCGAACGGCATCCTGCCGCACCTGCGGATACAGCACTACGGATTATGGCAATCATAGCTATTCTACCGGTTCTTGGAGCAAGTACAGCGACACCCAGCACCGCAGAAGCAAGACTTGTTCCGGCTGCGGTGCGAGTGCATACGATTACGCAAATCACACCTATTCGTATGGTTCGTGGTCGAAAGCAGATGATACGCAGCACAAGCGCACGAAAACCTGCTCTGCCTGCGGCGACAGCACAACGGAGTACGCAGACCATGCGGATGCGAATGGCGACGGCAAATGTGATGACTGCGGCGCAACTGTTTCGTTGACAATCAAGTGGGATGCAGGCACAAACGGCGGCACGATTGACGGCAAAGCCAGTGTCACAACAACGGCCAATCCGAACGCGGCCGCAACTGCACCAGCTTCCACGCCGGTCAAAACCGGCCATGCCTTCAAGGGTTGGTACACCTCCGCTTCTGGCGGAAGTCTGTATAACACCGTGACGATCACAGCAGCAAAGACCTTCTATGCACAGTTCACCGCCAACAGCTATTCCATCACATGGGATCTCGGCGACGGCAATACAGAGGTGACCAAGCAGACCTACGGCGAAAAGTTGGTCCTGCCGAATGAGCCGACGCGCAAAAATGCTGAGTTCTTAGGTTGGTTCACGGAAAAGGACGGCGGCACGGAAGTGACGGCGAATGACGTTTTCACGGAGACCACGGATAGAACGTATTACGCTCACTGGGAAATCACAGAAATTTTCTCTGTCACGGTTCCGGTCACGCTGCCCATTGTTGTGGACGAGAGCGGCGAGGTTCACACCGGCAGTGCTGAAATCATCAACGCTTCGACCGGCGCGGTGATCGTTTCTTCTGTCAGTATCAGCACGAAAAACGGCTGGCAGCTCGTTCCCTACACGACCGATATGGCGCACGCCAAAGTCGATGCGAAACTGCTCGGTTTCAAAATCAATGACGCACAGACCAGCAAAAATGGAGACGCAGAAACGTTCAACTTGACTGCGCCATGGACGATTGCCGAGAACGGCAGACTGCCCATCAGCTATGATGCCGTTGTCAGCGCAGTTTCTCAGCCCGTGACCGAGCAGGACGTTTTAAGTGTTGTGTTCGTTCTGGAATGGAAGGAGGTTTAACCCATGATGAAACTTTTGAAGCGCGGAAAGCTGCTCGTCTTCTGCGCGCTTCTTTGCCTGCTGCTGGCAACAGTCGCTTCGGCGGCCGGCAGCGGCGATGTGGCGTCCGCCGTGGAAAGCACCTGGACCACCGCATCCACACAGATCAAAACAGTTGTGGATAATGTGGTTTTCCCGGTCATTGATATGGTTTTGGCCATTGCTTTCTTCGTAAAATTGGGTACCGCATATTTCGACTATCGAAAGTCCGGGCAGTTTGAATGGACTGCCCCAGCCATCCTCTTTGCCTGCCTCGTGTTCACCCTGACTGCGCCGACGTACATCTGGGGCATCGTCGGGCTGTGAGAAATGCAGACCAGAAAGGCAGGTGACGCGGCTTGTTTATCTGGGATTTTGTCGCATCGACGATCTTGGAGCAGATCATGGACTGGGTCTACAAGCAGATCGTCGGCTTCCTCGCCAACTTCTTTGCCGAGATGGGAAACATGGGCGCGGAGCTGTTCGAGATGAGCTGGGTGCAGAGCATCGTCCTGTTTTTCTCGTATCTAGCGTGGATCTTATACGCGGTCGGCTTCGTGGTCGCCTGCGCGGAGTGCGGACTCGAATACTCCTCCGGCCGCGCCGACATCAAAGGTACCGCCATGAACCTGATTAAAGGATTCATGGCGGTGAGCCTTTTTACCGTGGTGCCGGTGAAGCTCTACGAGCTTTGCGTGTCCTTGCAGGCGAACTTCGGATACGCCATCAGCGGCGCGGGCGCGAGCTTTGGCACGGTCGCGGGGAACATCATCGACGAGCTGACCATTGAGAACTTTGCGGACTTTGCCACCACGCACGTTGGCGGCTTTGGAAGTGTTACGAGCCCAATCATGGTGCTGTTCAGCATCATTTTAATGGCGTATGCGGTCATTAAGGTATTTTTTGCAAATCTCAAGCGCGGCGGCATCCTGCTCATCCAGATCGCGGTCGGCAGCCTTTATATGTTCAGCGTGCCGCGGGGGTACTTAGACGGCTTTTATCAGTGGTGCAAACAGGTCGTGGGGCTTTGCCTCACGGCTTTTTTGCAGGCCACAATCCTGATCGCGGGGTTGACGCTGTTCAATGAACACGCCCTGCTCGGCCTGGGGCTGATGCTCTCTGCCGGAGAAATTCCGCGCATCGCGGGCGCGTTCGGCTTGGACACATCTACACGCGCGAATCTTTCCAGCGCGGTCTATACGGCGCAGACTGCCATCAATATCACAAAAACCGTAGCAAAGGCGGCAGCGGCATGACGGAGCTGACGATGGGCAGCCTGTTTGATGGGATCGGGGTATTCCCTCTTGCTGCCACACTACATGGAATCACGCCTGTCTGGGCAAGCGAGATCGTTCCAGCTGCTATTTCCATCACAAAGCGGCATTTTCCCGGTATGAACCATATCGGTGATATTACACAGTTGGATGGCGGTATGATTCCGTCTGTCGATGTTATCACCTTTGGCTCACCCTGTCAAAATCTGTCACAAATTGGCAACGGAACAGGATTAAACGGCGCAAAATCCAGCCTGTTCTATCAGGCAATTCGTATCATTGAAGAAATGAGGGATGCCAGTGGAGGTTGCTTTCCAACAATCGCTGTTTGGGAAAACGTCGTTGGAGCTAGGCTATCTGGAGACCGGCTGGATTATCTCGCCGTATTGCAAGCGTTCGCGGGCGCCGAAATTCCAATGCCTGCTTCTGGACAGTGGGCAGATGCCGGAATGGTGCGAGGGAGACGATGTGATCTCGCCTGGCGCATCATGGACGCCCAATATTGGGCAAACCCCAGAATTGCGCGCAGGCAAAGAATCTTTCTCGTGGCAGATTTTACAGGCCAGCGTGCCGGAGAAATACTTTTTAAGCCCCGCCAGCTGTTCCAGAATCCTGATCTGTGCAATGCTGGCGGGATGTCCGCCACCGAAACCAATCGAGGAGATTTTATTGAAGCAGGGCGGCGCATACCCATCACCCAACCCTTTTCCGGCTTGCGGATGCGCGGAGGAGCCAAGCATCACAATCAACAAATGTTTCTCAGAAGTTTCGGGAAGCGGACAGATCCGTTTCCCACTCTTTTAGCATCCGAGCTGCATCCGTTTGCCTTTTGGTATGAGGATGATCCGAGTGGCGGTTGCATTCGTTTTCTAACGGAAACAGAATGTGAGCGCCTCATGGGACTGCCTGAAGGGTGGACAAAATATGGAGCAGACGGCAAAGAGATTTGCAGTACCAACCGCTATACTGCGCTCGGAAATGCTATCGCGCTGCCCTGTGCAGAGTATATCATGGCTGGTATTGCAGAAGCCTTGGGGAAATGAGTACAGATTTTTGGCTTGTAATATGCTTCGTTTTACAGCGCTTCTTTGTTGCTTCTTGTGAATAGCTTTGTTCCGGTGCTTGCAGTATGCTTGCTTTGCAAATCAAAAAGGAAAGGACGAAGCTCAATGGCAGACAAGAAAAACCTCTGCGCTCAGATCGACACAGCGCTCCATATGCGTGTGCGGCAGGAGCAGGAACGATCTGGCAGGACACTCAGTGAATTCGTAGAACAGCTTATCACAGATTATTACAAAATGAAGGAGAACACAACCATGACAGGCGAAATGAGAACCATGGCAATCCAGCTCCCGGAAGAACTCTTCGAGCGGCTGAAAGCGTACCTCAAGAAAAACAACCTCAAGCAGAAGCAGTTCATCATCGGACTGATCGAGGACGCGCTGGAGCAGGACGAGGAAGACACTGCCGAGCAGCTGGAGGAAGAAGAACCCGACGAACCGGATACAGATGCCGAAGAAGAATAACCACCCAGCGTCGCTGCAGGAGAATCTGCGGCGGCGCTTTTTTCGTTCATGGAGGTGATCGTATTTATATTTACCCCGATAACCTGAACGCCAAAGCCACGCTCTGGCTTTGGCAGCTGCGGGATCTCGCCGTCATCGGCATTGGGCTGCTCATCGCAGTCCTGGCACTGACGCAGCTGGGGCTGTTTCTGCCCATGGTGCTGGTGGCGGCGTATGCGTTTTTGTCCATCCACCTGGACGGACTCAGCGTGCTGGACTTTCTCTCGTTCGTCGTGAGCTTTTACATCACGGAACAGCAAATTTTCGAGTGGGAGGAACCAGTATGAGGAAAAAGAAAGACAAGCGTCGGCAGTCCACCCAGCAGCTTATGGGCGTCAAAAAGATCACAGACTACTGCATTTCCACCGACGCGGGTGATTTGGTCTTCTACATCATTAAACCCACGAACATCAGTGTTCTTCCTGCAGGTGCGGTCAGCGCGAAGATCCGTGCGCTCCAGAACACACTCAGCGCGCAGGCGGGCGTCGAGCTGCTGGCAATGAACTCCCGCGAGAGCTTTAACGCGACGTGCCTCTTTTACCACGACCGGATGCAGGCAGAGCAGAATCCCGCGATCCGGGAGCTGCTAGAACAGGATCGTGCATTTCTGGACGAAAAGCAGGTGCAGATGACGCTGGCGCGGGAATTTTATCTCGCCGTCCGACTGAAAAATGAGAAGCCCGACACGGCGTACACCTTACTTTCTACCATTGAAACGAAATTCCGCGACAACGGCTTCACCACGCGCCGCACCGGAAAGGAAGACCTCAAGCGGCTGCTTGCCATTTACTTCGAGCAGAACACGACAACGGAGCGCTTCGAGGACTACGACGGTCAGCGATTCATGGAGGCGACGGGATGAGTATTTTCAGAAGAAAAAAGCAGACCGACGCGGAAACAGAATCTTTGAAATCCTTCCTCGACATGATCGCGCCCAGCATCGTGAAATTTGAAACCGGCTATTACATCTGCGGCAACACGTTCCGCTGCATTTGGGCGCTGCGCGAGTACCCAACATCGACCGACGATCTTGCCATCCTGCGGCATTTGGGCGAAAAGCACGGCGTGACGCTGCACATCTATACACGCATGGTCTCGCCGCTCGAAGAACGCAAAATCGTCCATAACGCCGAGATCCGTAACCGCATGAAGCGCGGCAGCTCTCAGAATATGCAGCAGGCAGTCGAAGCGGAAAGCAATTTGCAGGACGTTGCGAACCTCATCGGTTCGCTCCACCGAAACAAAGAGCCGCTTCTTCACTGCGCGGTCTATATCGAGATGATCGCGGGAACGATGCAGGCGCTTGAGATTTTGCAGACGAATGTGGAGGTTGAGCTGATGCGCTCGAAGCTGAACGTGGACAAGCTGAAGCTCCGGCAGCAGGCAGGCTTCTGCGCGGTCAGTCCGGTTGGATACAACGCCTTCGGCACGGAATATGAGCGCGTCCTGCCCGCAAGCTCGGTGGCAAATCTCTTTCCTTTCAACTATTCCGGCAAGACCGACCGCAAGGGCTTTTACATCGGCAAGGACAAATACGGCAGCAATCTGGTGGTGGATTTTGACCAGCGCGATGAAGATAAGACCTCGGCAAACATCCTCATTCTCGGAAACTCCGGCCAGGGAAAAAGCTATCTCATGAAGTTATTGCTTCTCAATTTCTTAGAAGCCGGAAAGTCGGTCATCACGCTGGACGTCGAGCATGAACAGTGGGAGCTGTGTCAGGCGGTGGGCGGCTGCTTTGCGAATGTGGTGGACGGATCGTGCAAGATCAACATTTTAGAGCCGCGCTGCTGGGATACGGATGCAGACCCAAATGACATGGACGCTCCAAGTGCATTCAGGCAGTCTACTCGTCTTGCACAGCACACCTCGTTCCTCAAGGATGTCTTCCGCACCTACAAGGACTTTACGACTGCGCAGATCGATACGATAGAAATTATGTTAACCAGGCTTTACACCGAATGGGGCATCTCGGAGGAAACGGACTTCTCCAAAATGCGCCCGGAGGATTACCCGATCTTATCCGAGCTGTATGATTTTATTGAGATCGAGTATGAGACCTTCGACGAAACGAAGCCGCAGCTCTACACCCGCGAAACGCTCCAGCAGGTGCTTCTTGGCCTGCACTCGATGTGCCGCGGTGCGGACGCGAAGTTTTTTAACGGTCACACGAATCTCACCTCCACGCGCTTTCTGGTGTTCGGGGTGAAAGATCTTCTTTCGGTTTCACAGAATGTGCGCAGCACGATCCTTCTGAATCTGCTGTCTTATATGTCCGACAAGCTGCTGACCGAGGGCAACACCGTCGCGGCGCTGGATGAGCTTTATATCTGGCTTTCCAATCCAGTTGCGGTCGAATACATCCGCAATGCGCTCAAGCGCGTGCGAAAAAAAGAATCCGCCCTGCTCATGGCAAGCCAGAATCTTGAGGACTTTGACCAGCCGGGCGTGCGCGAGATGACAAAGCCGCTCTTTTCCATCCCGCCGCACCAGTTCCTCTTTAACCCCGGTTCGATCGACAAGCACTCCTACATGGAGATGCTCCAGCTGGAGGACAGCGAGTTTGACCTCATCCGCTTTGCACAGAAGGGTCTGTGCCTTTATAAATGCGGCAACGAGCGGTATCTGCTGGAAGTCCATGCGCCAGAGTATAAGGAAGCACTGTTCGGAAAGGCGGGCGGGCGCTGATGGCGGTGTCTCCACTGCTCCTGAAAGCGGCCGCAGTGCTGCTGACAAGCGAGAAAGGGCGTAAGGGTGTCGGCTTTCTGCTCATCGCCATCTTTGCGCCCATTATTCTGATTGCGGCGATCCTCTGCTCCGCGACATCCGGCGGGGCCGACCACAACAATGCCGCCGTGGAAGCATCCTTCTACGGAACCAGCTTCACGGATGCTGTTCCCGCCGAGTTCCGCACGCACATTGCGGATATGCAGACTGCGTTTTCTCTTCTGGATTCCGCGGTAGCGGAGGCCAACGCAGCTATGGCAGACGGCAATCGTCTTGACCCGATCCAGGTCAAGGCGATTTTTTATGCCCTCTGTTTTGGCGAGAATGCGCCAAGTCAGCGCGCGGCAGACCGCTTTGTGGACTGCTTTTTTATCACAGAAGAACGGACACGCATTGTGGTCATGGAGATGGAGGACGGCAGCACGGTCGAACATGAGGAAACTTACATTGCCAACGTGCCGCTCTCTCTGGCGGCTGCATACGAAAACCTTGCGGCAAAGCTCGGCAGAACCATTACCGACGAGGACAGAGAAAACGCAGCGCACATCTACACGATGATCGCGGGCAATGCCAACGGCAGCGATGGGACGGGCAGCGCAGGCGGCAGCATCCAGATCGACTATGGCGGCGGCACCGGCAGTACCGAGCTGGACACGTCCGGCTTTACAAATCCGGCAGGCAAAAACGCAGATGATCTCGTGCAGTATGCCATTCACGCCTACGAGGAACACTGGGGCTATGTCTGGGGAACGTTCGGTCATGTACTGACCGAGAGCCTGTTTGAAGCGAAGCTCGCGCAGTACCCCGACGCGCTGTCCGGCAACGCGGATTTCATCCGCCAGACGTGGGTTGGCGGCAGGACAACGGACTGCGTCGGACTCATCAAGGGGTACGGCTGGCTGGACGCGGAAACCGAGGAAATTATTTATAACACCAACGGGATGCCGGACATCACGGCGAACGAAATGTACCACGCCGCGTCCGTTTCCGGCACGATCGACACGATCCCGGAAACGCCCGGCCTTGCCGTCTGGCATGACGGTCACATCGGCGTGTATATCGGAAACGGCGAGGTAGTCGAGGCCATGGGAACGCGCTATGGCGTGGTCAAAACCAAGCTGGAGGGCGCAAGATGGACACACTGGCTGAAAATTCCGTATATCAGCTACGATTGAGGATTCTGTGCTGCGTCTGCCGCGCCAGAGTTCCATCGCTTCAGAATCCCGGATATGACCGACAGCACCGGCAGTTCAATGAGCGGTCCAATTACAAGCGCCAGCGAAACAAGCGGCTGCTGCGGGAAGGTTGCGACCGCGATCGCCAGCGAGAGCGGCGAGTTGCGCGCCAACGTTGTGAAGTTCAGCGCTATGGTGTCGCGCTTTGAAAAGTGCAGCAGCCTCCCGGCAAGCTGCGCCAGAAAAAACAGTACTGTGAAAAAGATCAGAAGCGGAACGAACAGCTTCAGCAGCAGCGCGGGATTCTCCCACAGACTTCTGCCCTCAGAAGCAAACATCACGACCACCGCCAGGCACAGAAACAGGAGCTGGAGGTTATCTCCCTGCGCGGACAAGAATGCGCGGAAGTTTGGTCGGTTTCTGAAAAGACGCTTTGTCAGAAACGAGGCGGCAAATGGAATGGCAAGCACCAGCACGACGCTCTGCAGCAGTGCTACGGCGTCCATCTGCACCTCGCTGCCAATGAACAGCAGCAGATAGACTGGCAGCAGAACGATCTGCAGGATCAGGTTCAGCGGCAGAATGGACATTCCGAGCTCCACATTGCCGTCTGCCAGACCGGTGAATACCAGATACCAGTCTGTGCAGGGTGTGACGAGCAGCATCAAAAGACCGATGCGGATATCCGGTGACTGCGCAAAGAACAGCTTTCCCAGCAGGCAGCCGAGGATAGGCGTAAAAACGAAATTGATGGCTGCCGCAGTCAGCGTGAAGCGCAGGTTTGCAAAGGATGTTCTGATTTTTTTCAGGTCTACGGATAGGAAAAGAATATATAACAGCAGCATCAGAAAGACTTCGATCAGACCGGAGCGGATGCTGCCGGGCGGCGCCCATGTGCCGAGCAGCAGACCGAGCAGCGCGGCGGCAAGAATGATAACAGGCTGGAGTTTTCCAAGAAGATTCATAAGCGCCTCACAAAAGAAAAAGTTTCTGAACACAATGTCCAGAAACTATTTTACAGAAACTCGCCGCGAAATACAATGAACAGGATCCGAAATGTGTTGAGGAAGTCATTTCCGATAGCGCAGCAGGCCGCTCTGAATGAAGCCACCGATCAGGTCACGGCTTTCTTCCCAATTTGCGCCGCCGCTGCGGAAAATCTGCCGGTTGACCGCAAGGCAGCCGTTGAGCTGGAAGTAAAAAATCGTCTCAGCCTGCGCCGCGGTAAGCGTACACTGACCGGCCAGCGCGGAGATATACCTGCCGAGCGAATGCTCCGCGATTTTCCGGATCACGCGCTCGTGCAGCGTATCATCGAAAAAGAGCGCGGCATAGTCCGGATGGGTGCGGATCTGGTCACAGATGCCGTAGGGACAGGCATACCGCTCGGCGGTCAGGCAGCAGACATATGGCTGCGCACCGGCGTTTTCCGTGATGACCAGCTCCACCAGCTCCTCCACCACGGCAAGCAGATCCCGGTAGTGCAGGTAGAACGTGCCCCGGTTGATCCCAGCGCGGGCGCACAGCTCCTTGACAGTAAGCTTGGAAAACGGAGCTTTCTGCAGCAGCTCCAGCAGCGTTTTGCGGATCTGCGCTTTGGTTTGCAGGGTGCGCGGGTCTGTTGTTTTCGGCATGACGTCCTCCCTGAACGGCTGTTTCTTCCAATGCTGCGGCAGCTGGATCCGGCAGCGGTTATTTTTTATTCCGGTCATCCAACTGCGCCTTATATTTTCTGCCAACGCGCTTTGTCGTATCCGTGACGCTCCCGCGCGAGATGGCGGTCACACCGAATTTGCTGCGCAGCTGATCGACAGTCTGGTCGAGCTTCCGGGCGCGATCTTTTTGATCGTCCTGAAACATGGAGAGCTGTACCGTCTCGTTGTCGGAAACGTCGCCCAGCGTTACGCCGAGCAGACGCAGCGGCGTATAGCCGTCCCACAGCTCTGAAAACAGCGTTTTGGAGAGCGCGAACACCTCTGCGGTCACGTCGCTCGGCTCCGGGAGCTTTCTCTGGTGGGATTTGTTGCGGAAATCGTTGCCGCGGATCGTCACAGTCACGCAGGAACAGCGCCTGCCATCCGCGCGCATCCGGGACGCAACGCTGTCGCAGAGCGCCAGCAGGATTTTGTTTGCCTGCGCGGTGTCAGTCACATCCTCTTCCAGCGTTACAGAGTTGCCATAGCCCTTGACAGCTTCCGACTCTGCCAGCACGGGCGAGGAATCCATTCCGTTTGCGTAATCGTGGATGAGCTTTCCCATCTTGATGCCGACGATTTTTTGGGCGCGCGTGAGGTCTGTCTGCGCCAGCTCACCGATCGTGCGGATTTGGGAAGCGGTCAGCTTGCTCGCTGTTGCGCGGCCGACCGAATACAGCTCGCCCACCGGCAGCGGCCAGAGCTTCTGCGGAATTTCGGATGCAAACAGGGTGTGAACCTTATTTGGCTTTTCAAAATCGCTCGCCATCTTCGCCAACAGCTTATTGGGTGCGATGCCGACGTTGACCGTGAAGCCAAGCTCAGAGAAAATCGTGTCCTTGATCGTGTGCGCAATGGCGATAGGATCTGGATACAGAAGACTGGTGCCTGTCATATCGAGAAAGCACTCGTCGATGGACACCTGCTCCACGATGGGCGCGAAGCGGCGGCAGATGGAAATAAACGCTTTGGAGTTTCTGGTGTAAAGGGCAAAGTCCGGCTTCGCCAGAACGAGCTGCGGGCATTTGCGCAGCGCCATAGCAACCGGTTCCCCGGTCGTAACGCCGAACTTTTTTGCGGGGATGGATTTGGCAAGGATCACGCCGGTGCGCTTGTCGCGGTCGCCGCCGATGGCAGAAGGAATGAGGCGAAGATCCGGTTCTCCGTCTGCCACACGTCGCGCGGCTTCCCAGGATAGAAACGCGCTGTTGACGTCTACATGAAAAATAAGCCGCTGCACAAAATCACCTCCGATAGTTCCAGTATAACACACCCGGAGAGAATCACAAACAGAAAAGGAGAGGAAAACATGAACGTTTTAATGGTGGAGCCGGGAAAGGCTCCGTATGAAACGCAGATCGGTGATGATCTGCAAAGTATGCAGGCAGTAGTCGGCGGATATATCCAAGCCGTGTATCCCTTTGAACAGCCCGTCGCGCTGGTCTGCTGCGAGTCCGGAAAGCTGGACGGACTGCCGCTCAACCGTGCGCTGCGCGATGCAGATGGTGATATTTATGACATTGTCGCGGGAAATTTCTTTATCGTCGGACTCGGCGAATCGGATTTCACAGACCTGCCACATGAACTCGCCGAACAGTTTGCGGAGCAATTCCGGCAGCCGGAAATGTTTATGCGTGTGGATGACAAAATCGTAGCAGCGCCGATGCCGGACGAGCAGGTGCAGGGCGGAATGTCATACTGACAGGAGGATATATGAAACAGGCAAATATTCAAATCACATTCGAGGAAGAAAAATTGCGCGCGCTCCGGCGCTACATCGCCAAGCGCGATTCGACGTTGGAAGCGGAGCTGCAAAAGGCAGCCCAGCGGCTTTACGAAAAGGTCGTCCCTGCCGCCGTGCAGGAGTACATCAGCGACTGTGCGCAGGGCGATGCTGTGCGCAGACCGCAGAAAAAGCCGGAGGCGCAGGTATGAGCACGGCGGGCTTTCACATCACGGAGGACTGCGCGGAAGTCTATCTGCAAAACGAATCCGACACAGAGTTTTTGCAGCTCGCCAAACGGCTCCATGATTTTCTCCGGCAGGAACAGCGCTTGCCTGCGCGGAGCGTCTTTGAAGCAACGGACGGCTGCAAAGAGATCAGCCGAGAAGCATTCGGTGTACTGGCGAAGCGCCGCATGGAGAACACCGGCGAGGTCAGTGGACTGTTTGAGCTGGACTTCGACGCGCGGACGCTTTCTGTGCTCAACATCATGGATGGCTGGAAAGTCTACGCGATGCAGGACGTGGCGGACGCGGCAAAAGAAGTGTATCAGGAAGCGGAGATGTCCGAAGATGCCCGCTGGCGCGTTTTCTTAGAGTTGCTGGGTGGGCAGGAGCTGACGACACCGAGCAGACTCACCGCGCGGAATTTTTATCTCGAGGACACCATTGAAGCGATGGATGACCGAATACTGAATTTTTACGTCGTTCCGTGTTTCAACGTCGACG